>SMVB01318311.1_pt1 | contig 12413 bp, 12 predicted proteins | sample 2456461 | NCBI WGS metagenome assembly SMVB01 (sample SAMN11095934, study PRJNA526329) | marine sediment metagenome | biome: Marine sediment; feature: Surficial sediment; material: Deep marine sediment; isolation source: Hadal surficial sediment | place: Pacific Ocean | collected 2014-05 | depth...
AATATTCAATACAACAAAAAAAGTCCCTTATCAAAAAAATCTCAGGTATCTTACTTAGTTTAGTTTTCAATTATAAATATCTGTCAAATCTAACAGATATCTACGCTGTCAATTTCAATAAATCAATGAACTTATCTCAAACAAAAAAACCCCAGACCACCGGCCTGGTTAGTTCTTGGCTCCCTCTCGAAAGCGGGTGCAAATATACAAACCCTTTTTTAATTTTACCTAATCAATTATATACTTTTTTATCAACAATGTTTAAGCTCCTGAAAGCTACTTAATTATGATAATATGTTTTTTGTGTTAGGGATAGAAACAAAAGCCCACAGTCTAACATTGGTGTTAGACGAGGACTTGAAGTGTATAGCCCGACCCGCCTGTGGCGGGAAACACCCAAATAAATAAAAAGATCGAGCTACTAAAGTAATGCAAATATATATTATAGACAAAGGGACTTAAAAATTATTTATTAACAGTTTTTTTATTCCAATGCGAAGAGAGATCGAGCAAATCTATTTTAAAAGCTGGTCCTTGGCGCTCTAATAAATTAGCTTGAAATGAACGTTCTAAAATGTCTTCAATAAGGTAGTCCTCCTTTACCTCGAACGGATTGTATTCTTCCTTTAAAGATATATCGAACATTCTGGCAGTGGTATTGTACCAAAAAGCGCGCCAGCCTGTGCGGAGTTCTTTTACTAATTTATAGGCAGTTCGTCCCGTTTGCCGATGGATGAGTTTTGCAAGAATTTGACCTTCGGTACGAGTGAGTTTTTTTAGTTTTTCGGAAAATTCTTGTTCAATATATTTTTGAACGCGTTTTGTATATCGTTTTCTGTCACGCCTCCTATCAATAGTCTTTAAACGTAAAGTCATTGTTGTTAACCGTTCTGAAGCTAATTTGGCATAGGGATAAACTTTACGAGTTTTGCGGCGAAGGATGAGATACTGCCTGCGGTCTTGCTTGGTATTAAAATGAAGTTTATTGAGTAAAATAACTTCTTCCAGATCTATATACTCTCGTGGAATAGTATCTCCTTTTATAATATAATAGAAGGTTCCTGAACTATCTTTTTCTTGCTCAATGAAGTCGTCTGTGGTTTGTGCAAAACTAAAGACAGAAAACGAAATAAAGAAAACTATATGCTGATATTTAACCAATTAAATTGAATTTATAACTTCTAAAATACGTTTACTATAACTGTTTCAAAATTAAACAAATTGTATCGCAGTACTTATTAATAAATTATTAATTTTGAAATACTTAATAAAAACTAACAATGGCATCATCTATCTTAACAAAAAAATCACTCACTTTTTTAGAAAACTATTTAAACAATGCTGCTCCTACCGGGTATGAATGGGACGGACAAAAACTCTGGATGGACTATGTTAAACCCTATGTTGATGAATTTATCACCGATACCTATGGTACCGCTGTGGGTATTATTAATCCAAAAGCAAAATATAAAGTAGTAATAGAAGGCCACGCCGATGAAATTTCCTGGTATGTAAATTATATTAGTGATAATGGCTTATTGTATGTGATAAGAAATGGCGGAAGTGACCACCAGATAGCACCGTCTAAGGTGGTGAACATCCATACCAAAAAAGGAATCATAAAAGGGGTGTTTGGATGGCCTGCAATTCATACGAGAAGTAAAGCTAAAGAAGAAGCTCCAAAACCAAATAACATCTTTATTGATGTTGGGTGTAAAAAGAAAAAAGAGGTTGAAAAATTAGGAATCCATGTAGGTTGTGTTATTACGTACCCCGATGAATTTCATATTTTAAATAAGAACAAATTTGTTTGTCGCGCTCTTGATAACCGTATGGGAGGATTTATGATAGCAGAAGTAGTTCGCTTACTTCACAAAAATAAAAAGAAATTACCCTTTGGTCTTTATGTTACAAACTCGGTTCAGGAAGAAATAGGATTGCGTGGTGCACAAATGATTGCTGAACGAATTAAACCCAACGTTGCTATTGTTACAGATGTTACTCATGATACAACTACCCCAATGATTGACAAAAAAACGCAAGGTCATGTAGAAATAGGTAAAGGTCCTGTTATTGCTTATGCACCGGCTGTACAACAAAAATTAAGAGATCTGATTATAAATACTGCTGAAGAAAAAAAGATTCCATTTCAAAGAGCCGCATTGTCAAGAGCTACTGGAACTGATACAGACGCTTTTGCTTATAGTAGCTCTGGAGTTGCAAGTGCTTTAATTTCATTACCGCTACGGTATATGCATACGACTGTTGAAATGGTACACCGTGATGATGTGGAAAATGTGATTAAGCTTATCTACGAGTCTCTTTTGAAAATGAAAGCAGGTGAAAGTTTTAGTTATTTTTAAGATTATTACTATTAAAGGCTGCCCTAGTAGCCTTTTTTTTATTTTAGCAGAAATACAACTATAAATAGGTGCTTTTTAATTCCTTTGATTTTGGTTTTTTTCTTGTCATAGTTTATATGGTCTATTGGGCTATGGGTGCTAAAAGAAGAAAAGCACAAAACATACTGTTACTTGTTTCGAGTTATATATTTTATGGACTATGGGATTGGCGTTTCTTATCACTTCTTTTTTTAAGTTCTATCATTGATTATTTTGCTGGCCGAGCTATAGAAGCTTCTCAAAAAAACAATATTAGAAAATTGTACTTATGGGGAAGCATATTTTGGAACGTAGGCGTACTCATAGCCTTTAAATATTTTAACTTTTTTATAGAAAGTTTCTCTTCTCTATTTTCACTGGATATACCAGAAAACGGATATACATTTTGGAATGTTATCATCCCTATAGGTTTAAGTTTTTATACTTTTCAGACCATAAGTTATACCGTGGATGTGTATAGAAAAAAAATAAAGCCCACACGAAACTTCGTAGAATTCTTTTGCTTTGTTAGTTTTTTTCCACAATTGGTTGCAGGCCCTATTGAAAAAGCCGGAAAATTACTACCCCAATTTAAAAAGGAAAGAAAATTTAATTTGCAAACTTCAAAAGAAGGGCTACGTCAAATTCTATGGGGATTATTTAAAAAAATATTAGTAGCAGATAAATTAGGAATTGCTGTAACCATGGTTTTTTCTAATCCAGACACCTATGGTAGTTTAACTTTAGCTTTTGCAGCGGTTTTATTTTCGTTTCAAATGTATTGTGATTTTTCAGGGTATACCGATATTGCCATAGGAACAGCAAAGTTATTTGGATTTGAACTTAGCAAAAATTTTGACATCCCCTATCTGGCTAAAAGTATCACCGAATTTTGGAAACGCTGGCACATTACCCTTACTCAATGGTTTACGGATTATGTTTATATCCCGTTTGTAAAGACATCAAAAAAAATTACTACACTTGTTCGAGCGACTGGTTTATTACTCACCATGTTTTTAGTTGGTATGTGGCATGGTGCTAATTGGACCTATATTGCTTTTGGCTGTTTTAACGGTATGCTATTAGGAATAGAAAGAATCCCCTTCTTTAAAAGAAAGGGGACTTTGATGAAAAAGCTTCAAAATGCACCCAGAATTATTGCACTCATTTATTTCTTTTGTTTAACCTCTATTTCTAGTATTTTGTTTAGATCTCAAGATATTGAACAAGCACTTTATATTTTAAAACGAATTTTTTCCTTTACCTTAGACACTCACATTTCATCTCTTATAGGAATCAAACTTTTTTACCTCCTGATTCTTATTATTGCAGAATTGGCAACACGAAATTTGGATTTTCCGCTACAGAAATTAGAATTAAAATTTCCAAAGTTAGCACGATGGGCATTGTATTATACACTTATCTTTTTCATTATTAGATATGCAGAACCCAAAGAGGCATTTATTTATTTTCAATTTTAATATGACACGTAAATTTTTAAAATATCTGCTCTGGTTTTTTTCCCCTGTAATACTCGGATATGTTATTATTGAAATACTTACGCTTAATTTACCATTGGGATATAAGTACACCAGTGAGTATTTACAACAAAATAAAAGTGGTATACAAGTTCTGATTTTAGGTTCTTCACAATTAGCAAATGCCATTAATCCAGATTTCTTGAGTACACCTACTCTTAATATGGCTTCAGGTAATCAACATCACGACACAGATCTTAAAATCCTGAAACAACTTCAACCTCAACTTCCAAATTTGAAAACTGTAGTTTTAGAAGTTTCTTATAGTCATTTTGAATTGCCTCACAATGGAAAGGATTTCTGGAAAAATAATGTTTACTTAAAATATTATAATATAAATGCTTTTGAAAGACCTGCCTATTTTAAAGACAAATTAGTGTATTTGTCCAATCCACCTTTTTTTTCTGTAAAATTGTATAATCATTTTATTTTAAATGAAGGGTTTGAAGAATATAATAACTTTGGGTTTGATACTAATAATTACTTCGGAAGGTTTAAAATATTAGCATATAATGAATCTGAAATATTAAAAACAAAATTCAAAATCAATTCAATACCCGATTTGAAATTATTTAAAAATAACACTACGCTTTTCTATGAAATATTAGACTATCTGAAAGAAAAGGAACTCAATATTATCATCTGCAAAGCACCAATGTACAAGTCATATCTTCCTAAGAGAAATTCGGAAATATTAAAAAGAAGGGATAGTATCTTAAATATAATTCATCTAAATTATCCCAATATAATTTTTCTTGACAAAGAAGAAGATACCCTGAATTATAATGTCTTTGATTACAAAAACCAAAGTCACTTAAACCCAAAAGGAGCCAAAAAATTTACCGGATCACTTAGCAAGTTGTTGGACTTGTATTAAAACTACTTATTTTTCAATTTTTTGAAATACTTATTTGCCTCCTTTACTACATGGGGTGCTAATAGAATTGTAGACAACATAGTAGGAATCGCCATAAGAGCAAAGAAAGTGTCAATAAAATTTATCATCATACTCAGAGATGTTGTTGCTCCAACGATAATACTTAGGATATAAAAATAATTATAATAGGGTTTATAGGTTGTCCCAAATAAAAACGACATACATTTAGTTCCATAGTATGAATAAGAAAATATGGAAGATATACTAAAAACTACAATGCAAACCAACAATAAGTACTTTCCTAAAACTGGAATTCCTTCTTGAAAAGCAGTTGCTGTTAATGTTACTCCATTTTCATCACTTGATTGCCAAACCCCTGTTACCAATATCGCCAATGCTGTAAGAGTACATATAATTAATGTATCAATTGCCGGGCCTAACATTGCCACTAATCCTTCTCTTATGGGTTCGTTGGTTTTTGCAGCACCATGAGCCATAGGAGCAGTACCAATACCTGCCTCATTTGAAAATGCTCCCCTCCTAATTCCGAGTAGTAAAAGCCCGCCAACAACCCCTCCTAAAAATGAATCTCCACTATAAAACGATGCCGAAAAAGCATCGGTAAAAATCAAATAAAAATATTTAGGCACAACCTCTATATTTGAAATTAAAATAATAAGTACCAATACAAAATATAAAACTACCATTCCAGGCACAAGTTTTGATGCTGTTTTACTTATCCGGGAGAGACCTCCTAGGATTACAACAGATGTAATAATTGCCAATATAATCCCTATAATTAAATTACTATTAAATCCAGAATAAAGCCCTGCAGGTTTGAGTAATATATCATTAACTGCCTGGGTAAGCTGATTTACATTAAAAACGGGTAATGCTCCTATTAACCCCGATATACTAAAAATAACTGCAAGTGCTTTCCAATTTTTACCCAGACCTTCTACAATAAAGTACATGGGACCACCCTGAATTTCACCATTGCTATCCCTTCCCCTATATAGTACCGATAAGGTAGCGGTAAAAAACTTAGTTGACATACCGATCACTGCACTTACCCACATCCAAAAAACAGCACCTGGTCCTCCTATTGAAATTGCAACGGCAACTCCTGCAATATTGCCCATACCAACAGTGGCAGATAATGCAGTTGTTAAAGCCCGAAAATGACTAATTTCTCCTGAATCTTTTTCATCATCATACTTACCTCTTAATACCGCAATTGCATGATAAAAATACCGGAAGGGTAAAAAACGAATTCGTAATGAAAGATATAATCCTCCTCCAATTAAAATAATAAGTAATGGAAGACCCCAAAATAAAGAAGCTAACTGTGATATTATATTTTCTAAGGATTCCAATTTCAACTTTGTCTTTCTACGAAAGTAAATTAAATTTTAAAATTCAAAACAAATGTCTTTATTTGTGGTTAGATGAAACTACTACTAACCTGTTCATTATTATTGTTTCCCTTTAGCATGATTTCGCAAGATACCAATGCCATACCAGGCTCCAGATTTATATTAACCCCTGAAATTATGCTTGGTCAATCTCATAAGGCTAATGGGGACTTCCCAGACAGAAAACTTCAAACACAGCTAATATTAAATTTTGGATGGGATCATAAGAACAATTTCCAGGAATGGGCAACACGATTGAAAGGACCCAAAACAGGAATAAGTATTGGATATACCAATTATGGAAATTCAGAAGAAATTGGAAGTTCAATTACGGTACTTCCTTTTATTGAGTTCAATGCTTTTAGAAAGGAAAAATTAAAAATACTCACCGGGATGGGACTTTCCTATTTCAATATTAAATACGATTCAATTTCGAATCCAAACAATCAAGCCATCACAAACAATTTTGTCTGGTCCTTCAGAGTTTTTATGTATTATCAATTCTTGACTAGCAAAAATTTGAAACACCGTGTAGGTCTGGGATATTATCATCATTCAAATGGACATACGCGACTGCCTAATCAAGGGCTTAATTCGTTTTTAATAAGCCTTTCAGTAGAAATAAAAAAATCAAATCCGGTTAGCACCAAACCAAAACGAGAGTTTAACAGAAGTCGTTATTCTTATATTTCATTGCGTTCCGGATATAGTAAAAATGTGCTGTCGAAGGCTTTCAATGAAACCAAAGGAGTTTATACTATTTCCGGAGAATATGGACAGGTAATCAACAATACTTTCAAGCTGGGAGGTGGTTTCTATTATCGCTTCTACCAACATTATTACGATTATATCGTTGACAACGAATCGCTGGTACAAGATGGAGAAGAATTTGATTTTTTTAAAGAGGATCCCTGGCGTTATGCGACCAATATTGGATTGTTTGTCACAGGTGAAATCTTGTTAAGTCACTTTGGCATTGAGGGGCAGATAGGAGTAAACCTTCACAAGCCTGCTTATAGAATTGATTGGAGAATTAACGAAGGATGGTCATACGTTCCAAAAGATATTCCAGATAATGCTATTTTGGGAGAATTTGATTCGAAATTTTATAAAAAACACTTAATTTCAACTCGTCTGGGAATAAAATATTATTTTATCAGTACAGTTAAAACCCCAAAAAATAATGTGTATGCTGCATTTCACATAAACACCAACCTAGGACAAGCAGATTTCACAGAGCTTAGTTTAGGATATATATATCGATTTAATTTTAAAAAATAATAACTAAATAATATGAAAATAGCGATCCAATTTTTAATTGGCCTAATTGCTTTTTTACATCTATATTTTATGTGGTTCGAAATGTTTGCCTGGACCACAAGAGGTAAAAAGGTGTTTAGACAATTTCCCGTAGATCTATTTGAACCTACCAGGTCTTTAGCCGCAAATCAAGGATTATATAATGGGTTTTTAGCTGCCGGACTTATTTGGTCTTTTTTTATCACCGATGAAATATGGAAAACAAATGTTTCTTTATTCTTTTTAATTTGTATAATAATTGCAGGAATTTATGGGGGCTTAACAGCTACTAAAAAGATCTTTTTTATTCAAGCACTCCCTGCAATTTTTGCAATAATTTTATTATTATTTAGGATGTAGACTATTTCAAGTAGTTTAGTACATTCTCCTTGATACGTTCATCTATATTTGAAACATCGGCTTTAATAAAAGTCTCACCGGTTATGTTTTCAAATAATTCTATATATCGCTCTGAAACAGTTTCAATATATGTGTCACTCATAATAGGTAATTCCTGACCTTCTAATCCCTGAAAATTATTCTGAATTAACCATTGTCTCACAAACTCCTTAGATAGTTGTTTTTGAGATTCTGCTTTTTTTTGTCTTTCTTCATAACCTTCAACATAGAAATAACGTGATGAATCGGGAGTGTGTAGTTCATCAATTAAAACAATTTCTCCTTCTTTAGTTTTTCCAAATTCATATTTAGTGTCCACCAAAATAAGTCCGCGTTTAGCTGCTATTTCTGTTCCACGTTGGAATAATATTCGTGTATAATCTTCGAGAATTAGGTAGTCTTTTTTAGAAACTATGTCATGCTTTAAAATATCTTCACGAGAAATATCCTCATCATGATCTCCTTTTTCAGCTTTAGTTGCAGGAGTAATGATAGGTGTTGAGAATTTGTCATTCTCAATCATATCATCGGGCATGGCAACGCCACTAAGTAATCGTTTACCCTCTTTATATTCACGTGCTGCGTGTCCACTTAAATAGCCTCTTATTACCATTTCTACTTTAAAAGGTTCACAGGCTTTACCAATGGCTACATTAGGGTCTGGATTAGCTATCAACCAATTGGGTACCAAGTCTTCTGTATCTCGCATCATTTGTGTGGCAATTTGGTTAAGAATCTGTCCTTTGTAGGGAATTCCTTTTGGCATCACCACATCGAATGCACTTAGTCTATCAGTGACCACCATCAATAAAATATCATTTTCTAAAGTGTACACTTCACGAACTTTACCGTGATACACACTTTTTTGTCCTGGGAAATTAAAATGAGTTACGGTAAGGGTGTTATTCATACAATTAGTCTGTATTTTTTATGGATTTATAAGCAGTAACTACTTTTTTCACCAATCGATGTCTTATAATGTCTTTATCGTCTAAATAAATCATCCCGACTCCCTTCACATCCTTTAATATTGATAATGCTTCTTTTAATCCTGATATTATTTTGCGAGGCAAATCAATTTGATCGGGGTCTCCCATAATCATAAATTTGGCATTTTTACCCATACGGGTTAAAAACATTTTCATTTGAGCATGTGTGGTATTCTGCGCTTCATCTAATATTACAAATGCATTATCTAATGTACGACCTCTCATGAAAGCTAAGGGAGCAATCTGAATAATTCCCTTATCTAAATATGATTCTAATTTTTCTGATGCTATCATGTCCCTAAGGGCATCATACAAAGGTTGCATATAGGGGTCAAATTTTTCTCTTAAATCTCCCGGAAGAAAACCTAATTTTTCTCCTGCTTCAATTGCAGGACGAGTGAGTATGATACGTCTTACCTGTTTTTCCTTAAGTGCCTTAACTGCTAAGGCAACTCCCGTATAGGTTTTTCCTGTCCCGGCAGGTCCAACTGAAAATACCATATCATTTGTGGCCATGAGCTGAACCAATTTACGCTGGTTGGTGGTTTGGGCTTTTATTTTTTTACCATTTACACCATGAACCAAAATATCATTTGAGCTTACTGAAGTTTCATAATCATCTTTACTTCTGCTTAACAATACACGCTCTATAATATTTTCATCCAGTTTGTTGAATTCAGCAAAATGTTCTAGTAACATGGTAAGTCGTTTATCGAATTCTTCCAAAACCTCCTTATCGCCAAAGGCTTTTATTTTATTACCCCGTGCAACAATTTTTAATTTAGGGAAATGTTCTTTTAAGAGATTGATATTCGCATTTTGAAGTCCGAAAAACTCACTTGGACTTATTTCATTTAATTCGATAATAATTTCATTCAAAAGCAGTAGATTTTTGTAATTACTGATACTGAGCAAAAAATGGTTTTGCTGTAAGTACCACTAATACATTATTTTTAGTGTTACAAAACACCTTTTTTATATTTCTTCAAAATAAAAACTAATCGTAGCTTGGGCTGTGAATCGTTTTCCTTTTTCAATTAAACAAAATATTAATTATTTTCTTAAACAATAAAGTTTTTGTACAATTGGAATAACAAAAGTACAGTATTTTTGTGGTAATCGATTCAATAAAATATCAACAATATGCCTATTTCAATTATAACACTAACAACCGATTTTGGAGAGAAGGATCACTTTGCAGGAGCAGTAAAAGGTGCCATTTACAGTGAATTGGATAACATTAGGATTGTTGATATCTCACATTCAATTTCTCCTTTTCATATTACCGAAGCTGCATATATCATCCAAAACGCATATAAAAGTTTCCCTCCCGGAAGCATTCATCTGATTGGAATTGATTCGGAATTAAACCCTGAAAACAAACACATAGCTGTGCTTCTAGATGGTCATTATTTTATTTGTGCTAATAATGGTATCATCTCGATGTTGGCTTCTAATATCATCCCTGAAAAAATTGTGGAAATAAATATACATGACCGTATAGAAACCAATTTTCCGGTCTTAGATGTTTTTGTAAAAGTCGCCTGCCATATTGCACGCGGTGGTACTCTTGAAGTAATTGGTAAATCGATTTCATCTATAAAACAATTAACAGGAATTAAACCTGTAATAAATTCTGAAGGCAACCAAATCATAGGCAATGTAATTTACATTGATAACTATGGAAATGTGATCTGTAACATTACCAAGACCCTTTTTGAGAAAACAGGAAAGGGAAGAGATTTTAAAATAAGTGCCCGTACTGCCAATTTTAGTAAAGTTCATACTCATTATAGTGAAGCTATTAATTTTAATATTCCAAAAGATCGCCGTGAAGAGGACGGTAAAAAATTAGCGCTTTGGAATTCATCGGGATATCTTGAACTTGCAATATATAAAAGCAATCCAAGTACTGTGGGGAGCGCCTCTACCCTTTTTGGATTGGAATACAGAGATACAATAACAGTTAAGTTTGATTGAAAGAATTAGGATTAAAATAAAACCCATCAAGTATAAATAGCATTTTCATAAACTATTAATTTAATAACCAACAAGTAATATTATGTTCACAAGAATTGTAAAAATGGAATTTGAAACAGAAACTATACCTGCATTTCTTAGTAACTTTGAAAAGGTGAAATCTCAAATTAGAAATTTTCCTGGTTGTACTTTCCTTGAACTTTATCGAGATAAAACAAACTCAAATATTTTTTTCACTTATAGTAGATGGGAAAATGAAAACGATCTTGAAAATTACAGAAATAGCGAATTATTTAGAAACGTTTGGACAACAACCAAAAAACACTTCCGTTCTAAAGCACAAGCATGGAGTGTTGACACCCTTTTTAGTGAGCAATAATTAGAAATCAAATTACATGTTATCAATATTAATACGAGAAATAAATTTCTTTTTTACTTCCTCAATTGGATATTTGATTATTGGTATTTTTCTTGTAATTAACGGACTATTCCTTTGGGTTTTTAATGGGAATTTCAATATTCTGGATTATGGCTTTTCCGACCTTACCTCCTTTTTTGAACTTGCACCATGGATCTTTTTATTTTTAATTCCCGCCGTTACCATGAGAGCTTTTAGTGACGAAAAGAAAACGGGGACTATAGAGTTATTATTTACAAAACCTATTTCTATAAAAAACATAGTATTGGGTAAATATCTTGGTGCTGTTGTGCTAATCGGATTAGCTTTACTACCAACTTTACTTTATGTTTTAACTATTTCTCAACTTGGAAACCCTCCTGGTAATTGGGATTTTGGAAGTACACTGGGTTCATACTTAGGACTGTTGTTTTTTGTTCTAGCCTACACCGCTATAGGAATATTTTCATCTACACTTTCAGAAAATCAGATTGTAGCATTTATCATCGCCGTATTTCTATGTTTTTTCATGTATTATGGATTTGAAGGGATTGGATCGTTGCTTAACAACTCAGATTTAGTTTTGACCAGCTTGGGCATGAAAGATCACTTTAATAGCATGGCCAGAGGAGTTTTGGACACAAGAGATATTATTTATTTTCTAAGTATATCAATTTTATTTATCTCGTTTACCATTTTTAATCTTCAGAAGGAAAAGTGAATAAAAACGTAAAGCATATAAAAAATTTAATTTTTGTCATTGTAGGGGTCATTCTTTTAAATGTCTTAGGAAATTATTTCTACAAACGTTTCGATCTAACTCAAGACAGACGTTTTACTTTATCTCAAGCTGCCAAAAACACCATTGCAACTGTAGATTCTCCTATTGTTGTCGAAGTATTTCTGAAAGGAAACTTCCCTTCAGAATTTAAAAGGTTGCAAGTTGAAACACGTCAGTTACTTGAAGAATTTGAATCCTACAATTCCTTTATTAAATACCGATTTATCGATCCGTTGGAAAACGAAGAGGGCTCTGTAACCTTTCGTAAGAAATTACTACGGTTAGGATTAAGCCCTGCACAGGTGGAAGTTAGACAGGTCGGAAAAGTAACTACCGAACAAGTGTATCCATGGGCTC
>SMVB01042287.1_pt1 | contig 12412 bp, 14 predicted proteins | sample 2456461 | NCBI WGS metagenome assembly SMVB01 (sample SAMN11095934, study PRJNA526329) | marine sediment metagenome | biome: Marine sediment; feature: Surficial sediment; material: Deep marine sediment; isolation source: Hadal surficial sediment | place: Pacific Ocean | collected 2014-05 | depth...
CATCCATCAGGAGCGATTCGAGCTGAGCGTGTTGGAGCCCGGTTCGCCCGCCGAACTCGACCTCGCCTGGCTCCGGGACCGACATCCCGATGCCCCGGCCAAGACCGATCCGCAGGCGACTCGCAACGAACGACGGCGGGGAAACGTCGGCTCGGAGGTTCTGATCGCCGAAGGGGAGATCGAAGGTCCGTCCGTGGAGATCGAGGTCGAAACCGACGAAGAGTCCGCCAAGCCCCTCGAGGTGGCGTCGCCGACCGAGAACGACCCGCCCACGAGCGAGACGGTCGAAGTGGGGGTCGCCGAGGTCGAAGCTCTCAACTCGAGCGCGCCCGATCCCAAACCCGCCGCCCACGAGGATTCGACCGAAACGGCGGAAACAGTTGACTCCAAAGCGGAATCGCGCATAATTCCGCGCTCCGAATGAATCGAGGTCGAGTATGTACGCCGTAATCCGTAGCGGTGGGAAACAATATCGTGTGAGCCAAGGTGGTTCGCTACGCGTCGAGAAGCTGCCGGGCGAGGTCGGTTCCAGCATTACGCTGGACGATGTCCTCATGATCGGGGGCGAGGGCGACGTCAAGATAGGAACGCCCACGGTCGATGGTGCCCAGGTCACTGGCACGATCGTGGCTCAGGGTCGTGGGGCGAAGATCCGCGTCTTCAAGATGAAGCGCCGTAAGGGCTATCGCCGTTCACAGGGCCATCGGCAGGACTACACCGAAATTCGCGTGGACGAGATCCGCGGTTAGCGGTCGGCTTCCAGGCGTCACGCCACGACAAGAAAGCAGAGAACGATATGGCGCACAAAAAGGGACAGGGCAGCTCACGCAACGGTCGCGATAGCAACGGCCAGCGTCGCGGAATGAAAGTCTTCGGAGGCGAAGCGGTTTCGGCGGGTTCGATCCTCGTGCGGCAGCTCGGAACTCGGATTCATCCAGGCCGGAACGTAGGCCTGGGCCGGGACTACACGCTCTTTGCGTTGAAGGACGGGAAGGTTCGCTACGGCAAATCCCGTGGCCGGACCATGGCGTATATCGACGCGCTTTGAGCCCGTCGGGCTCGCATCCTCGTTGCAGCCGATCCTCCTCCTATTTCTCCTCCTAGGAGCCTGATAGGAGCCTGACCCAAGACTCTCGTGGGAAGCCCGTCCGCCTGATTCGACCGATCTGATTCGCACACCCTCGACGCGTTTCGATTCCAACCGACCTGTAAACGACAGCGCGCCTGCGCCGACCGGGCAGAACGTGCGAACGTCTCACCCGAAGGCGATCGTCATGAAAAACACCAGCCTCTTCGTCGATGAAGCGCTGCTCGAGATCCGATCCGGATCGGGTGGCAACGGCATCGTTGCCTTTCGGCGCGAAAAATTCATCACCAATGGCGGCCCGAACGGCGGCGACGGCGGGCGAGGCGGCGACGTCGTGCTGGTCGCCGACGTGAATATTGCAACACTTCTCGATTTCAAATCCGCACGGAAGATCAAGGCCGAGGCCGGTCGGAACGGCGGGACCAACAACAAGAAGGGCGCATCCGGCGCAAGTATCGTGGTCCGGGTTCCGGTCGGCACCCTGGTCTACGACGAGGAGGCCTGCGGCGAAGAACGGGATTCCGATGAAGCGACGGTGTTGGCGGACCTCACCGGTGCGGGCCAGCGCATCGTCATCGCACGCGGCGGCAGAGGCGGCCTGGGCAACGCCCGCTTCAAGACGTCGACTCGCCAGGCGCCGGATTTTGCAACCCCGGGCAAGCCGGGCGAGATACGGCAAATTCGGCTCTCGTTGAAGTTGATGGCGGATGTTGGACTGGTCGGTTTTCCGAATGCGGGAAAGTCGACCCTGCTGAGGCGGATCTCCAAGGCACGTCCGCGCGTCGCCAACTATCCCTTCACGACACTCGTCCCTTCATTGGGCGTAGTCGAGCGCGAGGATCGGCGTTGTGTCGTGGCGGATATTCCCGGACTCATCGAGGGCGCCAGCGAGGGCGCCGGTCTGGGACATCGTTTTCTGCGTCACGTCGAACGAACTCGCGTGCTGATTCATCTTCTCGACCTCGAGGCGATGCTCGTCGAAGGCCGAGATCTGCTGAAGGACTATGATGCGATCCGGGGTGAGCTCGGACGCTACCGCTCCGAACTACTCGAGCGGCGGGAAATCCTGGTGCTGAACAAATGCGATCTGCTTCACGACGAAGCCCTCGTCGAATCGCTTCTCGAACGGCTCGCGGAGCGCGACCTTCATCCGCTGCAGGTTTCCGGAGCCGCATCCCAGGGAATCGACGACCTCCTCGGCCAGATGTTCGATGCCGTCGAATCCGCGCGTCGCGACGATGACGATGACAATGACGAGAAGTCGACCTGATGTCCGAACTCGACGCCTGGAAGATCGTCCCCGCGGCAAAACGCATTGTTGTGAAAATTGGCTCCAGCACGCTCACGCGAGATGGACGGTTGCGGCCCCATAAATTTTCGGCGATCGCGAAAGATGTCTCACAGCTGATCGAGAAGGGGCGCCAGGTGGTCGTAGTGTCCTCCGGCGCGATCGCAGTGGGCGCACATCGACTCGGCTGGAAACACGCGGGCGAATCGATTCGTGAAAAGCAGGCGGCGGCGTCCGTCGGACAGATCGGGCTCGTCGAGCTCTACCAGCGTCGCTTCGCGAAGCACGGCCTGCTCGTCGGTCAGGTCCTCCTGACGCGCGCAGGGCTCGAGGATCGTGAACGATTTCTGAACGCACGTCGAACCATGCTCGAACTCCTGCGACTCGGGGTCGTCCCGATCGTGAACGAGAACGATACGATCGCCACCGAAGAAATCCGCTTCGGTGACAACGACAACCTCGCCGCAACGATCGTCAACGCCGTCGACGCGGACCTGCTCGTGATTCTCACCGATGTCGAGGGACTCTATGAACACGCGCCCGTGCCGGACGAACCGAACGCGCCCTTGATTCGAACCGTTCAGAAAATCACGCCCGCGATTCGAAAGGCCGCCAGCGGAGCGGGTACGCGCTTCGGCAGTGGGGGCATGGTCACGAAACTCGAGGCCGCGACGAATGCGGCACGCTCCGGCGCCGCCACCGTCTTGTGTAGTGGTCGCGTCGCGGGCGTACTCGGAAAGCTCATCGACGGAGAACGGCACGGAACGCTCTTCGAACCCGGCAAGAAGCTCCGCAGCAAGAAACACTGGCTTGCCTTCACGGCCAAGACACGCGGGCGCATTGTGATCGACGATGGCGCCGTTCGCGCGCTGATCGAAAACGGGCGCAGCCTGCTTCCCGCGGGCATCGTCGGCGTCGAAGGCGACTTCAAACTCGGTGATACCGTGTGTTGTGTGGACGCCCAGGGGAGCGAAGTTGCGCGAGGCCTGGTCGTCTACTCTTCGCAGGACATCCAGCGACTCGCGGGGCTTCCAACAAAGGAAATTTCGCGAGTGCTAGGATATACCCATGGTGATGAAATCATTCATCGCGATGACCTCGTACTCGTGAGAGATCAAACAGACCCGCTCTAACGCTCGACCCCGTCTGCGGGACCCGCTCCCGTCGACGCCTAACGACTACCTACCTATCCCCCCGCCCGAGAGACCCTTCGCGATGCCGTCCTCAAGCCGATCCGCTCGACAATCCAAGCCTGCTCTCGAAAGCGAGATCACACAGCTGGCGAAGGCCGCGAAGAGCGCGGGCGAAGTGATGGGCGAACTCTCCACCGAACGCAAGAACGCTTGGCTGGCACGAGTCGTTTCACGCTTGAGTTCCGCGCGCGATCGCATCCTGGATGCCAATGCCCGGGACATCCAGGCCGCGAAGGACAATGGCGTTTCAGAGCCTCTGCGTGGTCGCCTCGCGATCTCCGACAGCAGTTGGGAAAAGATGCTCCAGGGGCTGCGGGACGTCGCGGCGCTGCCCGACCCCGTCGGCCGCATCACGAATTCCAGCGTGCGCCCCAACGGATTGCGTGTTGGGCAGATGGCCATCCCGCTCGGTGTGATCGCGATGATCTACGAGTCCCGACCGAACGTCACGGTCGATGCGGCCGCGCTCTGCGTCAAAGCGGGCAACGCCGTGATCCTACGCGGTGGCTCGGTCGCGATCCAATCGAACCTCGCATTGGGCGAAGAATTGCGCGCGGCGGCTCGCGAAGAAGGCGTCCCCGAGGACGCCATCACGATCGTGCCCACGACGGATCGCGCGGCCATCGATGTGCTGCTCAAACTGAACGATTCGATCGACCTCGTGATTCCGCGTGGCGGAGCCGGCTTGATTCACAAGGTGATTGCCGAATCGACCATTCCCGTGATCGCCCATGACGCCGGAATCTGTCACATCTTCATCGATGAGAGCGCCGACACGCAGATGGCCATAGACATCGTCGTCGAGTCCAAGATTCGACAAATGGCCGTCTGCAACGCCCTCGAAACGCTTCTCTGCCATCGCGGCGCGTCGAAGACCGTTCTTCCGAGCGTGCTCAAGAACCTGCATGAAGCGGGCGTGGAGATCCGGGGCTGCGAAGCGACCCGAGAGATCTTCAGTGAAGCCAAGCCCGCGACCGAAGCCGATTGGTCCGAAGAATTTCTCGCGCCGATCGTCGCCGTCCGGATTGTCGACTCGATGGACGACGCAATCGCCCATATCCGACGCTTCGGATCCAATCACACCGAAATCATCCTGACGAACGACTACGCCAACAGCCAGAACTGGCTGCGCCGTGTGAATTCGTCGACGGTCGGCGTCAATTGTGCGACCGGTTTCTCCGACGGCTTCGAACTCGGCCTCGGAGCCGAGATTGGAATCTCGACTTCGAAACTCCACGCCTACGGACCGATGGGTCTCGAAGGTCTGACCACACGAAAATTCATCTTGATCGGAGAGGGTCAGCTTCGCGGATGAAGCAGGCAACCCGCGAACCTCGCATCGGACTCTTTGGTGGCACATTCAATCCGATCCATCTCGGCCATCTCCGTGCGGCGGAGGAGGTCCGCGAAACGCTCGGGCTCGAGAGCGTCCTGTTCATCCCCAGCCGAATTCCACCCCACAAACCCCAGGATGCACTCGATCCGATCGCCTCTCCGGCGAGGCGCCTCGAGTGGGTCGAGCGCGCGATCGAAGCCCACGCGGGCTTCTCCGTCGATCGGGTCGAGATCGATCGCGAGGGTCCCTCCTATCTGGTCGATACGCTGGTCACGTTGCGAGATCGCATGCCCGAAGCGGCGACCCCCGTCTTCATCGTCGGGCAGGACGCGTTCGCCGAAATGGGTGAATGGCGCGAGCCGGAGCGAATCTTCGAACTCGCCGATCTCGCCGTGATGACGCGACCCCCGAACCCGCGAGGCAAACTCGACGACTGGATGCCCAAAATCGCGAGGGCGACCTTCGAAATCGAAGCCGACGGGCGAAGTGCACGCGACGATCGAACCGGTAGACAGATCGAACTCGTTTCGATCACCGCCCTCGACATCTCCTCCAGCCAGATCCGAAAGGCCTGCCGTGAGGAGCGCTCGATCCGCTTCCTGGTTCCCGAATCGATTCGGGAGGCCGTCGAACGAAGCGGTGAATACGAGTCGAAAGCCAAACAAAGCGATGCAGGAGGCAGCGAGACACGATGACTGAACCCAACCCCGCGCAAAAGGCGGCCCTCATCGTCGAAGCGGCCCTCGAACGGAAGGCCGAAGCGCCCGTCGTATTGGACATGCGGAACCTCACGGCCTACGCCGACAGTTTCATCATTTTGTCGGGGCGATCGGATCGCCAGGTACGTTCGATCGCGGATGCCATCGTGCACGCGCTCAAAGAGATTGGTGAACAACCGCTCGGCGTAGAGGGGCTCGATGAAGGACATTGGGTCCTGATCGATTGCAACGATGCGATCGTTCACGTCTTTGATCAGGAGACGCGAGAGAAGTACGATCTGGAACGGTTGTGGCAGGATGCTCCACGTCTTTCGCTCTCGACGGATCTCGGGATCGAAGACCTCGGTTCTGGCCCGCCCTCCTCGGCTGAAGACCCCAAGCGAGACGACACGACCGAAAAAATCGCGGAACCCGCCGCATAAGAAGGACTGCCGAAGCCCGGCGCGCGCGACGATCACACGATCCCGAACGAGGCGATGCGTCCGTACGCATCACATCACTCGATGAAGCCGATCTCGATTCTGTTGGACGCCTTCGCGCCACCCCGTTGTATCGGATGCGACACGCCGCTCACGACGGGGCCCGCTCCGCTGTGTCCGCCTTGCCACCGCCGATTGCCCTGGTGGCGCATCGCGGATGGCTGTCCGCGATGTGGCACGAAAGCCGGAATACGTTCACATCACGAACGGGCTCGCATGAACAGCCTCTTCGACGGCTGCCCCGGATGTCTCAGCGAGGGCAGCGCGCTGCATGGATGTCGTGCGTTGGTGCGCTACGAAGAGGCCCTCCGCCGTTGGATCCCGGGCTTCAAGACGGCCCGAAGTCCGTTCGGCCCCGCCATCGTGATTCGTCGGGCCATCGATCATCTCGCTCGTGAACTGGCGAGGCGCGTCGCCGAAGAAACCTCCAGCCGACCCGATCTCATCGTGAGCATTCCGCTTCACCCTCGCCGACGTCGCTCGCGGGGTTTCAATCAAGCCGATCCGATCGCGCAGCGAATCGCCGCTGGACTCGACTCGGCCTGGGCCCCCGATGCCCTCGAACGCGTCCACGATACGCATAGACAGGCCAAGCTCGCAGGCCGAGATCGGCGCGAGAACCTGCGAGGGGCCTTCCGCGCCACCGCGCGCCTCGGCACGGCGACCCGCGTGTGGCTCGTCGACGATGTGCTGACGACCGGCAACACCTTGGACGCAGCGGCCAACACGTTGCTCGAAGCGGGTGTCCTCGAAGTTCGCGCGCTCACGCTCGCGGCGACCCTTCCGCGCGGACGGGCGCCCCGACGACGAGATCCGTATCATGCCGCCCCCGGAAACGGCCGATGCCAGAACTCGAAATGAAATCGACCAGGCCGCCGATGTCATCGTTCCATCGCATTCAGGAGATCTCCATGGGGACTCGATTCACAACGATCACAGCCACAGTCTTCTTTGCCGTCGTGATCGCCTTTTGCCAGGCGGTTGCCGCCGAAGACGAGGTCGATGCGGGCTTTCTGGACGCGATGGTCGAATTTCTGACGATCCAGAACGCGGCCTACGAAATCGAAGGGCAGATGACCTATGCGGTCGCCCAGAAGGCCCTTGAGGCGATCGCCGCCTCGGGCGTCGAAGTCACCCAACCCATGCAGGACGTCGTGCTGGATGTCGCACGATCGTCGGTGGGCACTCGATTCGGGAATGTCGATTTCCTGGCGAAACTCTACGCGCCGCTCTATGCCGAACACTATTCGGAATCCGAACTCCGGGAACTCACGACGTTCTGGAAATCTCCGGTCGGCAAGAAGACCCTCGATGTGATGCCGCAATTGACCGAAGGCTCATTTCTGGTCCTGCAGGAGGCCAGCGTCGAATTCATGCCGTCGTTCGAGGTCGCCGTCGATCAAGGACTCATCGAAGCCGGAATCTTTTCTCCACCGCAGCCCTAGCCGGGGGCGGAAACGGGCGTCGTTGGGTTACGTGCCAGGTGGGCCGGGCGGTGAAGCCTGCTGGGCGCGGATTCCTCGCGGTCGGCGGGACGACCCGCAGGATGCCTCGATTGCATAGCGGCCGACCACGGCGCTTGACGCGCCCAGCAGGCTTCCCCGCCCGGCCCACTCGGAACGAATCAGCTTCAAGGTTCCCACAGCTCAGCCCTTTTGACGCATTCGGACAGTGCTAGGGGTTCGCCCTTCCCCCGCAAAAATCGACGGGCTGTGGAGAGCGGCCAGCGAAAACATCCCGAGTGTCGTGGGTTGGGAAGCCTGCTGGGAGCGTAAAGCGCCGTGGTCGGCCAACTACGCAATCGAAACAACATGCGGGACCGTGACCGACCGCGGAGAATCCGCGAGCAGCAGGCTTCACGACCCACGACACCTGGCACGACCTCCAACCGCCTCTCTCCGCAACCCGCCTAACCCCCCTTGCGGGATGCGAGATACACGCGACGCGCTTCCGCGCATTCCGGATCGGCGAGCGCATTGGCGAGTCCATCGGCGTCCGACCAGCTTCGCATCGTGCCGACCATTTGTTCCGTCACGGCATTCACGTGTCGCTTCGTCGCGAAGATCGTGAGCGCAGCCTTTTTCGAGATCGACTCCGCGAGCGCCTCCACGGTCGAATCGAGTTGGTCGGCCGGTACGACCTGATTGAGGAAACCAGCGGCTTTCGCCTCGGCCGCGTCAAAGGGTCGACAGGTCAGGACCAACTCCTTCGTCAAGGCCGGTCCGATCTCGCGAACCAGCCGTGGAATTCCGCCCCACGCGAGCGGGATTCCGAGATCGACCTCTGGAATCGAGAAACGTGCGTCCTCGCTGGCTATGCGCAAATCGCAAGCCGCCGCCAACACGAGCCCGCCACCGACGCACCAACCGTGGATCGAGGCGATCAAGAGCGCCCGCATCGATTCGAGGGCGTCCGCCATCTCTCGACCCACGTCGGCCGCATCTCGAGACGAGAGCGCCGAGCGCTCCGAAAAACTCGCGAGATCGGCCCCCGAAGAAAATGCGCGGCCCTCGCCGCGAACGATGACGACTTTGATTTCTCGGTGCTCATCGAATAGACGCGCGGCCCGGGCCAATTCCTGGAGTGTCGTCGTCGAAAGCGGATTCAGCTTTTCGGGTCGGCTGAGTCGGATTTCACCGATGGCACCCTTCATCTCGACGGAAATATTCTCGAACAATTCAGTCTCCCTCATTCGAAGTCGAGCGACACTTCTCCGCTCGATCGGCATCTGTGGCTCAGGTCAGGATTTCAGCTTCGATCAAGGGCGCATTCAATTCGATCAAGGGCCGATCATCGACATCGTTCGGATGAAAGTCGCGGTGATACCACGCCCGATAGTCCGCACCCAGACCTCGCAAAAATCCACCCTCGCCGAAAAGGAATCGCCAACCTGCGGTCCAAATCTCCGCCTTGAAGAGAAGGCCGTCCTTCCAAAGCATGTAGACCATCCGCTCGAAGACCTCGAGCGAGAGGCCGAACGTGTTGAGAGCCAATGTGATGATTCGAAGTGGGTAGCTGTGGGCCACCTGCGTGAGCACGTCGAACGCGACCGCCTTGTGTTCGGCCTCCTCGAGGGCATGCCATAGCCACAATCGAGCCATTTCGGGGTGCATCGGCCCAGTGCGGCCCTCCGGGTCCGAGAGAAGCTGACGTGCCAAGAGCGCCGTCAGATGTTCGAGGCCCGCCGTCATTGAGAGCGACAACCTCGGGAAGCGACGATTCTGCCAACGAGCGATACGGTCGATGAAGCGGTTGCGTGTTTCGAGCGCGCCATAACCCTGGGCGACGAGCATCTGGACATGTTCGTCGTGGACGCGGCTATGCTGCCCCTCTTGACCGGCGAATCCACGCATCCTCTCGCGCAGTCGTGGGTCGTCGATCTGATCCCGAAAGTGGAGTACCGCGCGGACGAAGAACGCCTCTCCAAAAGGAAAGGTCGACGAGAGTGCGTTCATGAAATGCGTCGCAAACGCATCTCCGCCATACCAATATCGTGGCACGTCGGGTGAGAGTGAGCCCTTGGGTCGGCGAATCAAGATTTCGCTCGCGGAATCGTCCTGGTTCGTCTGCATCGGTGACCTCGGCCTTCACGTTCGCGTTCACCGGCGATTCCCCCGCACCGACTGCGTCGCCGAGAGTAGCGTAGACTCCGTAGCCGGCGATGACATCCGAGGTGAGTAGGCCGCCAGAACCGGGCCACGACCCGAAAGGAATGAATTGAACCCCTCCCCTGGACGCAATCGGCGTCCCGACCCCGCCTCTCCCTCGCTCGGAAAGAAGCCCGATCTGCGCCGCCTCGGGGCGAGACGTCTCTTCGCGCTCGGCACGTCGGCCCTTCTCATGCTGGCCCTGGGCTGTGGCCAATCGGATGTCCGGGGAACCTATCGAGTCGAGATCGAGATCTCGTCGGCCTCGGGTCCGATCACGGGAACCTTGATTCTTTCGACCGGCATTCTCGATGTTCCCGCGATCACGGCCGAAGACCAGAAAAATGTCGGCGATTGGTTCGAGAGCGACACCCTCGATGCGAATTCCTGCTTCGTGCTCGAGCGCGGCACGGGCGATGACCGGACGCCACAGAACGTTCGCGTATTCGAGGCGCATATCAGCGGGGGCGACGTGGAACTGCCCATCGAGATCTACCGGACGCCGCTCCAGCACCTCGAAATCGTAGAGCTTCAGTTCTTCGCAGAGACCTTCGGCGGTGACGTCATCCTCTATGATCGCGGCCAACAAAGGTCTGGCCGAATTCATGGCGTCCGTCTCGGCAGAGCGAATCCCCAAAAATGCCTGGACGATCTCCAGACCTTCCGCGAGATCCTTCGGAGTTCGCTCTCGCAGTAGGCGTCCGATCGCCTCCGCGCTCGGCGCCTAATCGTTTATTTCTGGCCTACGGATTCGACGATCGCACGTCGCAGTCGATCGGGATCGACGGGTTTCTTGAAGATCACGCCTTCCAGGCCTTCCAATCGGCTGCGCTTGATGATGTGGTCCTTGTCGTAGTGAAACGCGGTCATCATCAACATCGGCAACTCGGGATAGATTTTCCGGACCTGGCGGTAGAGCGCGTACCCATCCATACGGGGCATCACGACGTCGGACAGAACCAGATCGAAGGGGGCATCGGCCAGCTTCTCGAGCGCTCGCTCCCCGTCCTCTGCGACTTCGACTCGACAGCCGTCGGATTCGAGCATTTCCTGGAGCGTGCGACTGATGCCCTGATCATCGTCCACGACGAGAATTCGCAAGCCACGAAGTCGCGGATCCGGTTCGTAGGTTTTTCGATCCTCGCTCCGCAAGTCGACCATTCTCGACGGCCCGACATAGTGGATCGTTTCATAGGTATCCGATTTCACCATCTCGCCGAGTCGCTCGATGATGGCGGCAATCCGCGCCACCTCGCGTCGAATGGCGTCGAGCCGCTCATTTTCGACCGACGTATCGGTCTCACCCGCGAGCCTGATGATGTCGTTCTCGAGAAGGGTCGCTTGATTGACGATGACGGCCAGAGGGTTGTTGATCTCGTGCGACAAGCCGATGGCGACTTCACCGAGCGTTGCGAGTTGGTCTTTGTGGCGGATATCACGCAGGTCTTTCGCGAAACCGATCGACCCGTCCTCCTCGCCCTTTTCGTCGTAGAGCAAGGTGCCGGAAATCGCGACCGGAATTTCCTCGCCGGATCGCGCCACGAAGATCGTCTCGATCGTATTGCCGGGTCGGGCGCCCGCATCGGCCGCGATGCGCATCGCCTCGCTGACGCGGCGCGCCTCTTCGATCGAGGGGTAGAGCAGACCAACGAACTGGCCCAAGACTTCCTCGCGGTCGTATCCCAGGCTGTCGTGGGCGCCGTCGTTGAAGTAGATCACCCGTCCCTTGCGATCGGTTCCGACAATGATGTCGGGAGAGTGATTCGTGAGCTGTTCGAATTGTTCTCTCGTGAGACCCATTCATGGGCTCCCTTTGGCGAGCGCCGTCAATTCGCTTCGACGTCGCCCGGATCGATTGGCGTCAACGGATACCCTCTTCGGCCATCCAGCGTTCGGCATCGATCGCGGCCATACAGCCGGTGCCTGCGGCCGTCACGGCCTGGCGATAGACCGAATCCGCCACGTCGCCGCAAGCGAATACACCTTCGATTGAAGTCCGCGTGGTCCCCGCTTCGACTTTCAAATAACGCGCGCCGTCCATTTCGAGCTGATTCTCGAAGAGCGCGGTCGTCGGCTGATGGCCGATCGCGACGAATACCGCTTCGAGATCGAGTTCACGAGTCGATCCGTCGCGGACATCGCGCAGCCGGATTCCGGTCACATACTCCTCGCCGAGGATCTCCTCGACCTCCGAATGCCATGCGAAATCGATCTTCTCGTGCGCGAGGGCCCGCTCCTGCATGACCTTCGATGCGCGAAGTTCTCCCCTCCGGTGGACGAGCGTGACCTGGGTCGCGAAGCGAGTGAGAAAGAGCGCCTCCTCCATCGCGGTATCCCCGCCGCCGATCACCGCCATCGGCTTGTTCCGAAACAATGCGCCGTCACACGTCGCGCAAGCGGAAACCCCGTTGTTCAGCAAACGTTTCTCGGAGTCCAGACCGAGCCAACGAGCCGAAGCGCCCGTCGCGACGATGACGCAGTCGGCGGTGTATTGCGTCGTGTCGGTCGAGACCTTGAAGGGACGACTCGAAAAATCGACACTCGTCGCATCCTCGAGCAGAACCTGCGTCCCGAAGCGCTCCGCCTGCTTCTGGAATTCTTCCATCATCTCGGGACCGGTGACCCCATCGGGGTAGCCCGGATAATTCTCGACATCGGTCGTA
>SMVB01170847.1_pt1 | contig 12412 bp, 9 predicted proteins | sample 2456461 | NCBI WGS metagenome assembly SMVB01 (sample SAMN11095934, study PRJNA526329) | marine sediment metagenome | biome: Marine sediment; feature: Surficial sediment; material: Deep marine sediment; isolation source: Hadal surficial sediment | place: Pacific Ocean | collected 2014-05 | depth 0-1...
AATCGACTTCCGCTTGACCCCCAACTCCGGACATTCCGAGGCCCGATATCTTAGCGACCGAGGTCCAGAGTTGAAATTTTGCTGGAAATTTATGGCGCCGATAAGGGCACTCGGACGTTTCGTCGGACTTTTTCTCCCGAATTGCTGCCCAACAAGCCACTGCAACGGGAGCCGCGCCGCGAGGATACAATCACGAGCGGCTTGCTTGGCGCCGCAGGCTTCAAAACCTCCAGGCTGGTATGGCCCACGTAGTCACGATAGGCCCATACGAGGTCGAAGCGCTTCAGACTTGGCTTTTCGTCAAGCGGAGGACTCGGCTACCGGCATCCACAAATAGCCTGTCGAGTCGCCGAAACCCGTTTCAGTGCTACCTATATGCTACCTAGCGCGATTGGGAAATTAGTGAATACACCGTAACCCATTGAAAAGATTGGTAGGCGCAGAGGGATTCGAACCCCCGACCCGCTGATTAAGAGTCAGCTGCTCTGCCAACTGAGCTATGCGCCCGCCGTGGTATTATCAATAGGTTACAGGGTTTCCAAAATTCGTTAGGCTCGCAACAGGCTCTTATTCAGGGTGGCGATTATCCGTCATCTCGGCCTCCCAGCTTCGGCCGCACCAGATAAGGTAGCGCAGGGATGCCCGAGAACAAGAGCCATATCCGGTGCGTGGGTAAATTTCAACCCTGCATCGATCTGAGGGAGCAGCCGAGCCGGGGACCGGAAGAGGCCGAGCAAACAATCCTCGAGCACCCCTTGCGCCATCCGAGGCTTGGCCCGCTGCGATCCGCCCAGGTGGCTGACGCAGCGGCGCGCGTGAAAGGCTCCTCTGCTTCCCGAATCAAGCATGGAATCGGGCCGCAGTACATCGGGCCGCAGTACATCGGGCCGCAGTACATCGGGCCGCAGTACTCAGTGGCCGGGGGAAGGGCAACGCCAGAGGTGGGATTCACACCTCGCAGAAGTCCAAAAAAACAATGCGGGCAATCGGGACGATACAGAATTGACTGCGATGGAGCCGTAAAACGATTTGCGGCGCCGGAGGGTAGACGGTAGGGTGGCAAACTCTCCGAAGGTGTTGACCATGCGATGCGCGGCGCGCCAGTCAGTGCAATGACCGGGCGCGATAACTTTGAGGTCGCACTCTAATGGGGTACGATTCGCCTTCTGAATGCAGAGGGAAGCAATGCCCGTCAGTGTGGCAATCATCGGTTCCGGGCCGGCCGCGTTTTATACTGCTGACGCTCTTGTAAAATCCGATTACGATGTCGATGTCGATATCATAGAACGCCTGCCGACGCCGTTCGGCCTTATTCGGGATGGCGTGGCGCCCGATCACCAGTCCACCAAAAAGATTGTCAGGAAATTCGAGAAAACGGCCCTTATGGAGCCCGTCCGCTATTATGGAAACGTTGAAGTAGGCCGCGATGCTTCTTTGGCTGAGCTCCGCGAAGTTTACGACGCCGTGGTGCTTGCAGTCGGCGCCCCCCATGACAGGAAGTTGAACATTCCGGGCGCGGACAAAATCGGAGTGTTCGGGTCGTCGGACTTCGTCAGGTGGTACAACGGCCATCCGGATCTTCGGAATCTCAATCCGGACTTGAATGTTTCTGCGGTGGCCGTGATTGGTGTCGGCAACGTCGCCATCGACATCTCCCGCGTCTTGGTTCGTACGAAGGAAGAACTGGCGACCGCCGACATTCCCGAATACGCCGAATCGGCGATTTGCGGGTCCGCCATCGACGATGTCCATATTTTCGGCAGGCGCGGTCCCAACGAAGCCAAGTTCACCAATGTGGAGCTGCTGGAAATGGGCAAGCTGCAGCAGAGCGTGCCGCAAGTCGATGCCGCGCAGCTCCCCGATCGCATCGACGGCGATTTTTCCGACCGGGACCGGCGCCTGAAAGAGCGAAACTTGAACACCCTCAAGGAATTTGCGGATCGCAAGCCCGATGAGAAGCCCAAGCGTGTTCATTTTCACTTCTATTCATCGCCCGTGGAAATTTTGGGCGGCGATCGGGTCGAGGGCCTGAAATTGGAGCGAACCAGGATCGAGGACGGCCGAACCGTGGCGACCGGCGAGTTCTTCGAAGTTGCCTGCGGGCTGGTGGCTACCGCCATTGGGTATCGGGCAGCGCCTCTGGAAGGGGCGCCTTTCGATGACCATCGAGGCATCGTTCCCAACGATGCCGGCCGAGTCGACGATGGCTTATACGCCGTCGGCTGGATTAAGCGGGGCCCGACCGGGGTGATCGCCTCGAACCGGCCCGACGGAGTGGCCGTCGCCCAACACATCGCCGAAGATTTCGGCAACGGCGCCAAGGGCGCGAAGCCGGGTCGCAAATCCCTGGATAAATTGCTGTCGGAACGAAATGTCCGAGTCGTCACCTTCGATGATTGGAAGGCGATCGAAGCTGCCGAATTCGAGAATGCCGATGGCGCACACCCGCGGAAAAAATTCGTGACGATCCAGGAAATGCTGGACGTCCTGGACTGATGGTTTCTTGGGTCCTTATACCAAAGGTACTTAATATTGACCCATAGAGATCGCCTGGGCGAACCGCCGGGCAGGAGGGGGGCCGCCGGCGATGCGGAGCCCCCGAGTCCCAGATGGCGTCAAGGCTTCCCGACGCACGCCGCCCCCTGGCCCGACGGTTCGCCCAGGCGACCGGAACGGCGGCTTCCCCCAATCTTGTGGACGGGGGTTTTCGGGCAGCGTCGCCCGCGGCTCGCGGTGCCCCGCACCGCCACGCCACGCGCTCCCCATTCCGCGAACCTGGGCCGAAAACCTTGGGAAACCGTCTCTATGAGTCAATATTAAGTACCTTTGGTATTACTTTGGGCGCCATCTGAACCTGCGGCGGGCCGACCAGCGCGGCAGCCTGACCCCCCGCCCCTGCAACTGCCCCTGGGCGCGGACGATCAGGCTTTATTCGCCTTCTCCGCGATGAAATTCTTGAAGTCCATGTCCGTGGTGATGATGTCGTCCATCAGGAAGAACACCAGTTCCTTGCGCAGGGAGTCGCGGGCCAACTGGTTTTCCCCGGCCATTTTCGCGAATTCGATCAAGTGATCCATTTTGGTGTTCAGGCTCCGGTGATGGTCCTGGTGTTTTTTGACGTTGGGATAGCCGAACTTGACCAGCAGCGCCTCCTCCCTGGCGAAATGCGATTTGGCCGATCTGACCAGTTCGACGACCAAGTCTCCGCATTTTCCGGCCTCGCCCTCATCGATCGCCTCTACGACCTCGTTGACGATCTCGGCGAGGCGCTGGTGGTCTCGATCCAAGGTTTCGGATTCCAGCAGGAATGACGGGGTCAATTCTACCATTCTCGATTCTCGCTGCCGCGGCCGCGCCTGGAAGAAACCCGGCCCGAATGCCCGATAGGATACATCGATTCCACTACACTAGGCACGGTGGAATCGAAAGCAGGCCCCTATTTCGCCGCTTGAGGCTGGGAAGCCCGCGTGTATCCGGCGCCGGCCATACCCCCGAGATCGTCCAGAGGGAAGATGAAGGCGTATTCCGGATCGACTCCCGCCGTAATCCGTTTGCTCAATTCGGGCTCGAAGGCATGGTGGACCCGGACGTAGAGCTCCTTGCCGCTGTCTTCGCCTCCCAATTCGCCCCCCAGCCTGACGCGCACGATGTTGTCGTGCCCCAACAGGTGGGTGGAGATCACCTCGACCGGGGTGCCGCGATCGCTGTCGCTTTCGAGCGTCACACCTTCCGGGCGGACCAGGACCTCGACCTTTCTGCCATTGCTCAGACCCTTGGCGCGAATTCTCCCGATCGGTATCTCGACACAGCCGCCCTCGACAACGCTTTCGAAGCGGTTCATCAACCCGAACAGCTTGGCGACGAATTCGTGTTGCGGATGGTAATAAATATCGTGGGGCCGGCCGCTCTGCAGGATTTTCCCGGTTTCTCCGAGAATCTTGATCCGGTCAGCCATGAACATGGCTTCTTCGGGGTCGTGAGTCACCATCACGGTGGCGACGCCGCTGGCTTTGAGAACGGTCAGTGTTTCTTCGCGGATCTGGCTGCGCATGTTGGTATCGAGGCCGGAAAACGGCTCGTCCAGCAACAGGACCTTCGGCTCCGGCGCCAGCGCGCGGGCGAGCGCGACACGCTGTTGCTCACCGCCCGACAACATATGGGGGTGGCTCTGGGCGTGCGGTATCATGCCCACCTGATCCAACATGTCCATGGCCCGCCGGCGGGCGCGGTCCTTGGGTTGGCCAAGCAGTCCGAAAGTCACGTTGTCGACGACGGAAAGGTGGGGGAACAAGGCGTAGTCCTGGAACATGAGCCCGACGCCACGGTGTTCCGGCGGCACATGCCGTTCCTCATCGGCAACGACTTCATCGTCGATCAGGATCCTGCCCCGCTGCAGGCGTTCCAGGCCGGCGGCAAGGCGCATGAGCGTGGTCTTGCCCGCCCCCGACGATCCAAGCAAGCAAACCACCTCGCCGGCCGGAATCATCAGCGAGGTATTGTCGAGAACCCGATTGCCCCCATAGGCATGGGAAACACCAATGACGTGCAAACCCTTCACGGCGCCGGATCTCTCCATGTGTGTCCCGGACGGGACCGAGTCATGGCGAAACTAAGCACGATTACCGGCAGAACGCCAATCCCGACGATGGCCAGCGCCGCCAGGGACGCTTCGCCCAACTGTTCGTCGGAGGCGTATTGGTGCACGTAGGTCGCGAGCGTGTGAAAATCGAACGGCCGCAGGATCACGGTCATGGGCAACTCCTTCATGCAGTCGACAAAGACCAGCATGGCCGCCGTCAACGTGCTGCCCCGGATCAGCGGAATATGGATGCGCCGGAGGGTGCTGAGCGGGCCGTGGCCCAGGCTGCGCGCGGCGCCATCCATGCTGGGGGTGATCTTGCCCAGGCTGGCCTCGACGCTGCCGAAGGACAGCGCCAGGAACCGCACCAAGTACCCGAAGGTCACGGCGGCAATGGTGCCGCTGAAAAGGAGCCCGGTCGAAATCTCGAAATTCCGCCGCATGAAGCCGTCGATGCCGTTGTCCAGCGCGCCCAGGCTGACCAGCACGCCGACCGCCAGGACCGATCCGGGAACCGCATAGCCGAGGCTGGCGAAGCGGGTCATGAATCGGACGATCGGCTCGTTCCGGAGCCGCAGGCCGTAGGCCATGAATATTCCGATGACGACGGCGAGAACCGCGGTCAGGGCCGACAATAGAAGGCTGTTGCCCGCGTAACGATAGACCTCGGGGTTGGCCGCCGCCTCGAAATGGATCACCGCATAGCTGCCCAGCACCGCCGCCGGCAGGACGAAGCCGAACACCACCGGCAGCGCACAGCCGAGGATCGCCAGGCGGCGCGCCCAGCCCTTCAGTTCATACCCGGGCGATGCCCGGTATTTCGACGAGGTGTGGTGGAAGCGCTGCTTGCGCCGGCCGAAGCGTTCGGCCAATACCAGGAACACCACGAAAAATAGCAGCAATCCAGCCAGCTGCGCCGCGCCGGCAACGTTGTTCATGTTCAGCCAGACATCGTAGATGCCGAGCGTGAAGGTGCTGACGGCGAAATAATCGACCGTGCCGAAATCGTTCAGCGTTTCCATCAACACCAGCGACACGCCGACCACGATCGCCGGGCGCGCCAGCGGCAAGGCCACGGAAAAGAAGCCCCGCCACGGTCCTCGTCCCAGGACCCGGCTGGCCTCCAGCACGCAAACCGACTGTTCCATAAAGGCGGCCCGCGACAGCAAATAGACATAAGGGTACAAAACCAACGTCATCATGGAAGCGGCGCCACCGATCGAACGGATCTCGGGGAACCAGTAATCCCGCTTGGTGGTCCATCCGAACACATCGCGCAGCAGGACCTGCAGCGGGCCGGCGTATTCCAGAATATCGGTGTAGACGTAAGCGATCACATAGGCCGGCAAGGCCATGGGCAGCAGCAACGCCCATTCGAACAGACCTTTTCCCGGAAACCGGCAGGTGCTCACCAGCCATGCCGTACCGACCCCGACGATCAGGGTGCCGATGCCGACGCCGACCATCAACTGTAACGTGGTGCTGATATACAAGGGCAGAACGGTCGATGCCAGATGGGACCAGATATCGTCGCCGGGCGTCAGACCGAGGAATAGGACGGCGACGATGGGCATGACTACCGCCGCCGCGATCAGTACGGTTCCGATGGTCCAGGGATTGGCCCAGGACCAGGATTGTTTCCTGGCCCTGGACGCCATCCCGGTTGTCGATGCCTCAACGGTCACGACTGGTTCAACCCTTGGTCCCGCGATATCGGGGGGCTCGAATATGGCGCCGGTCTGGCCCCTAATTGTCGAATCTTACCTTGTCCATGATCCGGGTCGCCTGGGTGCGATGCTCGGCGATTTCCGATAGGAACAATTCGTCGGCTTCGAAAGTTCCCCAACTGGCGACAATGGGGTGCAACGCAACCCCCGCCTTGATCGGATACTCGAAGTTATCCTCGGCATAAATCTTCTGCGCCGTTTCACTGCTCAGAAATTCGATCAGCTTGACGGCATTCGCCTTGTTCTTGGCGCTCTTGGTCACGCCGGCGCCGGAGATGTTGACGTGGGTGCCGCGGCCGCCCTGGTTGGGGAAGATGACATTGACGGCGGCGGCCCATTTTTTCTGCTCGGGGTTTTTCTCGTTGGTCATCATCTTGCCCATGTAATAGGTGTTGCCCAGCGCCACGTCGCACTCGCCGTGGTACACCGCCTTGACCTGGGCGCGGTCGTTGCCTTGCGGCTTGCGGGCCAGGTTGGCCTTGACGCCCTTGGCCCAGGCCTCGGCGGCGGCTTCGCCTTGCGACGCGATAATCGATGCCAACAACGAGACGTTATAGACGTGCTTTCCGGAGCGGGTGCAGACCCGCCCCTTCATATGGGGCTTGGCCAAGTCCTCGTAACTCGTCACTTCGCCCGGTTCGACCCGCTCCTTATGGGCGAAAATGATCCGGGCGCGCGTGGTCAAGCCGTACCACAGGCCATCGGGGTGACGGAACCGGGCCGGCACGTTGCGCTCCAGGAGGCGCGACTCGCTGGGCTGAAGAAGTCCGGCCTCGACCAGGTTGTGCAGGTTGCCGATGTCGGCGGTCAGGACCAGATCGGCCGGGCTGTTGGCGCCTTCGGCCTTGAGCCGCTCCAACAGGCCCTTTTTCAAGTACACCATATTGACCGCGATCCCGGTCTCCTCGGTGAAGGCCTCGAGCAGCGGGTCCATCAGAAACGGCTGGCGATAGGAATAAAGATTGACTTCGGCCGCCCATGCGCCGGGCGTCATGGCCATGACAGCGCCGACAATCATTGCCGCGAAAAGAACATTTGGCTTGGCCACACACATTTTCCTTATTATTGGCCACCCGCTTCATCGCAAGGCCGCTCTATTCCGGGATTCCACCTAGTTTTTCTCCGCTAATGCGAATCGTTCTCAATAGCAGAATGGGGATATTAAGGCGAAATGGTCAAGCAGTTATTTACGCCCCCCAGTGGCCGAAGCGGCTGAGGGATGAGGCGGGGAAGATTTTGTTTGGAAGATTTTTTCTGAGATTGGGAAGTGCGTCGGGTGGATGCTCTCTAATCGCTTTAAGGGCCCTCGCCCAGGCCCCGGCGCGGGATGCGCACGTCGCGGTGGATGTAGACCGACATGACCAGGCCGAGCGCCGCCATCACGGTCAACATGGCCGTGCCGCCGTAGGAAATCAGCGGCAGCGGCACGCCGACCACGGGTATCAGACCCATGACCATGGCGATGTTGATGAAGACGTAGAGAAAGATGTTGCAGGCGATCCCAATCGCCAACAGGCGCCCGAACTGGTTGCGCGAACGGATCGCAATCGCCAAGCCGTAGATCAACAGCACTGCATAGAGACCGAGCAGGCCCACGCCGCCGATCATGCCGAATTCTTCGGCCAGCATGGTGAACACGAAGTCGGTCTGCTTCTCGGGTAGAAAATTGAGGTGGGTTTGGCTGCCCTGGAGGAAACCGCGGCCGAACATCCCCCCCGATCCCAGCGCGATTTTGGATTGCAGGATATGATAGCCGGCGCCCAGGGGATCGCTCTCCGGATCGAACAGAGTCATCACCCGCCGCTTTTGGTATTCACGGAGGAACTGCCAGCCGATCGGAATGGCGCTCAGACCCAGCACACCGACAACCGCGAACTTCCACAACCGCACGCCGGCGCAGAAGAATACCGCAGTGCCGATCATCAGCAGCATCCCCGCCGTGCCAAGATCCGGCTGCTTGAGCACCAGCGCCGCCGGGCCCAACGTGAGCCCGATCGGCACCAGTAAGTAGAAGGGGCGGGCGATCTCCTCGGACGAGAGGCCGTGAAAGTATCGGGCCAGCGCCAATACGATGGTCACCTTCACGAGCTCGGATGGCTGAAGTTGGATGAACTTGAGATCGATCCAGCGCTGCGCGCCCATGCCCGTGGCGCCCATCACCTCGACCGCTATCAGCAGGCCAATGGTGCCGAAATAAGCCAAATAGGCCCAACGGAACAGGAAGCGGACGTCGATCAGGGCAATCGCCAGCATGACTGCCATCCCGACACCGAAGCGCACCATCTGGCGCGAGGCCCAGGGATCGGCATTGCCGTTGGCGGCCGAATAGAGCATGGCGAAGCCGACAATCGAGATCAGGGTCGTCAACAGCACCAGGCCCCAGCTGATCTGCCACAGCTTCTCGCCGAGAGTCATATCCGGATCTCGCGCCGAGAATGTCGACTGTGCGGCAATGCCGTACGGCGGACGGAGGGTCATGCGCGATCAGGCCTTATCGACGGCGACGGCGGCCATGAGGCGCACCGGGTCCGTAGCCGCGGGATCGCGGCGCTGGGTTTCGGTCAGAATGTCGCGGGCGATCGGGGCGGCCACTTTGGAGCCACCGCCGCCGTGCTCGACCACAACGGAGCAGGCGTAGCGCGGATTGTCGACCGGGGCAAAGGCGACGAACAGGGCATGGTCGCGCCGGCGCCAGGGCAGGTCCCGATTCTTGGTGATGCCGGCCGCGCGCTCGGCCATGGTGATGCGGCGGACCTGGGAGGTTCCGGTCTTGCCGGCCATCTCCCAGCCCTCCTCCTTGATGCGCGCCCGGCGGGCGGTGCCGCGCCGGGAGTTGGTTACCATGTCCATGGCGGTGTGGATGACCCGCATATGCGCCTCGGGGACGTTGAGCGAGGGGAACTCGGAAACCTTCGCGGCGTCCAGCCCCTCGGCCCCGGACTCGGCTTCCGGCGGCGCCTCGGCCGAATCGGCGCTCGGCGCCAGCGGGCGGATCATGCGCGGCGTGACCGCGTAGCCGCCGTTGGCGATGCGCGCGGCCATGACCGCGAGTTGCAGGGGCGTCGCCAGGACGAATCCCTGGCCAATGGCGCTGACCAGGGTCTCGCCGCCCTGCCAGGCCTCATCGTAGTTGGCGCGCTTCCATGCCTTGGTCGGGATGGTGCCGCCGCTTTCGCCGGGCAGGTCGATCCCGACCGGTGCGCCGAAGCCGAAGCGGTTCGCCATCTCGGCGATACGGTCGATGCCGATCTTGCGGGAGAGGTCGTAAAAAAACACGTCGCAGGACTGCTGTATCCCCTGGTACATGTCCATGCGGCCATGGCCCCGGCGCTTCCAGCAGTGGAAACGTCCCCTGCCGAGCCTCATGAAGCCCGGACAGAAGGTGGTCGCCTCGGGGCTGATACCGGCCTCCAGCCCGGCCAGGGCGACCATCATCTTGAAGGTCGAGCCCGGCGCATAGAGACCCGCGATCGCCTTGTTGATGAGCGGCGACAATGGATTGTGGACCAGTGAATTCCAGGTCTTTTGGGTCAGGCCGGTATTGAAGATGTTGGGGTCGTAGCCTGGCGAGGAGGCCAGCGCCAAAACATCGCCATTGCGGACGTCGAGCACCACCGCCGCGGCACTGCGCTCACCCTTCAACCGCTCGTGGGTGAAGGTCTGTAGAGTGGAATCGAGAGTCAGCACCAGGTCGCGCCCGGGCTTGCTCTCCTCGCGCCGGACCTCGCGAATGACCCGGCCAAGTGCGTTGACTTCCAGGTGGCTGGTCCCGGCGGTACCGCGAAGTTGCAGGTCGTACTGCTTCTCCGCGCCCTGCTTGCCGATCCGAAATCCGGGCAGCTCGAGCAGCGGGTCACCGGTCTGCTCGCGCCGGTTCACGGACGACACGTAGCCGAGCACATGGGTCATGGACTCGCCGAAGGGGTAATTGCGGGTCTGGCCGACCTCGATGTTGACCCCAGGCAAATCGGGCGCATTGACTTCGATCCGGCTGACCTCTTGCCAACTCAAGTAGTCGCGGACCGAGACCGGGACGAAGGCACGCTTGTGCTTGGCGTCGCGCAGGATACGTTCGAACTCTTCCTCGGGCAGACGGATCACCTTGGCAAGCGATTCGAGCGTCCGCTGAACGTCGCGCGCCTGTTCTCGCACCAGCACCACACGATAGTTTTGCTGATTCACCGCCAGCGGCACGCCGAAGCGATCGACGATGCGCCCGCGCGGCGGCGGCAGCAACCGCAAGTTTATCCGATTGTCCTCGGCGAGCATGGCGTAGCGCTCGGCCTCGACGACCTGGAGGTAGTACATGCGCCCAGCCAGCACAGCGAACAACGCCGCTTGCCCGCCACCGATGAAAAGCGCGCGCCGGGTGAAGGAACGGTAGCGATCGTTATCCTCATGGTGTTTTGGCATGTTTTACCAGTGCCCCCGCCCGATTTATCGCAAAAAGGCGCGCTGCGCCTGCAAGAACAACCAGGCGATAACGGGATAGAATACCATCGTGCTCAGATACTGGGAGATCGCCGGCCCCGGTGCGAGTAACGCATCCGCAATCAGGCCGTTGAATAGCCAAGTCACGACGAAGGCGCCCGCGGCAACCGGCACGAACGCCAGCCAGACCAGGAGGAAGTTCGCCTGCGCGAGGTAGCGGCGTTGCCCCGCCAGCGCCGCATAGACCACCAGCAGTACGAAAACCCCGACGCCGAGCGCGCCGCCGCCGAGCAGGTCTTGAAGCAGGCCGACCAAAAACACCGCCCAGGCCGGCATCAGCTCGGGCCGGTAGACGAGCCAGAAAAACACCGCAATGATGCCAAGGTCAGGCATGACCGGGCCGAAACCCGAAACCCCGAGCGGCACCATGCCGAATATGACCAGCAGCACCGTGAGAGCGAAGGGCGTAAGGCCGCGCGCGGCGCCGTCGAGGCGCGTCCAGACTATCTGGCTCACCGCGGACCTCCATAGCGCCACCCATCCTCACCCGGAGATAGAAGCAGGTTGGGCAACTCGTAGTCCGCCAACCGCAGAAACTCCATATGCGCCCAATCGACGAAGGGCTGCACCCGCAAGGCGGTCTCGCTTGCCTGAGTCACCACCCCGATCGGCAGGCCGGGCGGGAATACGCCGCCATGGCCCGAAGTCACCACGTGATCGCCGGGGCGGGTTTCGGTGCCGGCCGCCAGATACAGGAGCCGCGGCTGGTTGGTGTTGTCGCCCGCCATGATAGCCCGGTCGCGTGCGGCGCCGACCAGGACCGGGATGCGGCTGTTTATGTCGGTGAGCAGAAGCACGCGCGAGGATCGCTGTCCGACCTCCGTTACCCGGCCCGCCACGCCTTCCGGGGTGACCGCGGCCTGGCCCTTGGCGATGCCGTCCCGGCTGCCGGCATTGACCAGGACCGAGCGCGCGAAGGCGCCGCCCTGATCGCCGACCACCCGGGCGGTGACGTAGCGCAGACGTGGATCGGGAACCATGTCGGACAGGCTGCGCAGCGCGGTGTTTTCGGCTTCCAGCCGTCGCGCCAGGGTCTGCCAGTGCCGAAGACGCTCGTTGTCGCGCTGAAGCGCCGCGTTGCGGGCGCGAAGCTCGGTCAGCTCTCCAATACCTTTGACCGTATTGCCGATGGTGTCGATGGGGCGGGCAATAAACTCGAGAATTGGCGCCGCCGCATCGCCTACGACGGCGCGGACCCGCTCGACCAAAACCGTATCGGCCTTGCCGATCAGCATCAGCGAAAAGGCGCCGACCACCAGAAACAAAAAGGTGAAACGCTGCGCCCACGCCTTGATCGGCGTGGTCAAACGAGAAACCGATCCTGAAGGCTTCTTCACGACGCCCCTGGGCCCCCTGGCCGCCGGACCGCGCGCGGCGGGCCGGATGCGCGAATCGAGCTATTCAATCGCAATCTAACGAATTAAGTAACAGAGATAAACAAGGTCCGAGCCGGCCCACCTAATACATGGAAATGAGGACGTTTTTCAGCGTCTTCATCTCCTCCAGGCAGCGCCCGGTGCCGAGCGCGACACAAGACAGCGGGTCGTCGGCGATCGAAACCGGCAGGCCCGTGGAGGCGCGCAGCACATAATCCAGATTGCTGAGCAGGGCGCCG
>SMVB01362494.1_pt1 | contig 12412 bp, 10 predicted proteins | sample 2456461 | NCBI WGS metagenome assembly SMVB01 (sample SAMN11095934, study PRJNA526329) | marine sediment metagenome | biome: Marine sediment; feature: Surficial sediment; material: Deep marine sediment; isolation source: Hadal surficial sediment | place: Pacific Ocean | collected 2014-05 | depth...
ATCACATTCCACCCAAGTGACGAACAATGGACGATCCAACTTTGCACCCTATTTTCTGCCTGACGGCAAGCGCATCATTTACTCCTCGAATGCCGCCACGCCACCCGATCATCAAGGCCGTCCATCTTTTCATCTCCATGTGATTGGTGACGATGGGTCAAACCCCGGCCAAATTACCTTCAATGGAACCTTTAATAGCTTCCCCATGTTCTCTCCAGATGGGAAGCAACTGGTGTGGTCCTCTGATCGCAATACCACCAAGCCACATGAATTCAACATCTTCCTTGCAGACTGGGTCCCGTAAAACGCTCAATGCGGACATGAAATAGGCAGAAGACTCAACTAAATGACCCTCGCCCTTGGGGGAGAGGGCAGGGTGAGGGCTCATGAAACGACAATTCTCATATATATTGTGACCCGACCAATCCCATCTTCCACACCAGCACCTCAACCTCCACATTTTTTTAGCTGTCAGACCACTTCCTTCATTTTCGGACTGTCTGCAATCCTCATTCTGGGCATCTTCTATTTCCTTGCCCAACTGGATTTCCCGGCCGTCAATCTCCATCGATCATTTGAACATCCACGCCTCGACCAAGTAGGAACCGTTGGCAACCGGCTTGGAGATGCAGTGACTCTTGTCTTCATCTCGCTCGTCATCGGAACAATCGGCTACCTCAGAAACTCCAAAAATCTACAAATGCTGTGCTTGCATTCATTACTCGCACATGGACTCGTTGGCCTCTTCGCGCAAATACTCAAACACAGTCTGGGCCGGCCACGCCCTCGGCACATGGACAAAGGCCCATGGGAAATCGGGCTATCTTTTGAAAGTGGCTACGACTCTTTTCCCTCAGGACATACCTCCGCATCCTTCGCAGTAGCGACAGTACTGGCTTATTATTATCCAAAAGGGAAATTCCTCTGGTTCGGACTAGCGGCATTTGTCGGGATGTGCCGCGTCACCAAAGGCTCACACTTCCCCACCGATGTTCTGGGAGGACTCCTGCTAGGGATTGTGACCGGATTGGGGTTGGTCTATGCCAAAAACCAATGGCAGGAAATTGGCCAGCGCACCCTGGCTCATGGACTTCCCTGGCTCATCACCGCATTCGGCTTGGCATGGATTATCGTGCCACATCCAGGAATTGAATTAAACCCCTCACTCTCACTTTTCATGAGTGTCATATTCATCATGATCGGCTTCGGGCTTCGCCTCTGGTGGATACGGGAAAGCGCACACTCACCTTCACCGGCTGAACTGAAGATACCAACCTGGCCGCGCATGCTCATGGGCTTCGGCTTGGCCACAAGCACCGGTAGTCTCATTATTGTCGGAGCAAGTGTACTGGCGGAAATCGTCTGGTGGCTTCAGACTCAAAGGGAGCCGCCATCTCAAACTGAAAACAGCATCAATTTCATCGCAGGCCTGAATCCTGTCCTGATCGAATCAGCCATAGGGATAGGAATGTTTCTCCTAGCCCTCCTGACCTTCTCCATTCGATCCATATAATTCAAAGAGATCCATAAACCCTTTAGCGACCTTTACGAGGTATTCACCGAGAATCTCATGAATGTGTGGCGAGTTATGACAGCCCAATCACGACGCATTACATCTACTGTCTAATTGGTAAAATTAGCTATAGTATATTTCATCTGCGCTCCGCGCACTTCCCGCTTTCGCCATTTGAATGGTTTGGAGTTGGGAGTATAGCGGGCAATGCAATCCTCAATGCGCTGTCTGAGTTGTTGTGGACTGGCAAACGACGCGACACGGAAGGCTTTTCTGGAAAAGATGCCGAACCAGCTTTCAACTTGATTGAGCTAACTGGCGGACGCCAGAGTATAATAAAAGTGGACATTGGGATGGCGTGCAAGCCACTCGTCGTTCTTCTTATGGGTGCTGTCATTATCTAACACGACGTACAGCTCTTGCTCTGCCGGGTATTCGTTCACCATGCCATCGAGAAAGTGTCACCGAACAATTCAAAGTGCACTATGTTGTCTTCTCGGTTTTCTCTATCCACTACGCCAGGGGGGCAACATGGGCCGACCCCTCCGCACCCGATAGTCGGCGACGGACATGACAACGGTGTTTGAACCTCAAGACGGCAGTTGGGCGCGAAAAAGCTGTGCAAGCCATTGATGTGCCGACTTTCGTGATCCAACTGCTGTTTGTAGGTTCAATAAGCAGCTTGACGATAGCATAGACTTTTACAGCTCATTTTGTTTTCGATAAAGAACTTCTCAATTTTTCTCTCCTGTTTTTTCAATCAAAACAAGAGGCAAAAACGGGAGTTTCAAAAGCCAAGAAATCGTTTCACGATGAATGAGTTATATGGTCATTCCTTCGAAATTTTTCGTTCTTTTATTTAGTTCGACCCCCAAACCCCTAATTCTTTATGGTTTATGGAAATTTTTACTGAACCTTGTGTGTCTTGATATCATGTAACCCGCCCGGCAAAGTTTTCAGGGTGGTTGACTCCCGACGAGTGATGTCTATCTAGTTAAAGATGATGCTGTCTCCTTTCTTGTCTTTTTTGTGATCTACACCAAGAAATAACCCTATGGACATTCCCACAAACGAAAACGACCTGATTGTTTCTTTGCCCCTTGTGCCGGTGAAACGGACAGTGTTGTTTCCGGACACGCTCATCCCGTTTACCATTGGCCGTGCGCGATCAATAGCGGCGGTGGAAGCCGCCATGAATACCGAAGAAAAATCCCTGTTGATGGTGACGCAGCGTGATGCCGTAAAAGAAGAGCCCGGGTTTAACGATCTGTTTCTTATCGGCACCAAAGCCGTCATTAAACAGATGGGGAAAACCCAAGAGGGTCATCTCCAAGTGCTGGCTCAGGGCATTGAGCGCATGGTGTTGTTGAAATTGGAGCAAGTGGAACCTCACATGATTGTTCGTGCTCGCCGCTTGGCGATGACCGTTGAGTCCGACCATGAAATTGAAGCCCTGCATCGTGAGTTGCTCAATCTCATCGGGCAGTTGCCTGAATTATTAGCGACTCAAGGTGTCACAGAACTGGTGTCGGTGCTTCGGGACGAAAAAGATCCGATGTCGGTTGCCTATCGTCTTGTTTCACTCCTCAATCTTAACGTGGATCGCCTGCAAGGGCTGTTGGAGCAATCTGAACCAAAAGAAGTCCTCCGCCAGGTGTACGGATCGTTAGCACAGGAACTCCATATCCTGAAGCTTCGTCATGAAATCGCCAGCCAAGCCCAAGCAGAAATCGGGAAATCTCAGCGGGAGTATTTTCTTCGCCAGCAACTCAAAGAAATCCAACAAGAATTAGGTGGAATAGAAAGTGAAGCTCTGGATGGAGACATCGGTGAATTGAAAACGCGTATCGAAGAAGCGGACCTTCCGGAAATCCCCAAAAAAGAAGCCATGCGTGAATTGAAGCGTCTGGTCAAATTACCCCCAGCTGCTCCCGATCATCAAATCATCCGAAGTTATCTTGAATTAGTCTTGGAGTTGCCCTGGAACACAGTTACGGAAGATCATCTTGATCTTGCACATGTCCGGGCCATTCTCGATGAGGACCATTACGGCATTCAAGACGTCAAAGAACGTATTCTCGAACACCTGGCTATCTTAAAATTAAATCCCGATGCCAAATCTCCTATTCTCTGTTTGGTGGGACCACCGGGTGTAGGGAAAACGAGCTTAGGCCAATCGATCGCCCGTGCGTTGGAGCGAAAATTTGAGCGCTTGAGTTTAGGAGGTCTACATGATGAAGCTGAGTTGCGAGGTCACCGGCGCACCTATGTCGGCGCCATGCCGGGCCGTCTTATCCAGGCCCTTCGACGGGCAGGCGCCAAAAACCCTATCATCATGTTGGATGAAGTGGATAAAGTCGGCCAGGATTTTCGCGGTGATCCCTCGTCAGCGCTCCTGGAAATTCTCGATCCTGAACAAAATCACACGTTCCGCGACAATTATTTGGATTTGCCGTTTGATCTTTCAAAAATCCTGTTTATCACCACGGCCAATTCTTTGGACTCCATTTCGCGTCCGCTCATGGACCGCATGGAAATTATTCGCTTAGCCGGATACAGCCATCAGGAAAAATTGGAAATCGCCAACCGATATTTGTGGCCCCGCCGACTTGAAGAAGCCGGGCTTCAGGACAAACCGCTGACGTTGGATGAAGACGTGATTCCATACATCATTGCACGCTATACGCGTGAAGCCGGCGTACGGCAACTGGAACAAATGTTGGGAAAACTCACGAGAAAAGTGGCCTTGCGCTTGGTTGAACGGCCAGCGGAAGAATCGGATATTCCCATTACCATTCAACAAACCGATTTGCCCGATTGGTTAGGTACCGAAAAGTTCATGCCGGAAAAAGCACGAAAGACTTTACCGCTAGGCGTCGCCACAGGTCTTGCATGGACGGAAGCCGGCGGTGATGTGCTGTATGTGGAAAGCACGCTGTTGCCGGGCGGCAGCGATCTGACCATTACCGGTCAAATCGGGGAGGTCATGCAAGAATCAGCACAAGCTGCGCGAAGCTACCTTTGGTCGCGTGCAGAACAGTTGTCGTTGGATGTTGGCATGTTTAAACGCAATGGCATGCATATTCATGTGCCGGAAGGCGCCATTCCGAAAGATGGCCCCTCGGCCGGTGTGACGATGTCCTGCGCCCTGGCCTCAATGCTGTTAAGAATTCCAGTACGAAATGATACGGCGATGACTGGCGAAATCAGCCTGAGTGGGCTCGTATTGCCTGTCGGTGGCATCAAAGAAAAACTCTTAGCCGCTCATCGCCTGGGCTTACGTCGAATCATGTTGCCGAAAGCCAACGAGAAAGATCTTCAAGATGTTCCGGAAGCGGTTCGAAATGAATTGTCATTCATATTTGTGGAAACGATTGAGGAAGCACTTGAAGCAGGTCTCACGCAGCCCATCCCGACGAACCGTGGGAATACGGCCGTGCAACCGACCCAACCCGTTCCACAACCCAAGAGTCCTGTGATGCATTAGCCGACATCAGGAATGGTGGGCAACAAAGATTTTCGTGTTCTCATTGCGTAAGGTGAAAGCCCGAAGGTCGAGTCATCGTGAAATGTCCACCAGGTTCCAGCGGATCACGGTCCTTGCCAATGCGGGTGTACCACCACTCACCTTTAGCCACATCGGCATTTTCTGAAAACGTGAGTTCGAATCCACCTTCCCGATCATTTCCCTCTTGAATCCAAATGCCTGTCCAAAGACCTTCCTGTAGCGACATCGTTTCGAACCGGCCCTCTTGCCACTCGTAAGGCCCTTTGCCTTCCGCATTTAACGTGATGAGGTACGATCCGGTGTGATCTTCATATTCCCATAGCCCGGCAAGATCTATAATATTTTGAGGTAGAACAGAGTGTTTCTTGAGAGGCCTCTGCTCTGGAGGGAGATGATGAGAGAGTCCCATACAACCCACGATATTCATCATCGATATGACCACGAGGAGAATTCTCATGATATTCGTTTTCATCTGATCTTGACGCTCTCCTTCATCTTTAATGGACGGCTAACAATTTAGAGAAACCGGCCCACCATCCATTGGATGAGTAGGCCAGACAGGCAGGGAAATGGAAAAGGGGGCGAGACCCTTTTACGCATGTTCCATATCGTGAAGGGTGAAACGTCAGGCGTGAACCGAAAAAGAAGACCTCGCCTTACGCCTCACGTTTTGTGAGAATTGAGAGGTTCACGACTTCTTTCGGAAAGTAATGTGACTTTTATATTCCTCAATCGCCGCGCCTAACGCCTTGGCTCCTAACGGAATATTAGCCTCTAGGGCGTCTTCAACTTCGGGATCATCGATCATCACCTCATAACACTCATGCTGATTGGTCAGCACCATGCCCTTCTCAACTTGCAGAGGCATATACAGTTCAGTCCACACTTCCTTCTCAACTAAACACACATCACGAAACCGTTCATACAGCAGAACTAACCGTTCTTGATCAGAAATCATTAGCGGATTATTTTCCATAGCAACCTCATCTCCTGGCATTCAAAGTGGTGAACTAAAACGAGCAAACCATGCTGTACAGACCGAATTTTACTTCCTCTATTCGACACAGGACTCCTTTGGGAGTCCGAACATTGTCTTACGGGAATCTATCTTCTGGAATTGGGCCTAGATCAGTGGATTTTTTACGGTAAGCCACGCAAATTTCTGGAAATCCATGTCGTTGGTATAGAGGGTGTTTACCTCATACTGTTTGAGCAACGCGACTAAAAATGGGCATCCGGCACCAAATTACCACGTACAGGCACAGCTCGGGTGATTTCCTCATAGATAGCCAAAATCCTTCCCCTTCCGCAAGCGTTCGAACATGTGGGATGCTCAAAAACATGTTGATGTTACTCAAGGCTTCCGTAGGTGACAAGGGATGCGTGAAAATCCTGGGGTGCGTGGCTATTCGGAGGTAGGACATGAGCGTTGGCCAGGTCACATAACATAATTCTGAGTCCGTGGCACAGTGTTGTAAAAACGTCCCTGCCCTTTCATGAAAGGGGCTTGAACGATCAGAAGCGTAAAGAAGAAGATTAACGTCAAGGGAATAACTCACGGCGACGGCTCGTCCAGAACTGCATGCACCGCTTCTTTATCAGTCAGATCCACCCGAGCCTGCATAGGCCGAGATACCCACGCCCAATTAGAGTGAGGGTTCTGTTTGGGACGTTTCCGTTGAACTAAGGCTTCTGCTAGCAATTGGGATACAAGCTGTCCCAACGAACGTTTTTCCCGTTTTTGAAGGTTTTTGATTTCCTTCAGGATCGGTGTATCAATATCGATAGGTGTTCTAGGCATGATGTTTCGATGATATTTTGTTTAGCATCAGATGTCAAAGCTGTTGCTGGATCGGTCCGAACAGTCTTCAGGTGAACAGAAAAGCCTTGAAGATGGCTCCCCGCCAAAAACTTGCGGGGATGACAAGAGAAACAATGGGGGACGGCAAGAAAGGGTAAGAGAAGGCAAATGGCTTGGTTGTAGAGACGTTCCGGTAGGGGGTTTTTATAGTTTTCCAAATCCGCCGCCGCCCGGGGTTTCCATGGTGAGGGCATCGCCCGTTTCCACTGAAAACGAACATTTTCCCGGGATAGTATTCTCTTCCACATTTTTTCTTACTCGGTTGCAGCCCGGTTGGCCCGACTCACCACCCTCCAAGCCATAGGGTTTGGTAACGCGGCGGTCTGATAGCAGCGTGATCTCGGCGGGTTGCAGAAATTCATAGGTACGTACAAGGCCATTCCCTCCTTGGTGCTTTCCGGCACCACCAGATCCTTCCCGCAACGCATAGTGGGAAATGCGAAAAGGATAGGCATACTCTAACGCTTCAACGGGAGTATTCAGAGTATTGGTCATGTGTGAATGACGTCCATTTGCACCGTCAGCATGAGGACCCGCGCCCATGCCTCCGCCGATGGTTTCGTAATAGGCAAATGGCCGGCCATGGCGTTCGTCCCATCCACCAATAGTCAGATTATTCATCGTCCCTTGGCTGGCTGCGGGAATGCGGTCTGGACAAGCCCGGGCCAACGCGCCCAGCAACACATCTACAATTCGCTGGGAGGTTTCCACGTTTCCCGCAGCCACTGCCGCCGGACGCCTGGCATTCACTAACGTGCCTTCTGGCGCAATAATGGTAATCGGCCGCAAGCATCCGCTATTGGCTGGAATGTCCAACCCCAACACACACCTGAAAACATAGGCTACAGCGGACAACGTCACTGGATAGACCGCATTGATGCTGCCAGACCGTTGCGCATCAGTCCCGGTGAAATCAACCGTGATTTGGTCGTTGGATATTGTGACAGCCACTCGAATAACGGCTGGCTTTTCAGTCACACCATCATTATCCAAGGCATCTTCAAAACGATAACAGCCATTTGGCAGGTGGCTGATTAACTGCCGGGTCATTCGTTCGCTATAGAGGAGTAATGACTGCATGTCTGCCAGCAAGGCTTGAACGCCAAACCGTTCCGCAAAGTCCTGCATTCGCTCAATGCCAATATAGTTCGCGGCCAACTGTGCCTGTAAGTCTCCTGCCCGTTCTTCAGGTGTACGGACATTGGCCATCAGCAGTCGCCACACGTCTTTATTCTTTTTTCCTCCAACGATCAGCTTTACCGGAGGAATAATGAATCCCTCTTGAAAGATTTCTTGCGAGAGCGGCATCGACCCCGCCGACATGCCGCCGATATCGGCATGGTGCGCACGATTGGCAACAAAACCCAAAAGTAGAGACGTCATATCTCCATCCACGAAAATCGGGGCGACGACTGTGATATCCGGTAAGTGCGTGCCGCCGCGATAGGGATCATTGACCATCGCCACATCCCCGGGCTCAAAGGACAGCGTTTCAAGGCAGGCTTGCACAGACAGCGGCATCGCCCCAAGGTGCACAGGAATATGCGCTGCTTGCGCCACAAGATTCCCTGAGGCATCAAATACCGCGCAGGAGAAATCGCAGCGCTCTTTGATGTTCGGTGAGAACGCCGCTCGTTGAAGACGTGCGCCCATTTCCTCAGCCACTGACACCAACCGGTGCTTCATGATTTCTGTGCGAATGGGATCATCCATTGGCGGCTCCAACATCAATAAGGATATTCGAATAGACATCTATCTTTGCATGGTCAGTTGATCCAAGATACACCGTCGTATCGTCCATCACCACAATCGCCGGTCCGGAAATTTCATGGCCCGGACGCAACAGATTTCCCCGATAATGCGGAACGGCTTGAATGCCTTGCGGCAACACCACCGGACGGTCTTCCCACTTGGCGGAGGACGAATCGGTTGTTCCTAACGGATGTCGGGGAATCGACGGAGGAGTGACGCGACCAATGGCCCGAACCCGAATGTTCACGATTTCGATAGGCGCCTCTTGTTGACTATAGCCATAGCGTTCTTGATGCACTCGATCAAATGCCTGACGGAATTGTGGAGTCAGCGGTACCTCCAAATCAAAGGACTGTCCCACATAACGCACGTCAACCGTTCGTGTGATGACTGCCTGTCCGGAAGAGACGCCTTCCCGATGCAAATCTTTTTCACCTTGCCGAACGAGTTCTGTTGTTCGTTGATCAAGTATGGCAAACGACGTGTCATCAGGAAGCATGACCGTGTGCATATAATCCAATTGAACATCCGCTGCCAACATGCCTAATGCCGAGAGCGTGGCCGCCATGGGGGAGACGAGGACGGAGGGTATGCCTAACGCTCTGGCCAGATCACAGGCATGCAGACCGCCCGCCCCACCAAATGATACCAACACCATCTCTCGCGGGTCTTCTCCACGTTCCACGGAAATGACTCGTAGCGCACGTTCCATATGGGCATTCGCAATATCAATCATGCCTAAAGCCAGGGATTGTCTGGCATTCAACCCTGATTGAGATTTGAGCACAACGCGTCGGCTGAATTCATCGAACGCTTGTTGAACGGCTTCAAGATTTAAAGCCATCTGTCCCCCCAGGAACCCATCCGTCGGCAATCGGCCCAAGACTACATGTGCATCCGTTATCGTAGGGATGAGGCCTCCGCGTCCATAACACACCGGCCCCGGATCAGCCCCGGCACTTTGTGGTCCGACACGGACATTTCCTCCGGCATCGACAGTTGCCAACGATCCCCCGCCTGCCCCCACCGTATGAATATCAATGACCGGCACCCGAATGGGATAGCCGCAGACTTCAGCCTCCGATGTCACATGAATCTCGTTGCGGACAAGAGACACATCTGTGGACGTTCCACCCATATCAAATGTCAGAATGCTCTTGAAACCGGCCAACCCCGCAAGATACTGCGCCCCCACCACTCCACCCGCCGGACCCGACAAAATAGACCGTACTCCATGCCCACGAGCTTGCGGGACGGAGATGCGGCCGCCATTGGATTGCAAAATATGAAACTCCGTCGGCTGCATCTCTCGCTCCAATCGACCAAGATAGGAATCCAGCGCCGGTGACACATACGCATTCACCACCGTTGTGCTGGTCCGTTCATATTCGCGGAACTCAGGCAAAATTTCAGAAGACGCCGTCACAAAGAAGCCTTCTTCTCGCAAGCGCCTGGTCACCCATTGTTCATGTGCAGGATTCACAAACGAGAAGAGAAATGAGACAGCTACTGACTGGATATGTTCTTGCCGTAACATTTCAATGATTGCATCAAGCTCCTTTTCCTGAAGCGGCACGACAACCGTCCCTTCGTAATCCACCCGTTCCGTGATTTCCAGGCACCATTCACGCGGAACCAATGGAGGAGGAATAACAGGAAAGAGGTCATAGAGTTCAGGACGATTCTGTCGACCGATCAGCAGCACATCGCGAAAGCCTTTCGTGGTAATCAACGCCGTGCGCGCACCCTTGCGCTCCAAGATGGCATTCGTCGCCACCGTCGAGCCATGCACAATATGTCGACTCGCGGTTTGGGACAGTTGCGTGAATCCTTGCAATACTGCCTCGGCAGGATTCGATGGAGTCGAAAGAATTTTAAAACGTTGGAGGGATTGATCACCGGAGGCATAGACAACAAAGTCAGTGAACGTTCCCCCAATATCAATCCCAATCCAAAGCCCTTGTTGATTATGTTTACGAATAGTCATCTCCGTTTTTCCTACGTTCCTGAAATAACAAGAAGACTAGGAGATTACAATATTGTTGAGGAAGGATTGAAGAGAGAAAGGAAGAATTTCTGAAAATTTCCAGGCCTGGTCTATGGGTTTCCAAAGGATGAGCTGGCTGTTTTTGGAAGATGCAGTGTGAACCCGCCGGTCGATCTGTCACATACGCTCATTGTATAATCATCATGCTATGTTATAATGTTGTTATAACTTTCGCGAAAGGAGATTCAACATGAATGTGGTGATCCGGGATATCGGAAATTCAAAAGGGATTATCATTCCCAACTATGCGTTGAAAGTCGCAGGTATTGGAAGAGTGGCGGATTTGCAGGTCAAAAAAGATTGCATTGTTCTGAAAGCCGCTAAGCACCCACAAGCCGACTGGGTGGAAGCGATACATCGCGACCCACCTACCAATACTGAACCGGTGTTTCTAGATGGATCAATGATGCCGAGACCATGGAAGAATGGCAATGGTGAAACCCACACATCCCAAGCGTTTTGAGGTCTACTGGATTAACCTTGATCCCATAATTGGTGCAGAAGTGAAAAAACTCGGCCATGCGTCATCATCTCACCCGATAGCATGAATCAGTGCTTACAGACGATTCTCGTTGCTCCCATGACAACCACTAAGAAAACTTGGCCGTTTCGTATTCCTGTCACACATCAAAAAACCAAGGGGCAGGTCGTGTTGGAGCAAATACAAGTCGTTTCGAAAAACCGGTTACACAAAAAGGATGGAATGATCCACGCCAAGACCAAATCAGAGATTCTCGAATGTTTGCACACCATGTTCATGCTGTAGGGGGAATGGTCCAAAAAGTCCGTCCAGCAAAGCCGCAGCCCTTTTGGCGCACGGAGCGTACCCAGTACATGAGCAGGAAAAATGGCGAAAACGCCGCTGGCGGCTTTTTTCAACATTCCCAAAATACCTGTAGCTTGTGACCATCCACCACCTCCTGTTGAATAAGGATACCGTGATGCACTCTGTTTTAGAATACGGGAGATTTGAAGGTAATCGCAGACGGTAGCTTCCTCTCAAAACTGTGAAAGAGCCAAAAGGTTTGGGGGCTGCTTGATTCCTAGATTATGTAGCACTCTCACCTTTCGGCTTAGGCTCTTCGACATGACGCGATACGACACGATCCTGATGCTTTTCTTGAAGCTGACGATAGTGTGCCACTAGTTTTCGAGGGTCATGATCGACGGATGCCGAGATTTGATGACGTACTTTACGAATGGCATCAATTGCTGGGTCAGATTTCATGGCGTTTCTCCAAGTAATTCAAGCGGCGTCACGATAACCGGAACAAATAGACCGAGTAACGTATTAACCCGACGAATATGGCCGAATTTGTTGGCGTTCGCCAAGTGCCGACAATTCCATGTTACCAGAAAATCGCATTTATGGAACGACGCGATTGCAAGATGGAGGGCATCACCCGCAGGATCGCCGGGCATGACATGATGCAAGATGTACGTCGCTACGCCTGCATACCGGCTTAACTCCAGTTGCCACTAGATTTTGTGGGTCCTCTGAATTTTTTGGAGCGGAGCCGGGTCGACTGCGAGAGCCTTGTCCAGGCGTCGATGAAACAAGAGGCCCCGAGCGCGCGAGGTGCGACGATTGAATCGAAAGATACATTCATTCAGGTAGGTGTCGAGGTACTCCTGAGCAAGGCGTCCCTGGTATGTGCCCAGTCGCCAACGTTTCACCAGGGAAATGGCACGGTGGACTCTTGGCAACAGGGTGTCTGCGTCTGGGTCGTG
>SMVB01294817.1_pt1 | contig 12410 bp, 7 predicted proteins | sample 2456461 | NCBI WGS metagenome assembly SMVB01 (sample SAMN11095934, study PRJNA526329) | marine sediment metagenome | biome: Marine sediment; feature: Surficial sediment; material: Deep marine sediment; isolation source: Hadal surficial sediment | place: Pacific Ocean | collected 2014-05 | depth 0-1...
GTGTACGCGGGCACCGTCGTCTGCACGACGTTTGCGGGGTTGTTGCTCCCGGGACCCCACGAGATCGTGTAGTGGTCCAGGTCCGCCTCGGGATTGGCGTTCCAAGTGAAGCTCAAACGGTCCCCGAGTCCGGGATCGAACACCCCGAGCCCCGTCGGAACAGCGGGCGGGTTCGGGTTGGCCGGCGTGGCCTGCACGCAGTCAGGCCCACTGACCCCGCAATCGCTGTTGAAATTCGACCAGGCGCTCTGGAACCCGTCCGGATCGACCGCGATCACGTGGTAGTAGTACGTCGTCCCGTTGGTCGCCAGGGTATCGGTGAACTGGGTCGTCGCGATCGGGGTCGGCGTGAGCGTGATGTAGAACGGTTGGGCGAGTTGTTCGCTGCGCACGACGATGTAGCTGGCCGACGCGGTGGCGCTGGCCGTCCAGGTCAGGTCGACCTGGGCGTTGCCGGCGGTCGCGGCAAGAGCGGTCGCGGGTGCGGTCGAGCGCAGTTGCAGGCGCGTCGCCGGATCGCCCAGCAGGATGTAATCCTGGCACGGCTCGATCGATCCCTGCCCGCACAGCGCGGTCAGCGCCACCATCACCGGGGCCGCGAGGTCGCGCCGCTTTTCGGGCCCGAATATCGTGTGCCACACGTCCGCGGTCACGGTGAACCCGATGAAGTTGAACGACAGGCCGGACGGCGCGAACACGGCGACCGCGCCGCCGCCGTTTTGCCGCAGCCAATCCTCGCCCATCGTGTTGAACTGCGGGACGTGAAAACCGCCGCTCAGGCAGTTTTGAACGATCAACCAGGGCAGCCTCAGACCGTTGGTCAGGTCGGCAGTATCCAGCGCCAGGTCGTCACGCTCGTCGAAGAAGGCGTCGTCGCTCCAGACCACGAAGTTTCCGTGACCGGCGTACTGCGCCAGCGACGCGCCGGAGAAACCGTCGGCCCCGTTGATCGCGGCCTTGAGCTCCTGACGCATCGTGTTGGCCGCAATCATTCTTTCCTGGCTCGTCGGGTTGTCGGGGTCCATTACACCGGGTTCGAAAATATCCGTCCAGTAGCGGATCGCGCGGGACGTGTAGGGCTCCGTGCCGAGTTCGTCGAGCCCGACCTGGTTCATGCCCTCGAACTGCAGCGCCTCGCCCGGGTTGTTCCCGGTCTTGCCCCGATCGGAGAAGGTGACCACGTGCTCGCGCCAGGCCCCTGCCGGTGCGACCGTTTCGTAGTCGAGGATTTTTTGCAGGTAGCCCGCAGCCTCGGCGAGCGTTCGCGCGGGCAGACGCCCGACGACGAGGTCGGCGAGTTGATCCGTGCCCACCACGGCGGCCAGCAGGTTGTCGGACGCGTAATAACCCAGTTCCAAGACGTCCTTGTAGACGATCTGGGTCGGGACGTAATTGCCCTGCGCCGTGCCGCCCTTGTAGTCGAACGAACCGTCGCCCAGCAACAACACGTACGTGGGCTTGGGTGCGGTCCAACCCTCCCCCGCGGCCGTCGAGACGACCCAGCGCAGGAACTCGCGGATCGCCTGCGGACCCTCCAGGCCGAAATTGAATTCGTCCTGAATGTCCTCGAGCCGGACGACCTTGGAAGTCAGCCCACCGCCCGCAACGCTTGCGCGGTGGATCAGCAATTGGTCCAGCGCCGAACCCGGCGTCGCGTCGAGCACGTCCGCATGCCCGATCACGATGAGGTCGGCCTGGATCGAAGCGTCACGCAGGTCCGAGACGGTGTCCGCGGGGAAGTCGACGGACGCCGCCAGCGTGACCGCGGTGTCCGCAAACGCCAGGAAGCGGCGCGGCGTCCCGTCGACCAGCGTGGGGTCGTTGTCGATGAGGAAGCGGGCGGAGAACGTGCCCGGGCCGCTGGCGGCCACCAGGACCCCGGTCAGACGAACCGGTTGCACCACGCCCTTCGCGCTGGCGGCCGTGAGCTCCCAGACCGCAACCACGCCGCTCGTGAAACCGTCGATCAGGATTTCCTGGTCGCCGTCGGGCCACACGAAATCGAAGCGGTCGTTGTCGGCGATGAAACTGCGCACGTAATCGACTTCGATCCAGTCCAGGATCACGTCGTTGCGATCGCCGCCGCCGATGTTGATCGATTCGATCCTGATCTTGACCGGATCGCCGGCCTCCGGACCCGCACCCGGGAACGTCCAACCAAAATCGTGGAGGTACAACGTGCGGGCGTCGAACGAGGCGCTGTCGGTCGCGAGGACCTGGTTGTTCTGGTTCAACAGGCTCACGACGGTCTGGTGGTCGGGGTCGACGGCGAGGATGTCGGAGACCCCGCGTAGGTGCACCCGGACTTGCAGCGGCAGGGTCGTGTCGTGAAGCTGCGGGAGCGCCACCGTATCGGTGCGCGAGGTCGTCGGCCCCGTGCCCGTCAGCGTGGGAAGCCAGTACCAGGGGTCGGCGGCGCCCAGCGGGCGGAAGCCGTCGTCGACCTCCTCATGGACGCCGGCGTCGACCATCAGCGGCGGCGTGAGCACGAACTGCGGCGCCGCGGGCCGCTCGGGCATCGCCGGCTGTCCCGGCGCGTCGACGGTCAGGAAATAGACGTTCTCGTCGGTGAAGTCGCGATCCTCGAACAGATCGGTGTCGGTGTTGTCGAAGTCGGTGTTCAGCACCGTGTCGGGTTCCATGTCCAGCGCCTGGCCGTAGAACTGCACCCACTCACCCGGTTCGAGCACGCCGTCCCCGTCGTCGTTGGTGCTGAGCGGGACCGACTCGCCCTGGTTCTCCAGCCGCCAGGTGTCCAGCGTGTGGGCCAGGAAACCGGTCGGGCTGATCAGGGCGTAATCGAGACGCAGCGGCCCGTTCCCGCGTACGAACAGCTTCCTGCGGGGCGTCGCTCCGGCGCGCGAGACCGCCTGGGCCTCGAATACGTCGCCGCCCGTGGCAACATGCCGATACGTCCGGCCCTGTTCGTAGTTCAGGAAGCTCGCGCGGTAGACCGACTCGAAGACCGGCCCCTCCGCCGTCGTGGCCCGCGTCTCGGACGGCGCCGTGTAGTCTTCGAACACGATCCGGACCGCGAATCCGGCGGCCACCTCGAGCCGGCCGGTAGCGCCGTCCCAGCGCGCCCCGCGCACGTGCACCGGGACGTAGGACTGGTCGCGGAGGGTGCCCGTCGGGCCCAGACGGACCCAGGGCCGATCCTCGGTGCCCGCCGCGTAGATCGCCCGGTCCGGTTCGAACGCGTCGTAGGCCACAGCGCGCAACAACTTGAAACGTTCGATCGGATCGGCATCGGCCCGCGACAGGGCGTCGGAGTCGAGGCGGCGCATGTCGAGCCGCCGGTGCGGCACGGACGAGGGCACGACTTCGATCCGCCGCAGCGGTCCGAGGTGTACGTACTCCAAGCGCGGAGTACTCCCCGGAGGGATCGCGATCAGGAATGTTTTGGAGGAAAGGTCGGGGGCCCCGGGACGCCGTTCGCGCGTCCCGAAACCCTCGATTTCTACCTTGAAGGAGCCGCCCTGGCGACCCGAGAACCGAGGTTCCGGAACGTCGACCTGGAAGGCGTAACCCGACTGACCCGAACCGGACGCGGCAATCGCCGACTGGGTGCCTACGCCCCACACGACGACGATCCAGATGGTCAGGCCCCGCAGGGCGAGGCTGTGTCTCTTAGCCATAGACCCCGACTGGTTCAGATCGGGGAAAAGCTGTCTAGCTCTGGATCGGCGCTCCCGCGACATTGCAGCTGTCATCTGCCTTGTTGCAGCTGATCGCTCGAGCTTCGAGCTTTTCCGTGTGAACGATCGCAGGACGTTCGTACGTCTTTTTCATCGCCTCCCCCTGGTTGCGTGGGTTGTTCCCATGTTTAACGCAACAATCTCGGTAAAAAACAATCAACCGTTGCACAATTTGCCCCGGCTGGCCTCGTTATATACGTTCGCCTTCCGGCCTTTTCAAGCAAAATTTCGTTTCGCCTCCGAGTCCTGGATCTGAAGTAATTCGTAGTTTCGGCGGACCGATTTGGCGTTGATCTCGGCCTGGGGGTACAGCCCCAGCGGGTCCCCGGTCTGGACTTCGGCCACACCGAGACAAAAAGTGAAGTATTGGCCGTCCTCGTGCTGGTCGAGCTTGCCGCGGACTTCCACGGCCAGATCCCGCACCTCGTTGAGAACGGGAGAGTTATGCCACAGCTCCGGGAGATCGTCAATCTCGAGAATGTTCCCCGCGCTGCGCCGGAATGCCACGCACGGCAGGATGTTCCCGTAGGGATCGAGCGTGAAGCCGCCGCGGGCGGTGCCACAGTTGGCCTCGGAATCCCCGGCACAGTGGTTCGCGCGCGGCGGGGCCACCCCGCCGGTCAGTTCGGTGTACCACTCGCCCCAGTATTTCCGGATCGTTTCGTCATCGGCCCGCAGGGCCAGCGGGTCCCTGTTCCCGTCGTCCTTCGGCGTGATGACGGCGTCGAACGTGACCTGAACACCGTACTTGTCGCCGATCGCCTTGATCTCGAACAACTCGTGCTGGTTGAGACGGGTGATCGGGCACTTGATGACCATCTTGATCCCGACGTCGCGCAGGTTGTCCATCGCGATCATCAGCTTGTCGAAGGACCCGCGGATCCGGGTCAGTTCGTCGTGGCTTTCCGGCCGCGCGCCGTGGATCGAGAGTTCGACCTCCATCGGGCTGAGCGCCTTGATCCGGCGAACGACCTTCTTGTCCGCCATCAGATAGCCGTTGGAGTAGATCCTGAGGGCCATCCCGAGCCGCCGCACCTCGGCGCCGATCTTGAAGAAATCCTTGTGGCACAGCGCCTCGCCACCGGTCAGGGTGGTGTACAAGACACCCAATTCATTGACTTTCCTGAGGGCTTCGAAGATTTGCGGGGTGGTCATTTCCCGCTCGCCCGTGGGCGAGTTGTAGCAGAACGTGCACAGATGGTTGCAGCGATAGGTGATCTCGATCTGGCAGTTCATCGGGATCGCCTCGGCGAACGCCTTCCTCTTGATCTTCTCGTAGGGTGTGTACTGTCGGGCTTCGCTCATAGTTCGGCCTCCCAGGGGGCCTTCTCGCCGGGCTTCGCCAGCAGGCCGTTCGCGTTCAACTCGCCGAGGAAGGCCGCGACATCCGTGCGGGCCTGCGCGTCGTCGACGTCGAATTCTTCGGTCACGGCCACCACGATCGCCTCGACGTTGTGACTTCCGTCGAGCATCGAAAAAACCTTGATCGCCACCGGGTTGAGCACCTTGATCTCGGACCGTCCCGGGATCACCACGAGACCGCCCTCATCAGCGACCGGGCGAAACGCCGTGTCGGGATGCCGCCGGGGATTGGAATCGGAACTCACGTTTTCCTCGCCCTCCACTCTTGCGAACGGACCCGACCCCGGGACAACGCCCCGGCGCCGGCCGTGGAGTGTCGGGATCGACCCCGCAAAAGGTGTCGGTAAGTGTACGGTCAAGGTCCAGACCCTGCAATCCCTTCCGATCCCCGTTCGGGTGTCTTTTTAGTTTAAATAACCCAAGGAACGCAGGCGCTCGACCATCTCCTCGTCGTAGGGGCTGGTGACGTCCTCCGCCCCGATGCGCCTGCGCCCGTAGGTCGGGACCCTCGCGGTCCCTGAAGCCACCGATCGCAGGCAAACCAACTCGCCCAGCGACGGCATCTCGGCGCTGGCGGGGAAGCCGCTGAGGGCCAGGGCAAGGGTCGCGACCGCACGGGGTCCGGCCGGGCGCTCCACGCATCCCCGCGGCAGCCCGGCGCCTCGCACGACCGCGAAACCCTCGGCCCCGGGAGCGGCCCGGCGGCCCGGATCCGTAACGACCATGATCGTCGCATCCTCACCGGCCATCGCGATCAGGTCGGCGAGCCTTCCGTCGAACCAGGACGTGTAACTTTCGAACACCGCCGCTTGTTGCAACACCGTGATGCCCGTGCCTGCGGTCGCCACCCGGTGTCGCAGGATCTCGAGCCCCGGCAAGTACACGAAAGCGCTGTCGATCGCCGCAGCGTCCCACAACCCGCGAACCACGTCGGCGTGAAACGCATCGATCAGGAACGATTCCCAGGCGAGTTCCCGGACCGGGTCCGGATGGCCGGCAAAAGCCGCGTCGAACTCGACGCGGAAACTCTTCCGGGCCGCGGGGAAATCGGCCTGCAGCCGCGCGTACAACGCCTCGGGCCAAGCGTCGCGATCGAACGCCGCACCGGAAAGCAGCTTGGCCAGCACGCGATCCGAAACGACCCAGGGTGCCGAGGCCGCATCGCCGCCCGACGCGGGCCAACTGCCCCACCACCCGACGGACAACGCGCGGCGCTTGTGCCCGACGATCTCCCCTACCGTGCGCACCTGCCGAACCGCCCCGCTCGTCGGCACCGTCTTGCTGGGAAACAGCAACCGCAGCGCGGCGACGAGCGGGAGACTCTCGGACTCCGCCCTCAACGGGGTCGCGACGCCCGGGAAACGTTCGGCGCCCGCGCTGCGGACGCCGTGCACCTCGCCGGGCATCCCGGTCAGCATCGACATCCAGACCTCGGGCGGTTCGCCGCGGGACCCGTGGCGCAACGGAAGCACGGTCCCTGCCGCCATCAGATCGAGCAACCGCTCGACCGCGCCCGAGGGTTCGAGCGCCTCGATCCAGGCCCCGTCGAGGCCGTCAACGCCGACGAAGAGCAGGCGTGCCGCCGGGACGATTTCGAACTCCGGCCATCCCTGCGCGCTGCTCGCGCCGCCGCCGGTCAGACGCAGGACGGTGAGCGCCAGCATCGCGAGCGGGACGACGACGAACAGCGTTCTCAGTGAACGGGTGCGGCGACCGGCCACCTTCCCGGTGCGACCGAGGATCCCCGCTACGGAAACCAGCCCGGCGAGCCACGAGACGAACACGACCACCAGCACGCCGAGGGCGAAGAACCCGGTCTCGATCGCAAAACCCTGGGACGCGCGCCCCTCGCGGCCGAGCAGCAGGAGGTAGGCCAACGTCGGTAGCCCGGCGAGCAGCGCCGCCCGGGTCACCTCGCCGCCGCGCACGCCGAAGCGATCGGTCAGCCGGCCGCTGATCCAGCCGACGGACGCGTCCAGCAGGAACAGCGCGAGGGCACAGAGCGGCGTGAAATAAAGCCAGAGCAGCGGAAGGTCGCGTCCCGCGATCAGCGGCCGGTTCTCGCGGGCGACCGTCGCCGCCACGAGCAGCGCGAGGACGGGAGCGCCGAGCAACGCCGCTTTCAACGCGCTGCGGACGAGGCGCGGCGGAAAGCGCCGGCCGGACCCACCCTGCAGCACGAAGCGCTCGACACGCCCGCCGAGATAACCACGCTCGGCCAACTCCGAGCGAACCCGTTCATAGTCCAACGACCCGTGCCCGGGATCGCTCACGGTCCTTTGAGCGTACCGGGGACGGCCCGGACTCCGCTGTTGTCCGGGTCCTGGAGCCCGATCAACAACTGGAACCGGGCATCCGCCACCAGCTCCTCGAACTCGTCGAAGCGCTCCAGCAGTTCGATTCTCTTGTAGCCCAGTTGCACCGCGGTGATCAGGGTCTGGATCGCCGCGTTCACGCCGCCCTCGCCGCGAAGATCGCAACGCGATTTCATCACGTACGTCCGCGCGGAGGTCGGGAACTCCTCGAGCACCGCCTCGACCAGACCGTCGCAGACCGGTTTTTCGGCATCGAAAGCCGCGACCAGCAGGAAATAATTGATCGCCTCGGAGTCCTCGATGGTATCGCGCGCCACGAGCAACAATTCGTAGGCCTCGTCCGCTCTCCCGGCCTCGCTGAGCGCCCGCCCGTGGGTCGAGTAGCTGTTCGGATTCTGCGGGTAAAGCTCGACCAGCCGCTTGGACGGCGCGACCGCGTCCTCCGGCCGGCCCAGGTTCATGCTCGCCAACGAGGTGTTCGTCAGCGCCCACTTGTTGGCCGGGTCGCGTCCCAGGACGTACGCGCACAAGGACTGAACGCGCGGCCAGTCCCCGCGCCTGATCGCGCTCCCGATCACGACCATCTCGCCCTCGGCGTCGATCATGTCTTGCGGCCGCCGCGCATCCTCCACGGCCGATCCACCCCCGGCGCCGGCCACGTAGCCGAGCGCCAGGAATGCGGCCTCCTGCTCGGGCGTCAACTGCCGGTCGGTCTTGGACGCCGTGGTCTCCTCGCGGATCGGCTCCGCGACCACGAGGAGTTCCGCCCTGAAACGCTCGACCCGTTCGGGATCGGCCGCGGCGAGGTTGTTCTCCTCGCCCGGATCGGCCTCCAGATCGAACAACTCCGGTAGGCTGGAATCGATCAGCTTCCAGTTGCGGAAGCGCACGCCGCGAAGCTCCTGCCAACCGTAGTTGAGCGCCCCGGCGTGGGTCTCGAAGTAGAGAAAACGATCCGGCAGCGTCCGCCCTTGCAGCGCAGGTCGAAGACTCACGCCGCGAATGTTCCGCAGCGGTTCCGCACCGACGAGATCCAGCACCGTGGGCGTCAGGTCCGCCAGCGCGACCGGCGGGGCGACCCGCCGCGGCGGGAACCCGGGCGCGTGAATGATCAGCGGGACGCGTTGCGTCGACTCGTAGACCAGGTACGAGTGCCAAGTCTCACGGTGGCGCTGCAGTCCCTCGCCATGGTCGCCGGCCACGACGAGCAGCGTTTCGTCCCACGCCGGATCGGCTTGCAGGGCGTCGAGGAGCCGGCCGAACTGGGCGTCGGTGTAGGCGATCTCGGCGTCGTACGGGTGGTTCGGGTACTGCGAGGAATACGGGAACGGCGCGCGATAGGGCGTGTGCGGATCGTAAAAGTGCAGCCACAGGAAGGTCTTCTGGCCGCTCTGTTCGCTCAACCATTTGATCGCCGCGTCGACAACGTCGCCCGCACGCCGCGTTCCGCCGGCGAACGTCCGGAGTCGCCGGACGTCGTCATCGTCGACGTCCAACTCGTCCCAGTGCTCGAACCCCTGGGCCAGGCCGTACTCCCGGTGCAGCACGACCGCGGCGGGAAACCCGGCGGTCTTGAACCCCCGCCGCTGCAGGATCTCCGCCAGCGTCTCGGCCGAGTCGTCGAGCTTGTAGACCAGGTTGTAGCGGACCCCGTGGTCCTGGGGGTACAGGCCGGTGAACATCGTGCTGTGCGACGGGAGCGTCGTCGGCGCCTGCGAGACGGCCTGTTCGAACACCACCGATTGAGCGGCGAGGCGATCCAGGTTCGGGGTCGTATTCTTGTCGTAGCCGTAGGGACCGAGCCGGTCGGCCCGGGTCGTATCCCACGTCACGACCACGACGCGCGTGACGCCGGGCCCCGACCCGCAACCGAGGACCGCGAGCAGCACGACCGGGACGACCCACCTGAGCGCGCCGCGCATCAGTGGAACCGTTGCATCACTTCCGAGAAGTACTCGCTCTCGCGGAGATTGCGGAGATCGGGATCGGCTGCGATGTGCCCGCGGTCACGGTATCCGGCGAGATACGCCCGTTCCAGGTAGTCCGCGGACACCTGCAGATCGCCGGCCAGCGACCGTGTGCATGCGAGGTCGTAGAGCGCGTCGGCCTGATTGGCCAGGTGTGGCTGGATCACGGAAACGATCCCCTCCGCGTCCTCCCATGACGACAACCAAAGCGCATGGGCGTACCAGTGCCAGGCCTCGGGATCGTCGGGACGAAGCTGGACGGCTTTCTCCGTGACCTTCTTGGCGATCGATTGACCCTGGAGCGCCATCATCTGCCCCTGATCCAAATGGGCAACGTAGTTTCGCGAATCCCACGCCCTCCTCGCCTGGGTCAAGAGCATGTTCGCCTCCTGATTTCTGTTCAACTGGTACTTGCCGCGGGCGTTCCAGATGTGGCTGGCGATCCTCTTACGCAGCTCTGCGTCGTCGAAATCCCGGCCGCCCTCGGGGATCGGGTCCGCCTCGATCTCGAATTCGGCCAGCAGCGCTGCGACGGCGTCGTCCGGCAAGCCGCTGCGCGACGGGTTCGCCCGCCTCTCGACGGCGCGGCGCAGCTCCCCGGACGCGGGATCCGCGCGTTCCGTGTCGTCCGCTGCGGAGCCGACGATCAACTCGTGTTCGCCGTGGCGGGCCAGCGTGAGCCTGCGCCAACCCATCTGATCCAGCAGCGCCCAACTCCAGGAAAAAACGGTTCGCTCGGGCGTGGGTTCGGTCAACGACACGCCCTCCGCCGCCGCGGAAAGCTCGACCCCGGTCCATGCGGCAACCGTTGCGGCGAGATCGAGCGCCCACACGCCCTCGTGCGCGCCGCGGGCCGCGACGCCTGCCGGGAAACGCGCGATCACCGGGACCTCGACCGCCCGGCGTGCGAGCGAGTAGCCCGGACCGGGAAGGGTCGACGATTCGTCGCGCCGTTGGTCGCCCAACGTGCCGGCGAGAAGAATCAACGTTTCCGAACCGTCGGCACGCGCGTCGACCCGGTCGAGGATCCGGCCGAGCAAACCGTCGAACTCGGCCAGGGATTCCTCGTAGGAGGCAAGGTCGTCCGCCTGCGCGCTTTCCGGAACCGAGACGTACTGCTGCTTCAGCTGCCCGACCAGCGGGTGGGACAGGTGAATCCAACCGAACCAGTCTGTCCCGTCCTCCAGACTATCCAGCCACGCGGAAAACGCTTCGAGGGTCTGCCGCGTCGGGCGCACGCGCGGCATCCACCGGCTGGCGCTGATCGCCACCGCCGGAGGCCGGTCGACGAGTTCGAAGCCGCGCCAAAGTCCACTGCGCTCGGGCAGAAAACTCGAATCGGGGAAACCGGCGGTGCGGTAGCCCGCCGCGGTCAGACGCTCGGCGAGCGTCGGAATCTCTGCGGGCAGGACCGCGAACAGATCGTCCCGCACGCCGTGCCGGTCCGGGGCGACCCCGGTGAGGTAGGTCGCCACCGCCGGGCGGGTCATCGGGACGGCGCTCAGCGCGTCGGGCCAGGCCGTCCCCTGGTCCACGAGCCGTTGCAGGCCCGGCATGGGTTGCGTGCCTCCGAACGGCTCGAGGTCGGCGGCGATCAAACCATCGACCGTGATCAACAGGACGGGCGCCCGGTCGGCGGCGGGCTGCGACGCGCCGCCGGCGCAGCCGAGCACGGCCAACAGGCAGCCCCCCATCGCCCAGCGGACGCGCCGGCGACGCATCATCCACTGCATCGATCACCCCGCATGACGATTGCCGAAAAAAAGGTCCCCGCAAACCAACATAAACCATTCCCGGGAACGAATCCAACGCTGAACGCAGGCTCAGCGGTCCCGCCGACGCACCACTTCGGCGAGTTCGAGAAGCCGGCCGGCGCGGCCGCCGAAGCGCTCGAGCGACGCGACCGCGGTGTCGATCAACTCGTCGACCAGACGACGCGCGCCGTCGGCGCCGCAGACGTCCACGAAGGTCGTCCTGTCCCGATCCTTGCCGGCATCCTTGCCGATCGTTTCGGGATCGCCGGTCGCATCGAGCAGGTCGTCCGTGATCTGGAACGCCAGGCCGAGGTTCTTCGCATAGGCCTGGACCGCCTCCATCTCGGAACGCCGGGCCCGCGCGACGATCGCTCCCAACTCGGCCGACACCATGAACAGCGCGCCGGTCTTGTGCGCATGGATGTATTCCAGTTCGCCCAGATCGAGCCTCGAGCCGGTGGCCTCCAGATCGGCGACCTGGCCGCCGATCAACCCGTCGTGCCCCACGGCTCGCGCCATGCGGAGCGCCGCTTCCCGTCTCGACACCGGGCTGACCGCCTCGTTGCCCGCGATCAACTCGAAGGCGCGTGTCAGGAACGAAACGGCGACGAGGATCGCGTTGGCCTCGCCATGGACGCGGTGCAGGGTCGTTTGTCCGCGCCGCAGCGTGGCGTCGTCCATCGAGGGCAAGTCATCGAGGATCAGCGAACTGGCGTGGACCATCTCCACGGCCGCGGCAAACGGCATGGCCGGTGCGCGCTGCCCGCGCAACATCTCCGCGCAGGCCACCACGGTCGCACCGCGCAAGCGTTTACCGGGGGCCAGGAGCGCGTAGCGCTCGGCTTGATGGAGCACGGCCGGGGTCGCCTCCCGAGTTTCGATCGAGCGCGCAAGGAACGCGTCGATCTCGGCAGCGGCTTCCTGGAGGTAGGCGCTCAAGGTCTCACCCGTTTGGAGATCCATGCGCGAAGTCTATCAGCCGGCGGCGCTCGCGAGCTTTGCTTGCAGCAGCCTCGTCGTAAAGAAATCGACGACGCGCTTGTGGTAACGACCCAGTTGTTCGCCGTACAACCCTTCACCGAGCGTGGCCGGAACGACGACGAGGTTGCCGTCGGCATCGATTTGATCGGGGATCCGCTGGACCATTTTCCGCATCTCGTCCATCAACGCGCTGTCGGAGGCGGGTGCGAGCAGCAGAAGATCGCGACCCGTCAGTCTCCCGACGATGTCGGCCGCCCGGTGCGAGCGCGGGGAGGTGCCGTGGAAAATGAAGAACGCAGCGTGGGTCAGCGGGCCGAGTCCCCTGCGGGCCCA
>SMVB01156670.1_pt1 | contig 12409 bp, 15 predicted proteins | sample 2456461 | NCBI WGS metagenome assembly SMVB01 (sample SAMN11095934, study PRJNA526329) | marine sediment metagenome | biome: Marine sediment; feature: Surficial sediment; material: Deep marine sediment; isolation source: Hadal surficial sediment | place: Pacific Ocean | collected 2014-05 | depth...
CACGCAAAGTTCGCGAAGAGTAGCTACCTAATCTCAAAAGCATCAAACTCGTTTGCAACTTTTTCCCATTCAACAAAACAATTTTTAACTGCGGCATGCATTGGTCCGACTTTTAATTTATTTATTAGTTCTTCAACCAATGCTTTCTCACCTTCGGCAACAGTTAGCACTTCTCCGGTATAAAGGTTTATAACATATCCTTTAAGCCCTAAATTTTGTGCTTCTCTAAAAACAAAGTACCGGTAGCCCACACCTTGAACTAACCCGTTTACAATTATTTCTGCCCTCGTTTGCAAAATACTTAATATAATTTAACTAAAAATTCAAACTAATTAATCTCACTTTTCGGAATCAGACTTATAACCGAACTGTTTCAGAAAGTTTTCATTTGAGCGCCAGTTCTTTCTTACTTTTATTCTTAATTCAAGATAAACTTTGTGCTGAAGAAATTCCTCAATTGCTTCCCTGGCAATTTCCCCAAGCTTTTTAACTGCAGCACCACCCTTACCTATAATAATTGATTTCTGCGAATCCCTCTCCACTGCAATTTCAGCACTGATAAAATTTTTCCCTTCTTCCCTTTCTTTAAAATCAGTGATTACTACTTCAACACTATAAGGTATTTCTTCCCTGTATAGTTCAAGTATTTTTTCCCTTATAATCTCCGAAACAAAAAACCGTTCACTCTCATCAGCAACAATATCTTTTGGATAAAAACCCGGTCCTTCCGGCAATAGTTCCACAATAGTATCAACTAAACTTATTAAATTAAATTTTTGAGAGGCTGAAATCGGGATGACTGATTCGAATTTGTTTAAACTTTTAAAATTCTCTATTAGCTGCACTGTTTCGTTCTGTTGGATTAGATCAACTTTATTAAGAAGCAGAATGATGGCTCTCTTTTTATTTTCTAAATTCTCTTTAACATACTTCTGGTTAAAAGTGCTTTTCCCATAAGGATCTTTCACTACATCAATTATTAATAAAACCACATCGGCATCAATAATTGATCGTGTTATTTCTTGCATCATCTTTTCCTGCAACAGGTAAGATGGCGTAAGAAGACCGGGGGTGTCTAAAAAAATAATCTGATAATCATTTTCAGAAAGGATACCAACAATTTTTTTGCGGGTTGTTTGGGGTTTTTTATTTGTAATTGCTATCTTCTGCCCAAGTAAAGAATTAAGTAAAGTGGATTTACCCACATTTGGTAATCCAAGTATTGCTACGTACCCTGATTTATGATTCATCTATATTAATATTTTTATTTGATAGTAATATATTAAAGGAAGGAATGGAAAAAAACTTGGGGATTAGTTGCAAATCTTTTATAGCAAAATATCCACTATGCTCCCATATTCACTTTGGTATGCTTTTGATGTTCATAAAAGAAATAACCCGAAATCATAATTCCCAAAGAGAATATAGAACCAAGTATAGACAGATTCTTACTGCTGAGCAAATTTCTTAATTCCATAATTAAACCATTACTAAAACGATGCACAGTTTCTGTTACCTGAATACTATCTGTTTGTTGTGCAGATGAGGAAATAATTGCTGCTGAAATATAAACTACGATTCCAGCGCAGATTAAAATAAAAACAGCCGCAACCGATAAAATAAAATAATTCTGCTGGCGCGGGAGTACAAATTTCTTGCTGATATTTGCCATAACTCGATTTGTAAAACCGTTGGGAACTTTATCTTCCTCAATTAAAGATAACTCTTCATGTATTAGTTTAAGAACATTAAATCGTTTTCTATCAGCTTCAGAGTTTTTAAGTAGTTCTTCAACTTCTGCTGATTTTTGCGTGTCTAATTCACCATCAAGATATTTGTTCAATATTTCATCTGAGAGCAAATTCATATTAATTCCTTAAAAAGATTCTTTTCAATTATAAGATCCCGCAAAGCATTTCTTGAACGATGCAGCATCACTTTTACATTTGAAATTGAAATATCCAAAACTTTGCTAATTTCTTCACAGCTCATCTCGTCTAAATAAAATAAACTAATTATTGCCGAATGCTTTTTGGGTAATTTATTAACAAGCTCATTTATAAATTTTGACATATCCTTTCTTTCAGAAACATTATAATCATAATCACTTTTCAAATCAAAATGTTCATCTACCGAAGACATTTCATTTTCTATTTTTCTTTTCGTAGATGCAAGCTTTGTTAAAGCTGTATTATAAACAATTCTGTAAAACCATGTTGAAAACTTTGCCTCTCCCTTAAAACTGTTCAAAGAATTATAAGCTTTGAGGAAACAATCCTGCAAAGTTTCTTCTGCATCCTGTTCATTTTTTAACATTCTCTTTAATAATGAAAAAGCTTTGTTCTTATATCTATCAACAATAATTGAGTAATCAGATTGATTACCATCGCGGACAGACTCAATTATCTGTTGATCTGAGAGTTTTTTCATCTGATTTTTTGACTACCATAATAAGATAATGGTTACAGATTATTCTTACAATTAAATACTTTTTTTTAAGTTATTCATTTAAAATACGAAACGCAATTTCCAATGCTGTAACCTTTCCAACCGATTTCAGTCACAATTAGCAAATATTTTATCCGGGTAAAATGTAACCGGAGAGCAGATAGATTGGTCATAAGTTTTAAATAACAAAAAGGAGTTAAAAATGGAAGGCGTAATAGCAGTATTTATCCCAATTGTAATGTTTTTAATGATTGGGTTAATATTCGTAACCTACTTATATTACAGATCGCGTGAAAGGCAGATGCTGATTGAAAAAGGATTATCGGCAGAGGAGATCAAGCAATTTTTCCAAAAGCAGAAGGATTATTTTATTTTTCTTAAAATAGGAATTATCGCAATTTTCTTTGGGGTCGGACTCGGTTTAGGGATGGCGTCAGGTGATGAAGCAGCCAGAGAAATATGGATGGCTCCAGCAATATTTGTTTTTACCGGAATTGGATTTGTTGTAGCAAATTTAATAGGTAATAAAATGAGGGAACAGTATAAACCTGATGAAGTTTAATTTGAGGATTGTGATTTCTTAACAGTCATTCTGAGTCCCGCCAACTGCGGGATAAACTCTGCGAAGAATCTTCTTCATTAAAAAAATTCTTCGCAATTATTTTTTAAATTCTCTATCCGGTTAAATTAACCTTCCTGAGCTTCAAGCCATCTTTCAGCATCAATCGCAGCCATACATCCAGTACCTGCTGCAGTAACTGCCTGCCTGTATTTACTGTCCGCTACATCACCGGCAGCAAACACACCATTAATATTTGTATGAGTTGATCCGGGTTTTACTATTAAGTAACCAACCTCATCCATATCCAACTGTCCCTTGAACAGATCAGTATTTGGTTTATGACCGATTGCAATAAATAATCCGTCAGCTTTAAACTCTTCGGTGGAATGATCTTTTGTATTTTCAAGCATAACACCTGTCAATGTTTTTTTACCGTTTTCTTCCTTACCTAAAACCTCTTTAATCACTTTATTAGTATGGAAGAAAATCTTCGGATTCTTCTTCGCTTTATCCAGCATAATTTTAGAAGCGCGAAATCCTTCACGCCTATGTACTAAATGCACTTCTTTTGCATGATTAGTTAGATAAGTTGCTTCTTCCATTGCAGTATCACCACCCCCAACCACTAATACAATCTGATCCTTGAAGAAAAAGCCATCACATGTAGCGCATGCTGATACACCATGACCCATGTACTCCTTTTCACTTTGCAATCCCAGCAGCATTGCAGACGCACCGGTGGAAATAATAACGGCATCAGCTGTATATTCATCGTCATAGGATTTTAGTTTAAAGGGTCTTTTTGAAAAATCGACTTCTGTTATTTCGTTGAAAATAGTTTTGGTACCAAACCTCTGAACTTGTTTTCTCATTATATCCATTAATTCGGGACCCTGAATTCCATTCTCGAAGCCTGGATAGTTATCAACTTCAGTAGTGATGGTTAATTGCCCGCCCGGCTGTATTCCTTCAAAAATAACCGGTTTAAGATTAGCTCTTGCATTATACAACGCTGCCGTGAACCCTGCGGGACCTGATCCTATTATAATTACTTTATGATGGTTATCTGACATTTTTTATCTTAATTTTCCTTGATAATTTATTTAAAACTTAAATAATATGATTCTGTAAATTTAATAAAGATTCAGGTACTCCGCTTTTGGGTTTGTAAGCACACAGCTTATTTGAGAAGAAATTCAGCGTTTCTTTTTAATCCGTTTAACTTTGTTCTTGATATTGGACTCTTGGCAAATCGACTTTTGAATTCATCATTCTTCATTTCAGCAACATCTTTAAGATTGATTTCTGCATTATTATTTATAGGATTAAATTCTTCTGTTTTTGCCGGTTGAGAAAACTTTATATTCCAGGGACAAACATCCTGACAAATATCACATCCAAAAAGCCACCCTTCAAATTTATCACTAAAGCTTTGTGGAATTTCCCCTTTATTTTCTATAGTTAAATAAGAGATACATTTATTGGAATCTATAACATAATCTAAAACTATAGCATCGGTTGGACACGCATCAATACAAGCAGTACAGCTACCACAGAAATCAGGAATTTGTAACGAATAATCAAACTCGTAATTAGTGAATATATTTGCTAAAAATATCCAACTGCCAAACTCTCTGTTTATTATGTTGGAATGCTTTCCCATCCAGCCAATTCCGGATTTCACTGCCCACGCCTTATCCATCACCGGTCCGGTATCTATATAAGATTTACATTTAAATTCATTGTCAATCTCCATCAGCTCATTTTCAAGATTTTCCAGCATTTCCCAAATTATCAAATGATAATCCTTTCCCCAGGCATAACGGGATACTTTTCCGTAATTTTTATTATTAGTGTATTTATGATTTGTGTAATAATTAACTGCCAGGGAAATTACAGATCTTACATCATGAAATATTAAAGAAACATCTTTTCTTTTTTCGATGTTTCTTTCCATATATTTCATACCGCCCTGATATCCCCGCTTAAGCCATTCATCCAAACATTTAACCTCGTCGCTCAGCTTATCGGCTTTTGCAAATCCAACAAGATCAAACCCAATGGATTTCGCTTTTCGAATAACAATATCATTTGTTATTTTATTCACCAATTTAGTCCTTTTGAAATAACTTGTACAAAAATATCACCATCAACAATTTTTACTCTATAGCTGTCTAATCCCCGGCTGCCAGAGGGTTTCCTGCCGGTACGCAGATCAAACTTCCACCCATGAGCAGGGCAAACAACACAGCCGTCCTCAATCAAACCATCATAAATTAAAGCAGTGCGTTGATGCGGGCAAATATTATTGAGAGCATAAATTTCATTGTTAATCTTAAACACAGCAATTTCTGTTTCACCAATAATAAATCTTTTCCCTTGTAGATCTTTCAAATCAGAATATTTGCAGATGAATTCAAAGCCTGAATTTTGATAATCATCCAAAGCCGGCGAACCTTTCAGCTTCTCTTATCCCCTTTTCAGTATGCTTTACTGTACAAAATGCAACTTCGGGGTCATGACCAAAAAATAGCTTCCAATCTTCTTCATTCGCCTTTTTAAGGATTTCCATTTTTTCTTTAAGAGTTACCAACGGCTGAAGATCATAGCCCATAATATATTGTAATGGAATGTGAGAGATTGTTGGTATTAAATCTGCACAAAATAAAACAGTGTTTGAAGAATCAGATATTTTTACAATTTGCTGTGCATACGTATGCCCATTGATTTGCATCAGTTGGATCTCATCATCAAATTGTTCATTACCATTAATAAAATTCAGAACTCCTTCTGCAAAAAGATTTATAAAGTTATCTTTTATGTAACTTCCCCTATCTCTGTCGGATGGGTTTACTCCCCAATCATAATTTTGCTTTTGTACGTAATATTTTGCATTTGGGAAAGCAGGAATTAACTTGCTGTCTTTTAAAATTGTTGAACCACCGGTGTGATCGAAATGAAGATGAGTTAGAATAACATCAGTAATGTTTTCTCTCTTTAACTCAATTTGATTCAATGCAATATCCATAGAATGATTATCATCAACAGCATAAATGCTTTTAAATTTATCATCCCACTTGTCACCCATACCGGTATCAATAATAATTTTCCGGTTCTCACTTTCCAGAATTAAATGCCTTGTAGAAAGCTTGATCCTGTTTGCTTTATCGGAAGGATTTGTTCTCTGCCACAACATCTTTGGAACAATTCCAAACATCGCACCTCCGTCTAATCCAAAGTAGCCGGAAGTAATTATTTTTAATTCGTATTTGCCAATTTTCATATCCAACTCATTGATAATTGATAATAGAATTTAAATATAGAGCTATTTAAAACGAAACTGTAACTCATTATAACATTACTAGTTATTAATAGCACTAAAGATTATTTAAAATAAAAAAGGATATCAACAGATACCCTTACATTGGTTAATTATTTACAAATTTTATCTTCCGATTGAATCCAAATATTCTTTTTTCTGTAATAATACTTCTTCAGTTTCTTCATTTTTCTCGTCGGGTAAACAACAATCAACAGGGCACACAGCAGCACATTGAGGTTCATCGTGGAAGCCTTTACATTCGGTACATTTATCGGGTACAATATAGAAATATTCATCTGAATAAAACCCTTCAGCACCGGATGGAGCTTCATCGTCCTCACCGTAACTTTTCCCTTCGAGTTCCCATTCAACTCCGCCTTCATAAATTGCAGTATTCGGACATTCCGGTTCACATGCTCCGCAATTAATACATTCATCTGTAATATAAATAGCCATAATTATAGTTATACTCCTTTAAGGTTTAGCTTCGTAAATATTTGATGCTCAAAATAATTCAAATATTCAATTCAAATATTATAAAAAATCAGGAGTCTTTCAAGATAATTCAATGATTAAATTATAAAAAATCAACAAATCCAACGATTAATTATTGGGAAAGTATTTTAATCTTAAGATCCAATATTTTTGCAATACTATACGATAATAATATTATTAATGCAGAATAAGCCTCATAATAATCTCTGAGTTCGTCAAGATATCCTAGAAAAAACGTTAAAAAAACCAAAGGGATTAATGCTGAAAGAGAAATTTTTAAAAAATCCGGTTTCTCATCCCATTTATAAAAAACAAGAACAATCAATCCTAAAAGAGACACAGCAAGAGTAAGATCATATCCAGTTAGCATACGAAGGTTGTGCTCCACAAGTTGAAATTCAACAAATGCGCCGGGATTATTTTTGTATAAAATGAACAGTGCAATTTTAATCAAAACAAAAATTACAAGCTGTGCAGCCAATAATTTGTTAAAAATATCCTTGCCGAGTTTGCCTTTGTAATATAAGAAGAAAATTAAAGTTAGCAGGATTGTTGTTTCTTTATTAATGCACCCAATCACAAAAATAATTAAGAATATTTTCCATTCCTGTTTATATAAAAATATTAGTCCTAAAGTATAAAGTAAAAGAACCGGAAAATCATAGATGAAACTTGTGTACTGAAACATTGGCGGTAATCCCAGCAATGCGAGAACTGAAACAGAAGCACTTAGCCAGTAGGGAGATTTATAGAATAGACTAAACAGGTATCTTACAGAAATAGAAAAGCCCCAAAGCGAGAAAAACATTAACAACATCGCGAAGGAATATTCTACAGCTAACTCCTTTTCCCACTTCAGTTTTTTAAATAGTTTGTTTAGCGAAATGCTGTCTTCAATTTTGTTCGAGATGGTATTCCTAAGTGTTTGAGGAACCGGCGCTGAGAGCACTCTTACTGTTGCAGGCAGTAAAACCCGGTAAACATAAGGTTTTGAAGCTTTGCCGTAAATCATATCACCGAACATTGATGGGATGTCATCGTTTATTCCGGGGAAAATAACAAATATTATCAACACACAACCGGCTATTAAAGCCGTTATTAAATAGTAAATCAGTTTGCGGAAATTATTACTCATAATTGTTCAGTTTGTTTTTCTGTTTCTTCAAATAATTTATTAACCGCAAGTTTCAGTATATAATTATAAAAAAATAAACCAAATACTATTCCTGATACAGCTACTAAAATAGCTGCATAGAGAATGATTTATTATTTCTGAAGTGTGCTTTTAAGCTTATTTAATTTCAATTCACTTCCAATCATTATTTCTCTACACCTTTATAATTCTCATCAATCTTTCTTTTTCTTTTCGCTTCTGAATATTCTTCAAGAAATGATTTAATAACAGGATAATAAGATTCTTCCCTTGCATCGCCTCGATTAAAAGTTTTAGAGATATTTATTAACTCATGTTACGCAAAATCTGTTTTTGACTTGCCACGTCCTTTAGGGCGTGGGTTAAAAAGTCCTCAATGTTCTGGACTTTAGTCCAAAAAAAAACAAAACAATATGGGCTAAAGCCCGGTTTTCGTAGTGTCTTTTTGCCACGACTTAAAAGTCGTGGCAATTCACATAATATTGCGTAACGTAAGTTATTAAATAATTTTTAAGCATTTTTAAATCTATAAAATCTATCTGTTTTATAAATACTGTTTTAAATCACGGTAATAATTTTCGTGCAGACCAATCATTATTAATTCAAGTCTGTCTTTCTTAATACGATAAGCTAAAAGACATTGCTCTGTTTTTAATTTGAACTTATAAACGAACACGCCTTGTAAATCACCCTTTTTCCCCTCACCTATTTTAGGATTTTCAAACAGTTTTTTGATGTGATAATCTAAAGATTTTTTCTGAACTTTGTGAAATTTTTTAACCCTGCGGGAAAATGAGGGAGATTGAATTATTTTCATAAAAATCAACTAAATTTATATTCGGTTCCCCGCTTGCTGTCTAACTCTTCAATTCCAATTAATAATTCCTTGATTAGTTCATAAGACAGAGTTGGATTTTGTTCAGCTATTTTACCGATTTTTGCCCAATACTCTATTTGTCCCGTAACAGAACGATTTTCAACTTTAGATAAAGTTTTTGCTTCCTTAACTAGCTCATCCGAAATTCTTACAGCTATGCTCATAATTACTTCCTTTTTTCATTTATAGTGCAACTATATAGCACATTTTGTTGCAATATGAAACATTTTTTTTAAATTGAATTGATTAGAAAGATAACGTTAATTATCATTCAGAAAGAATCCAGACAATATTTTTCGAATCCGGTTCAATTATGTTCTTCATCCCGATGAATCGGGACAAGTTTCCTTCTGAATGACAGATGTTTACTTCAACTTCCTTTTACCTTTTGAACCGGCTTTTAAATCTTGTCTTTCCATAATTTAATTGCTTTCACTGCAGACTCCTGCTGTGTTGCAAATTGGTGCTCTCTATCGAGGCTAACTTTACCTGTGTTAAATATTCAACCAGACTATCATCTCGAATCAACATTTTCATTTACTTGTTTATCTAACTTCAATTTGTGATCGAGATTAGCAATCCTTAGTGTAAGCTCTGTAATAAGTGTGGAAACTTTCTCTATTTTTTCAACATCAATTTTTTCAACATCATCCGTAGGTCTATGGTAATCTTCAGTCATATGATCGTAGAAGAAAACGATCGGAATATTTTGTTTTGCATAATTATAATGATCGCTGCGATAATAATATTTGTTAGGATCGTTCGGGTCATCGAATGTGTAATCTAGTTTAAACCTAACTGTTTCCAAGTTCACTCTTTCAACTAGGTCATATAACTCGGTGCTTAGCATTCCGGATCCGATACTGTAAAGTGATTCAGTGTCTTCTCTTCCAACCATATCGATGTTTATGTTACAAACAACCCCACTCATAAAATCGCTGTGTTCTGTTAAATACTTTGAACCAAGCAGTCCTTTCTCTTCACCTGTATGAAAAGCTATAATAATTGATCTCTTATTTTCTTTAAGAAGAGCAAGTCTTCTTCCGGCTTCCAGAATAGAAACTGTACCGGAACCATTATCATCAGCACCATTATATATTTCACCATCAACAATTCCTTCATGATCATAATGCGCTGTTAACACAATGTATTCATTTTTTAGTTCCTCATCTGTTCCCTCAATTATTCCTAATACATTTCTTGCCTCTTTAATTTCACTATTGGTTGTGTAATTAAATATTATTTGTTTTGTTAGATAAAATCCCGGAAGCATTTTGTTATTTTCACTTGCTTCTAAAATTTCATCGTAAGAATATTTTTCATCCGAAAGTAAATCTATTACAGACTCTTCAGATAATAATACAACTGGTATAGCATCTTCATCCGCTTCATCAGTATTCATTAAGGAGATTGACGGAGATGTAGCGCGTTTTTTAATAAATCTCCAATACTTCAGCATCCTGCCACCGGGAATAGAAAGTACTCCAACTGCGCCATGATCTTTTGCGTTCTCAATCTTATAATTTCTTTCACCAAATTTCTTTTCATCTTCTGCAGAAAAACCTTCTTCATCTATCGCCGGGACTCCTGATTGAAGAAGTACTACCTTACCTTTAACATCAATTCCATTATAATCATTGTAGCTATAATCTTTTGCGGTAATACCGTATCCAACAAAAACTATATTGCTCTCATTTCTATTATATTTATCCGAAGGCAGTTGCTCTTTTGAAAGATAGAAATCATCTCCAAGTTTCAAAACATTTAATGACCCGTTGTTATTTTTTATTGTTAATTCTGTTTCCGGCTCTACCTTTATGATCATAAGGTCGATTAACTGAAAATAAGTTCCATTATTTCCGAATGGTTTCACACCATATTTTGTAAGTTCTTCGGAAATAAAAAGTGCTGCAAGCTGTTCGCCTCTTGTGGCAGTCTCTCTTCCCTCAGATAAATCAGAAGCAAGAACTTCAAGGTTTGATTGCAGATAAATACGCCCTTTCTCCCTGTCTATCTCACTTTGTGGAAAAAGAATATGAGCCGAAAGTATTACGAATAAGCTAAATATTTTTATGATTTTCATTTAAAACTCTCTCAATAGAATATTAATAATTTAGTATTTGTTAAAATCTTTAATGCGCTCAGGGTTTTAATCCATTGAATTCAAACTGAAGATAATTCATTGCTTTGTTACTTATAATTAAATTTTTCTCCATCGCAAATTTTTCTGCATTTTGTAAATTTCCGCGATAAAACCTTAACCATAAAAAGTTAGCAATTATAATCCCATCAAAAATTCTTTCATCTATAAATGATTTAATTGTCAAATAGCCCCAGAGAACATTCCAGCCGAGTGAGAGAAGCCCGCTGATATATTCACCGGTGTAAATTTGTCCGGCGCCGGGTATTATATATGAAATAGTTTTTGCGAACGACACAGAGTACAGATCATCATCCACCTTTTTTGCCAGTACTGTTAGTTCGGTGGTCGAATCAATCCCCGCGAAAATTACGGCAGCATTTTCCCAATCATCAGCAAATATAAATGCCCAGCCCCTCCAGTAGTTTATTTCATCAATTTTATCATAAAAACGAATGTCTGCTTCAAGCGAATCCATTAGTTTAAAAGCCCGCCCTGTTGTTCTTCTTAAAATGTTAACCCGAATGATCTCAATTCGTGAATTGTAAATTTCATCTACTGATTTTGCATTAATTTCTGCTAAAGTAAAATAACGAATTGCATCAGAAAATTTTGTCCCTTGCTTATAACTTTTTCCAATAGTCTCATATGCTCTATAAATATATTCATTATTTGAATTAAAAAATAATAAGCGCTTTAACTCGGTTACAGTATCAAAATAATTTTCACTCTCATACAAACGCACTGCATAATTGAATTGTTCATCAAAAGAATTTTGAGCAAACGAAGTGCTCTCAAAAAATATTATTAGAAAAATTATATAATTAGTTTTCATCGCAAAAACCATAAGCAGGAGTATAATAATTATTTTTTTGAAGAAAAACATTTAAACCATCGTTAAACTCAAAAGTAATTTTTGCATTATGAACCTGTGCTGCCGCAACCGAGCCATAAATATTGCCAGCATAAAATAATGCTGCAACACCCGCCCAGACCCAGCCGCGGGTATTGTGTCCGGCTTTAAAATTATCATACGCTATGAATGAAAATACAGTAGTTGTTATGAAAGCTACTATGCCATCACCTATTTCGCCTGCATAAATCTTTCCACTACCTGGAATTAATGCAGACATTATTCCGGCGATAGTAGAACTTTTATACGGAGGGTCTTGCTTCCAATCATAATATTCCGATACCTCATCCTTCTCACTTAAATTAAAGGGAAACAAGAATTTTTCCTTTGATGGTAGTTCGTCTTTTGTAAAAAGGTAAGAAAAATTAAATAATTTGTTACCCTCAAGTTGATATTTATTAATCTCCTCTATTAATGTATCATTATAAAATGAACGAACACCGTAATAATCATTCATTAAATAATATGTCTTTATCAACTCCAGTTTGGCTGCGTTAAC
>SMVB01384418.1_pt1 | contig 12408 bp, 5 predicted proteins | sample 2456461 | NCBI WGS metagenome assembly SMVB01 (sample SAMN11095934, study PRJNA526329) | marine sediment metagenome | biome: Marine sediment; feature: Surficial sediment; material: Deep marine sediment; isolation source: Hadal surficial sediment | place: Pacific Ocean | collected 2014-05 | depth 0-1...
CGTGGCGATTACGGCAGCAGCAGCCCCCAGTACTACCAGGAGATCGTCGCCGACCCGGTGGATGTGGACCGGGTCTATTCCATGGACACCTGGATGATGGTCACGAGGGACGGCGGGAAGAGCTTCAGCAAGGTCGGTGAGAAGTGGAAACACGTGGACAACCACGTCCTGATCATCGATCCTGCCGACACGACTCATCTGCTGGCCGGTTGCGATGGCGGTATCTATGAGAGTTTCGACCGTGGAGCCACCTGGAAATTCATGGATAACCTGCCCATCACCCAGTTCTACCGGGGGAGCGTGGACAACGCCCTCCCGTTCTACAACGTCTACGGGGGCACCCAGGACAACGCCACCCTGGGCGGCCCTTCGCGCACCACCAGCGGTGCCGGCATCTTCAATCAGGACTGGTTCATCACCGTGTTCGGCGACGGCTTCAAGACCCAGGTCGACCCGGAGAACCCGCAGATCGTCTATTCCCAGTATCAGTACGGGGGCCTTGTCCGGTTCAATCGTGACAATGGTGAAATCGTTGATATTCAACCTCAGCCCGCGGCAGGGGAGAACGGATTGCGCTGGCACTGGAACTCGCCCCTCATCATCAGCCCCCACTCAACCTCACGTCTTTATTTTGCTTCCAACATCCTCTATCGCAGTGATGACCGGGGCTCCTCGTGGCGGCCGGTGAGTCAGGATCTGACCCGCAACCTGGACCGCAACACGCTCAAGGTCATGGGCAAGGTGCAGAGTGTGGACGCGGTGGCCAAGAACACCTCCACATCGTTCTACGGTTCGGTGGTCTCCCTGTCCGAGTCACCGCTGGTTCAAGGGTTGCTCTATGCCGGCACCGATGACGGGCTCATCCAGGTGACGGAGGATGGAGGAGAGACCTGGCGGCGGCTGGAGCACTTCAGCGGCGTGCCCGAGAACACCTACGTCAGCGATCTGGAGGCTTCGGTGACCGACCCGGACACGGTCTACGCCACCTTCGACAACCACAAGAATGCCGATTTTTCTCCCTATGTTCTCGTGAGTCCTGATCGGGGCCGGACATGGCGCTCCATCAGCGGCGATCTGCCTGAGCGGGGCTCGGTGCATAGCCTGGCCCAGGATCATGAGCAGCCGGATCTGCTCTTCGTGGGCACCGAGTTCGGGCTGTTCTTCACGCTGGATGGCGGTGGCAAGTGGATCCAGGTCAACGGAGGCCTGCCGGTCATCGCGGTACGCGAGGTGGAAATTCAGCGCCGGGAAAATGACCTTGTCCTGGCCACCTTCGGGCGGGGGTTTTATATCCTGGACGATTACACGCCCCTGCGAGGTCTGACCCGGGAAACCCTTGAGAAGGATGCCGTCCTCTTTCCTGTGAAGGACACCTGGATGTACATGCCCCGTTTTCGCTACGGCATCCCCGGGAAAGCCATGCAGGGAGACAGTTTTTACATGGCTCCCAATCCGCCCTTTGGCGCCGTTTTCACCTACTACCTCAAGGAGAAACTCCGCACGCGTGAGGAGCAACGGCAGGAGAGGGAGAAAGAGATCGGCGAGAGCGGAGGCGAGTTGACCTATCCCTCCTGGGATGAGTTGCGCGCCGAGGACCGGGAAGAAGATCCTGTGGTGATCCTCACGGTGCGGGATGAAGACGGCCAGGTGGTGCGCCGGCTTTCCGGGCCTGTGTCTGAGGGCTTTCACCGGGTGGCGTGGGACTTGCGCTATCCGGCCGCCAACCCGGTGAGCCTGGAGCCGCCACCGGCCGACCCGGCCCCCTGGGACGAGCCGCCCCAGGGACCCATGGCCATGCCGGGAAGATACAGCGTCAGCCTGGCCACTCGAATTGACGGTGAGATCATCCCCGTGGCCGGTTCCATGAGCTTCAAGACGGTGCCCCTGGCAACGGCCACGGTGTCGGATGGAGACCGAGCGGCTCTGGCCGCGTTCCAGAAAGATGTCGCTGCCTTGCAGCGGGCGGTGCTGGGTTCGGTGCGGGCCATGACTGAAGCGAGCACCCGCATCGATCATCTGAAAAAAGGAATCGCCGAGGCTCCCGCCGCCGGTGATGATATGGGCCGGAGGGTGCGCGAACTGGATACGCGACTCAAGGACTTGAGAGTGGAGTTCAGCGGCGATAGCACCATCTCATCCCGCAGCGCGCCGACGCCTCCATCCCTGGTGGGGCGGGTGGGTCGTGTGGTCTCGGGTGCCTGGAATATCACGTCGGCGCCCACAACCACACAGCAGGAGAGTTATGGCGTTGCCGAGAAGGCGTTCGCCGACTTGCTGCCGAGGTTGCGGACCCTGCTGGAGCAGGACCTGGTGCAACTGGAGGATGACCTGGAAGCGGCCGGCGGGCCGTGGACGCCGGGCCGCCTGCCGCGCTGGGAGGAAAGCGTCAGGCCGGCAAGCTGAGGGAACCGGCGGCGCGGTTCAGGGGACGGCAGGCGGTTGCTCTTGTGCCAGCACCTCTGCAAGAGCCGCGGCCATGAGGGCGTGGCCGCGAGCCGAGGGGTGGACCACGTCCACGAAGTAACTCTCGCTGCCGAACCAGTGCGCCAGCAGGCGCGAGTGGTCAGGGGTATTCTGGACCCCGGCCAGATCCATCTGGGCGGTGTGCAGGAGCCGGGCCACGTCCACGACGGTTGTTCCTGTCTCATCTCCTACCTGCCGGATGATGTCGTTATAGCGGGTGGCGGCCGGTTCCTCAAGATACCGGAACAGGCGGGTGGAAAAGAGATCCACGCCGCAACCCTCCTCCCGGGCCAGCGCATGGGCCCGGGTCAGGGCGGTCTCGGCTTCGTCGCGTTGACCTGCACGGGTCAGGAGCCATGCTTCGCCATAAATGAATGAAGGCGAGCGGTGCAGGGCCTGGGGCAGAGTTCGCCAGGTGGAGAGAAGTTCCAGGGGATCTTCATCTCCGCCGGCGAGAACGAGGGCCACTTCCTGCTGCAGGGGTTCCGCCAGGCGGGTGACCCGTTGTTGCCAGTCATGGATGGCCTCCTGCTCTGTGAGGGACGGAACCGGGCAGGGAAGAACGGGGTTCAAGGGGCGGCGGGGATAGGTGGTGAGAACAGGACGTACGCCCGCGTCACGCGCGGCGGCAACCATGGTCAGCAGATTCGCGTGGAACTGGTCCGGCGGTACACGCTGCAGGGGGCCGGATCCGGAGACGTCCTCTCCTGTGTCGATATCGGCATCCCTGGCCGTGATCAGGGCCGCCGCCAGGCGGCGGTAGAAAGCGCTGTGGTGGAGCATCGATTGCAGGCGGGCGGTGATGCCCGCTCCTGCGGCAACCGGTTGATCGGCATCGGTACGACCGCTGGCGCGGCCATAGTCGTTGGGCCCGAACATGAAGATCACCGTGTCCGGCGCCAGGGGCAGGATTTCCGTGTCGAGCAGGCGCAGACCCTGCACGGTGGAGTAGCCCGACTGGCCGAAGTTGAACACATCCACCGGCGTCTGCCCTGCCTGGCTGAGTGTCCGGGCCAGTCGATCGCTGTAACGATCCGCCGGCTCCATGACGCCCCAGCCGAACGTCGAGGAGTCTCCCAGGCAGACAACGAGTGGTTTCCCGGCGTGGCGAAGATGAGGCCCGTCGCGGAAACCACCGGCGTTGGTGCGCAAAGGCATGCCCCCGAAATCCACATCCAGACCGGGACGCATGCGCCAGAAAAGGAAGGGGTCCGGTGTCCAGTAGCGGGTGTTGCCCTCCTGCAGTTCGGGATTCCCGGTGAATTGCAGGGCCGCGCCACCTGCCGGGTCCGGGTTCCTCTTCTCGGGCAACAGGCGCGCGATGACTTCGGCTGCGCCCAGGGTGAGGGCGATGGCCAGGGAAGCAAAGAGCAGGCGGCGCGACAGGGTCATGCCGGGCCATGATACGATGTTCGTCCTTCAGGGTCTGCCTGGAAGTTATCCCCCCAACAAATCGGTCCATGGAGGTCGTCTGTGCCGCTGCCGTTGACCATCGGTATTCTCAGCGAAACCCGTGAAAGTGAGCGGCGGGTCGCCCTGACCCCGGACGATGTGGCCTGGCTCGTGAAGCAGGGTGTTCCTGTTCATGTGGAGAAGAACCCGCGGCGGATCTTTTCCGGGGAGGAGTATGAACAAGCGGGTGCGCGCCTGGTGACCCGTGCCCATGACGCAGGTCTGCTCATGGGGATCAAGGAACCGCGCATCGATGACCTCATGCCGGGCCGTATTTACGCGGTGTTCTCCCACACCATCAAGGGGCAGGACCACAACATGCCTCTTCTGCGCGCCTTCCTGGATGGGCGTATCACTCTCTTGGATTATGAGGCCATGGTGGATGGGCGGGGCAAGCGGTTGATCTATTTCGGGCGCTTCGCCGGCATCTGCGGCATGCTGGACAGCCTCCACTATCTGGGTGCCCGCCTGGCGCTGCGCGGCTTCAGCACGCCGCTATCGTTGATTCGCCCTGCCTGGCGGTATGAGTCGCTGAATGAGGCACGCAGGGACCTGGTGCAGGCGCGGGAAGCCATCGCCCAGGACGGGCTGCCTCGGGAGCTTTCGCCGTTCATCATCGGCATCACCGGCCACGGCAATGTCTCCTGTGGTGCCCAGGAGGTTCTGGATGAACTGGATCCCCTGGAGGTCCCTTCTCGCCGCATGGAGTCGTTGACCCGGAACGAGGGGGCGGAGAGGCATCGTATTTTCAAGATTGTCCTGGCGCCGGAAGAGAAGCTGCGGCCCAGAGATGGCGGTGAGTTCCACACGGAAGAGTACATGGCGGCTCCGGACCGCTTCGAGAGCAACCTGGATCGCTATCTCCCCCACCTGATCCTGCTGATTCACACCAGCTACTGGGACGAGCGCTACCCCCGTCTGGTGACGAAGAAACTCTTGCAGGATCTAGGCCGTGACGGGCGGCTGCGCCTGGAAATGATCGGTGATCTGTCCTGTGACATCGGGGGAGGCATCGAGATCACCAGCCACGCCACGACCAGCCGGGACCCTGTCTACACCTATGATCACGCCGGGGATTGCGAGACCAACGGGCTGGCTGCTCACGGTGTCACGGTCCTGGCCGTGGACAACCTGCCCACCGAGTTGCCCCGGGATGCGTCTCATGGCTTCAGCAGCCAGATCCGGGAGTACGCCTACAATGTGGCGACCTGCGGGCTGGCTCAGGGCGAGGAGAGCTCAGGGGTCCAGGCAGAGGTCAGGCGTGGCCTGGTCACCCATGACGGCCGCCTGACCAGGCGGTTTGCCCACCTGTCACGCCTGGTGGGGATGTAGGCCGGGCCTGTCCCACCCCTTCAGTGGGCCCAGCCGAACCGCTCCCAGGTCGCCTCCATCCACCGGGCCGTTGCCGGATGAACTGTGTCACCGCCCTCCCGCTGGAAGAAAAATTCGGCTTTCTCCACGTTGTCCGGCGCGATCTGGTTCATGGTGGCGGCATCGTAGAGGCGCCCGTTGACCATGGTGTAAGCCACATCCTCGGAGCGACGGAGATCGGTGAGAGGATTGCCGTCGATGATGGCCAGGTCGGCCAGCTTGCCGGCCTCGATGGAGCCGATGTCACCGTCCAGGGCCAGGTACCGGGCACCGTCGATGGTGCCTCCGCGCAGGGCCTCCCAGGGTGTGAACCCGCCCTGCTCCATCATCCACAGTTCCCAGTGGGCGGCCAGTCCCGCGCGCTGGCCATGGGCACCGATATGCACCGTGACTCCCCGCTGGCGCAACGCATGGGCGAAACGGGCCACCTGGAAATGGTTGTAGTGGCTGTCGGGCGCTGTTGTGCGGCGGATGGAGCGTGGCTCGACGACGAAGCGCGGCGTGAAACTCATGAGTCGTTGGTTCTTCCACACCTCGGTGCGATCGTACCAGTAGTTCTCACCGGAGAGACCGCCGTATGCCACAACGAAGGTCGGCGTGTAGCCGGTCCCGGTGGACGACCAGAGTTGCAGGACATCATCATAGGCGGTCGCCAGAGACAGGGCGTGCTCGATACCGGTGTGGCCGTCCACAATCTCATTCATATTGTGGTGGAATTTGGCGCCCCCCTCGGGCACCACCATCATGCCCAGGGAACGCGCGGCGGCGATCACCTGCTGGCGCTGGTTGCGGCGGGGCTGCTGGTAGCTTTTCACCGAGATGGCGCCCGCTTCCTGGAGGCGGCGCACATGAAACAGGGCATCGTCATAGTTGGCGATGGCGGCGGTGACGCCGGGGGAGTGAGCGCCGTAGAGGATCCGGCCCGTGGAGAAAATTCGCGGCGCCACCAGCATCCCGGCGCGCATCATCTCGGCGGCGGAAAAAATACTGCTGGTGTCGTTGGATGGGTCATGAACAGTGGTCACGCCGAAGGCCAGGTTGGCGAACAGGGTCCAGTTCTGCTGAGGCGTGATCTGGTTGCGGGACATGGGGCCGTGGGCATGCACATCAACCAGGCCCGGGATGACGGTCATGCCGCTGGCGTCCAGCATGAAGGCCGCTGACGGGATGTTCACGTCCTTGACCCGGCCCACCGCCGTGATGCGGTTTCCCCGCACCAGGATCACGCCGTTTTCGATGACCTCCTGGATGTTCTCGGCGTCGCGCATGGTGACCACCCGCGCGCCGGTGATGGCAATGATTCCTGCGGGGACATCGGCGGGTACGGTGAACGACAGGTTGAGGCCCGTTTCCACAGGCTCGGGCAACTCCTCGGGGGCGCCTTCAAGAAAGGCGAATGCATCTTTCAGATCACGGCTGTAGAGAGTCGCTGCGTTGCTCCAGTGGAGGGTATCGGCCGCGGCAGACCAGGTCAGGAACTCTCCCGCCCGGCTCGAAACCTGGTGCACCGGGAAGGCCTTGGAATCCTCGCCGATCTCGACCTTGGCGCCGGTGCGCGGGAACGGCGCCACGTAGGCATTGAACTGCTGGGTGAAGGCCACCCAGCGGCCATCGGGCGAGACCGAGAACTCGGTCGCCTTGGCGCCCTGCAGGTGGGTACGTTCCTGGTTGCCGTGGAGGTTCACGCTCTTCAGGGCCAACTGGGTGTCCTCGACGGTTTCCGTGAAGAAGATGCGCTCAGGGTCGGCCCCGAAGTGAGGGTCTGCGCCCTCGCGGCGGACGAACTCAGGGTCGCCCTCCCCCACGGAGACGATGTAGAGACCCGGTTTCTGGGACCATTCTCCGGAGAGAATGTAGCCGCCGGTGATCTTCCGGAAGGTCACCCGTTTCCCGTCGGGGGAAAAGCGTGGCTCCACATAATGACCCGGTTCCCGGGTGAGCATCCGGGCGTCGCTGCCATCCACGGAGATGGTGCGTACACCGCCCAGCTCCTGGTCATTCCAGGTGGTGTAGACAATGGTGCGGCCATCTCGGGAAAATGACGGATAGAACTCAAAATGATTATTCTGATCGGTCAGGCGCCGTGCCTTGCCCCGGCGCCCTTTCTGGACGTAAAGATGTCCCAGCGCCTGGAAGATGATCGTTTCCCCGTCTGGTGACATCTGGGCCCAGCGCAGCATCTTCAGCTCGAGTTCATCAGGGGCCACATCCACCGGGAAGCGCAGGGTCGGCGCCACCTGCTTGTCGACTTTGATGCGCGTCTCGATGACCTGAGATGTGTGGTCGGCGACGTCTACCTTGCGGATATGCCCGCCGGCCCAGAAGACCAGGGACTTGTTGTCGGGGGTCCAGGCGAAGGCGGGTGCATTGCCCTGGCTGCCGTTGGTTTCCTGCAGGTCGCGGTCAAGTTGGTCGTAGACCGACAGCTCCAGTCCGGTTTCCAGGTTCTTGACGAACAAGGCGCTGCTGCCGGCCGGCGTCCGCCGGATGAAGGCCAGGCTCCTGCCGTCAGGTGACGGGGTCGGTGTGATGGAACCACCGGCGCCGCTGACGAAAACTTCCATCTTGCCGGTCTCACGGTCCAGGCGCTGGATCACGAAGATCTGCCCGGTGGCATCCTTGTTGTACTGCCAGCGCAGGCCGGGGGTGGTGTCCTGGCTGAAGTAGACGTAACGCCCGTCCGGCGAGAACATGGGCTCGGCCATGGTCTTCTGATCTTTCTTGCCGTTGGGCCGCTCCACGAGAACCAGCCCTTCGCCCCCGCCCCGGTGGAACATCCAGATCTCGCCGCCGGGAATGCTACGGGTGGACGTGAAGCCCTTCTTGGCCACGATGTAGTCGCCGTCAGGACTCCAGGCCGGATTGTGAACCAGGTGCTCTTTCTCGCTGCTGACGGCCATGGGATCCGAGCCGTCGGCATTCATGACCCAGATATTGTCGGCGCCGCCCCGGTCGCTGATGAAGGCGATGGTGCCGCCATCGGGGCTGAAGCGCGGCTGGAAATCCCACGGGATGCCGTGGGTCAGGGCCGTGGCCTTGCCACCATCCATGGACACCGTGTAGATGTCGCCCAGCATATCGAAGACGATGGTCTTGCCGTCGGGGCTGACATCGACGCTGCTCCAGGTGGTTTCCTCGGTATCGATGGTGATGGTGTCCCAGGGACCCGGAGGCTGACTCACATCCCACTTTTCTTCCTCGCTGTCGTCGGCCTTCTCATCAGGTAACACCGCGGAGACCGGCAGCAGGAGCACGCCGGCTAGAATGAGGGCCTGGAAACGCCTGCCTCTGGTCTTCATGAATGGTGTTCTCCTCGGGGACGGATGGCAGCGGAAGAATACCATGGACTCGCTCTGCCGGGGCTGTGCGTGGGCTATGCTGGAGTGTGACGGGCGAGGCTCAAGCGTTCGGGGAGGAGTGGTCATGGGGCAGAACATGCGCGGCGGGCTCCGGATTCCGGTGCTGATGCTTCTGGCGGTCCTCTCCGGGAGTCCGGTTCTGGCCGGCAATTGGCCCTCCTTCCGCGGGGATCACGCGGCCGGCGTGCGTGACGGGGTGAACCTGCCCGAGACGTGGGACGTGGCCGGCGGCGAGAACATCCGCTGGGTGGCGGAGATTCCGGGGCTGGCCCACTCGAGTCCTGTGGTGTGGGGCAATCTGATCTTCGTGACCACGGCGGTGAGCAGCCGTGGCAAGGCCGACTTCAAGGAAGGCCTCTACGGCAGCGGCGAGGCCTCCGATGATAGGACGTCCCAGACCTGGAAGATCCTGGCGCTGGACCTGGAGAGCGGTGCTCTCCGCTGGGAGCGGACCGCCCATGAGGGTGTGCCCCGGGACAAGCGCCATCTCAAGGCCACCTACGCCAACAGCACACCGGCCACCGACGGCCAACGGGTGGTGGCGTTCTTCGGCTCGGAAGGTGTGTTCGCCTGGGATATGTCGGGGAAGCGGCTCTGGTCCCGTTCTCTGGGCCGCCTGGACGCCGGTGCCTACGACGCGCCCGATTACGAGTGGGGCACGGCCAGTTCACCCATTATCGATGGGGACCGGGTCATCGTGCAGTGTGATGTCCAGGGGGAGTCGTTCATCATCGCTCTTGATGCTGACACGGGGAAGATTCTCTGGCGCACACCCCGTGATGAGCCGCCCTCCTGGGGAACGCCTACTGTCTATGACGGTGAGCGGCGTGAGATCATCGCCAACGGGTCCAACTTCATCCGTGGCTACGACCCGGCCACGGGCAAAGAACTGTGGCGTCTAGGCGGTAGTTCCATGATCACGGCGCCGACCCCGGTCATCGCCGACGGTCTCATCGTGGTGGCCAGCGGCCGCCGGCCCGAGAAACCGATCTTCGTGCTCAAGCCGGGTGCCATCGGTGACATCACCCTGGAAGACGGGCAGACCAAGAGCCCATGGGTTGTGTGGAGTCTGCAGCGCGCCGGTCCGTACATGCCGACTCCGCTGGCCTACCGTGGCATCCTCTACGTGCTGCAGAATCAGGGCATCCTTGATGCCTACGATCTGCACAGCGGTGAGGCTCTGTACCGCCAGCGGATCGAGCACAGCGGTGGTGGCTTCAGCGCTTCGCCGGTGGCCGCCGATGGCCGCCTCTATCTGCCTGCCGAAGACGGACAGGTCTTCGTGGTTCGTGCCGGCGCCACCTTTCATCTGCTGGGCACCCATGACATGGGCGAGCGTCTCATGGCGACGCCGGCTCTGGCGGGAGAGATGCTCCTGGTGCGGGGGACTTCTCATCTTTTTGCCGTGGGGCGGGACGCGCAACAAACACCGGATCCGGTGCAGGGCAGGTAGGACTGTGCCCAAGCCGCCGAGACAACGAGGCCACTTCCGGTGGGTGGCCCTGGTGCCGGCCCTCTTGCTGCTGACGGCGTGTACCGGCGCGGGCACTCCCGCCGAGAAGCCCGAGGCCCTGCGCGCCGAATTCACTGCCGTGGCGGAAGCTCTGGAGCGGTCCGGCGCCCTGTTCATCGGGGGCTCCCAGGTGGCTGCCCTGCAAGCCCAGGTGACGTCGGCCCGGCAGGGCACTCAGGACGAACTGGATGCCCGCGGCCGGCTGGCTCTCGAGTTGCTGCGCCTGGGAGAGACTGAAGAATCACTCATGGAATTACGGCACCTCCAGAAGCTGGAGGAGCAGAACCGGCGTGACCAATCGGGGCACCTTCTGCGGCAACGCCGCATCCTGGACAAGCTTCTGGTGGCTTCTCTGCGCCTCGGGGAAGACATGAACTGTGTGGCCCGCCATGGATCCGAAGCCTGCATCATGCCCGTCGGTGGTGATGGTGTGCATCAGGATCTCCAGGGCGCCGAGGCGGCCATGGAGTATGCGCGGGCGATTCTTGCCCGCGAACCGGAAGATCTCAAGGCGCTCTGGTTTCTCAACCTGGCGGCGCAACTGGCCGGTGTCTACCCGGCAGAAGTCGAAGAGGAATTTCTTATTCCACCGGAACGATTCACCGTGACGGATCCTGTGCCTCGCTTTCGCAACGTGGCGCCCGACCTGGGGCTGGATACCTTCGATCTGGCCGGTGGCGGCATCGTGGAAGATCTGGACAACGATGGCTGGCTGGATATCCTGACCTCCACCATGGATCCCTGGGGTTCGCTGACTCTTCTGCGCAACCAGGGCGACGGCACCTTCATCAACAACACCGTGGCGGCCGGCCTGGATGTCCAGTGGGGCGGACTCAGCCTGAGTGCTGCTGATTACGATAACGATGGGGATGTGGATGTTCTGGTCCTGCGGGGCGGCTGGCTGCAGGCCCAGGGCCTGGTGCGCAACTCTCTTCTGCGCAACAACGGTGACGGGACCTTCAGCGATGTGACCCGGGCGGCCGGGCTGGCGGAGCCGGCACGGCCGACTCAGGCGGCAGCATGGGCCGACTATGATCTGGATGGAGACCTGGATCTTTTTATCGGGAATGAAGGGATCCAGCAGGGCGACAGGAAGGAAGTCTTCGCGGATAATCTATTTCGCAACAACGGTGATGGCACCTTCACCGATGTGGCTGTCATGGCCGGCGTGACCAATGATCGTTATGCCAAGAGCGTTGTCTGGGGCGATTACGACAGTGACGGCGACCCGGATCTTTACATCAGCAACATCGGTCCCAACAGGCTCTACCGTAACAACGGTGACGGGACGTTCACCGATGTGGCGGAAGAACTGGGCGTGACCGAACCCGAGGGCCGCAGCTTCGCCTCCTGGTTCTTCGATTACGATCAGGATGGCGACCTGGACCTGTTTTCCGGGGCCTACACGGGGCAGCTGGAAGATGTTGCCGCCGATATCATGGGGCAGAGGCCCGAGCGCCCTGAGCAGTGGCCGCGGCTCTACCGCAACGACCATGGCCGTTTCACCGATGTCACGCGTTTGGCGGGTCTGGATCATCCCAGCCTGCCCATGGGCGCCAATTTCGGTGATTTTGATGGCGACGGTTACCCGGATATCTACCTGGGAACCGGGACTCCGGCCTACGAGGCCATCATGCCCAATATTCTCTACCATAACAACGGTGACGGCACGTTCACCGATGTGACCTTTGCCGCCGGCGTCGGTCACCTGCAGAAAGGGCACGGCATCTCTTTCGGTGATCTGGATCGCGATGGTGATATGGACATCCACCTGCAGGCCGGAGGGTTTTTCCCGGGTGACCGCTTCGGTAACGTGCTGTTCGTGAATCCCATGGCGCCGGCTCACTTCGTGGTGGTCAAGCTGAGCGGGCGCAGATCGCCACGCTCAGGGATCGGCGCTCGCATCCATCTGCGTGTGCGCCGCGAGCAGGGCGATGCCTCCATCTACCGCTGGGTGAGTTCCGGGGGCACCTTCGGCATATCGCCCACGGAGCAACTCATAGGGCTGGGTGCTGATGCCCTGGCGGTCCTGAGTATCTCAGTGCGCTGGCCGGCCGGCGGCCCGGAGCAGGTGCTCACGGACATTCCCATGGATCGCTGGGTGCAGGTGACCGAGGGCGAAGATCGCCTGGAAGTCCGGCGCTTCACTCCTGTGACCCTGGGTCGTCAAGAGGCGGGATGGGGTCCCACCAGCTTGCCGGCATCTTCTCCTTCGCCATGAGTTCTCTCATGCGGGTTCGTGCCGCGTTC
>SMVB01148837.1_pt1 | contig 12406 bp, 11 predicted proteins | sample 2456461 | NCBI WGS metagenome assembly SMVB01 (sample SAMN11095934, study PRJNA526329) | marine sediment metagenome | biome: Marine sediment; feature: Surficial sediment; material: Deep marine sediment; isolation source: Hadal surficial sediment | place: Pacific Ocean | collected 2014-05 | depth...
AACAACTAGCTTCTTGCGCGGGATTGTCCAGCAGTTCTTCAAGCTTCCTGATAATTAGGTCTGAAGCTCTTGCAGGTGGGCCGTTTCCAATCTTGTTGGCGTTTTTCTCGCCTTCCTTCACAAGACGCTTGACGTATCCCATATCGCTTCCTTCTTGTCATGAGACACCTCCTTACGCATTATCGCGCACATTTAGAAGTATCCACCAAACCCGGGCAGGACGAAGCGGCCGAGGCATCATTTCTCAACGGGGCATTCCGCAGTAGCGAAAACCTACCGCTCCTGGGGAGCGTGTGACTGCATTGATATTTCCTCGCGCGTCTGGAGAATCAGTCGGTATGTCGGACTGCCAATATCGGCAACGGACAGCGCAGTATCAATCGTTTGCACCGCATTACTATGGGCACCTTGTTCAGCGAGCACCTGGGCGAGGTTGTTCAGGACAATCGCATTGTGCTGATCCGTGCGCAAAAGCGATGTATAAACAGCTTGTGCCCGCTCAAGCTGGCCGACGGCATAATACGCATTGCCAAGTCCTAGTTGCGCCAATGTATTCTCCGGCCATTTCACGACCGCGGCCTCATAGGCTGCAATCGTATTTGCATTGCCACCAGTCGACTCAAATGCGGCCAGCGCACTCAGGTATTTGGCCACATCTGCATTGTCCGGCACGGTGCCTGGCTTCAACGCCACGAAGGCCCAGTAGTCCGCGCGCCGCCACGAGCGGATGAATGTCGATGCCTTGACACGCAAACGTTCCTGATCACCGGACCGCAGCACAAATCGCTTCTCGTCCGGCAGGTAACCGACGACCACTGCGTAATGCCATACGGGCGCAAAGCTTGAGCCAAGGTTTTGTAGAACCAGTACGGGTCTGCCGGACTGCAACTCAGATACCAGAGTCTTAACGTCAGGATCCAGCGTATACGGTATGCGTTGGTAGCTGCGTGTTGCCGCCAGCATTTCGAGCTGCAAGCTTCCTTGCCGGTCCGGGATATAGATGCTCGACTTCAATACTGACGGTGTTACGTTCACCCCGGTGACATTCAAGATCGCCGCTAATGCCGACGGGCCGCACTGATCCGTTATTTGTGGATAGAACGGGGTATCAACGAGCTCGATGCTCTTCGTCTGCTGCTCAAGCTCGCTCATCATTACGCGAACATTACCGGCACAGCCCGTCGTCAGCATTAGCGCGCCGATGCCTACCCACTGGCCGAGCAACCGTATTTTCACGGGGTCGAATTAGAACTCGCTAAAGAAGTTCGTCACGTGTAACAGCTCTAGCACGATCAAGACAATCGCAACAATTCCGACCACTTCTACGAAGCCGACACCGCCCGCCGGAAGATTCTGCAGGTGTTGCTCCAGCGTCTGTAACTCCGCAACCGTCAGTGCATCGACCCGAGCCATCGCGTTTACCGGATCTACGCCAAGTTGTTCCAGGGCTTGTTGAACAGAGTCGCGAGCGAGTACGTCGTTGATACGCTCGACCTGGGCCACCCTGTCAGCCAATTCAATCGCGGTCTCGGTCGATATAATCGCCCCACTGGCAGTCTGCATCATTGGCAGAGTCGTCATAAGGAGCGTTACCGCAACAACGCAAATTCGCCTAACTCGTTCTGTAAACATTTCAATTCCTCCGCTACTGACAAACAGTACAACGATCATGTCGCCCGATGGCCGGTTGGCCAATGGGTGAAAGCTCAAAGATTATCAACAAGCAGCTGCTCTTGAATGTGACCGGTTACACATATAAGGAAAGCCGGGCCGTTTGTTTTTGGTTCGTTGCGCGCTCGCAATTACCCCCGTGGCCGAATTCCTGCCAGGAAACCAACTGCGTTCATGAATCGTTAAGAGCAGGAATTGAGTAGGAATTGAGTAGGAATTGAGGTAGGAATTGAGGACACGCACCAAATACGCATGTCGTTTCTCGTACTTTTGTTTGGCTATCTGTTGGAAATTGATGGGTGTCCCCAATTGCTCCGCTCGGGAAAAACTGTACGGCGAAGGGCGGCCGTTCGGTTTAAACAGCAAAATTATCGTATGTCTCAATGCCACCAAGACCAGAGCCAACAGGAACGAACTGCCATCCCAAGGTTTCGCATGCGCGCCTATCCCATTCTGCGTCTCCGAAATACGTAACAGATTCATACATGTTACCGAGCTGTGATAGTGCGATGCGCATTATCTCCGTTCGCGATGGGGAGTCGTCGCATGAAAATACGGGGATTCCATCGACGTTCAGTTCTGAAGTCTCAAGCTTCAGGAGTGCCGATCGCCTCCAACTGCCTGTGGCAATCGCAACGTCGTGCTCCTTTGAATCACGAAGTCTGTTAATGAATCGGGCTGCACCGGGTATCTCGGAAAATGGACCATCGGTCTTGATATGTTCGGCCAGACTTGCGACAAACCGATTCCGTATGGATTCAATTGCGCCTGAGCCTGATGGAAGCGCATTGTCTTCCATGACCTGCGCAATAACCCCACTGTCAGTAACATGATCGTAGTCATTTAGATTCTCTCGGAACTCGACGGAACCGAGTACAGCAGAAATTGAAGAGAAGTAGAGGTCTGGTTCTATGGCCATAGAGTCAAGCAGCGTCCCATCTATATCAAGAATAATTGCTTTCAAGAAATGCGCCTCGCCATGCTGACTGGCTGCTATGGGCCGCCTGTCGCTATCCTATCACCTCACCGGCCGCTATCGCGTTGCAAAGCGGCCACTGACTAGCGCCTACAGAGGTGACTGAACGCTCTCTGACATGGTCAGTGACCGTATCAAGTGGCGATTTCACGATCTGCGCACAAAAGCAGCATCGGAGCACGCCACCCGATTCGGGCTGATGAGGCGCTACAAACGAGCCAGAAAATTGTCAGCCGTGAAGTGAAACTTAGAAAACGGCTTAGATTTCCTTAGAAAAAATGGTGGTGAAGGGTGGATTTGAACCACCGACCTACGGGTTATGAGTCCGTCGCTCTAACCAACTGAGCTACATCACCAGATATGTTGTTCTCCACTCGCACCGGGTCGCGAGGGGCCGAAATTGTCCTTTGGCGAGCTTACGGTGTCAAGGTGGTTAGACCAATAACTGTTCGCCAAGACCGCTTCAGACGTTGAAGCGAAAATGCATGACATCGCCTTCCTGGACGATGTAGTCCTTACCTTCGAGCCGCAGCCTGCCCGCTTCCTTTGCCCCTTGCTCACCCCTGCACGTCAGAAAATCATCGATTCCTATGACCTCTGCACGGATAAATCCCTTTTCAAAATCCGTGTGAATTTCGGCAGCGGCCTTCGGTGCGGTCGCGCCCACCTTGGTCGTCCATGCGCGTACTTCCTTCTCTCCGGCCGTAAAATAGGTTTGCAAGCCCAGTAACGAATAACCACAGCGAATGACACGATTAAGGCCCGGCTCTTCCTGTCCGAGATCCGCCAGGAAATCGGCCTTGTCTTCCTCATCGAGCTGGGCGATTTCGGCTTCTAGCGCCGCACACACCGCAACCACCGCCGACCCATCTTCTTTGGCCAGGGCTCGTACAGCATCAAGATGTGGATTGTTTTCAAAGCCACTCTCGTCGACGTTTGCGATATACATGACAGGTTTCGCCGTCAGGAGTTGCAGGTCGCTAAGGAGTAACCACTCATTCTCGTCCAGGGTCAGCGTTCGGATGGGCGAGCCTTCATCCAGATGCGCGTTCGCTTTCCTCAGAACGTCACGTATCGCAATCGCAGTCTTTTCATTCGCCTTCGCATTCCGCTCAGCCTTGTAAAGCTGCTTTTCAACGGATTCCAGGTCAGCGAGTGCGAGCTCGGTGTTGATCGTCTCGATATCGTCCATTGGGTCAATTGAGCCGGAAACGTGCACAACATCGTCATCTTCAAAACAACGAACAACATGCGCTATCGCATGGGTTTCACGGATGTTGGCCAGAAACTGGTTACCGAGCCCCTCCCCTTTCGACGCTCCAGCAACCAACCCTGCAATGTCCACGAACTCCATCGTGGTCGGAATTATCTTTTCCGGTACAACGATCTCCGCGAGCTCGCCCAGGCGGGGATCCGGTACAGGCACGATGCCAATGTTCGGCTCGATCGTGCAGAACGGATAATTCTCCGCAGGAATTTCCGCTGCCGTCAGAGCGTTAAAAAGTGTCGACTTGCCAACATTTGGAAGACCGACGATGCCACATTTAATTGTCATTTCGTGCTTATCTCTTTCGCTAATCGGTTTGCGTGTGCAACGCTTTCGTGGCCTCGGCAAGCCCACGCTCGACAAGAACAGGAATGATATCGACCGCCGCATCGACGCTCTTTTGCAGCACCGCTTGCATGTCGCTCGGCGCCCTTTTCAACACATACCCGGTCACTTTATCTTTCTCACCCGGATGACCCACGCCAACGCGCAGTCGCATGAATTCTTTGCCGCAATGCCGGATGATATCGCGCAAACCGTTATGCCCGCCGTGCCCACCGCCCTTTTTCAAGCGGACCGTGCCTGGAGGCAAGTCAATTTCGTCGTGTGCAACCAGCAGCTTCTCGATCGGCAAATGGTAGTAATCGAGCATCGCCCGTATCGGCCCTCCGCTTAGATTCATATAACTCTGTGGTTTGATGAGCCATATATCATTGCCTGCCACCGAAATTTTGCTGATATCGGCATCGAAGCGCTTCTCATACTTAAAGCTGCCGCTGAATTGGCGTGCTATCTCATCGACAATCCAAAATCCCGCGTTATGCAGCGTTTGCGCATACCGCTCTTCAGGATTACCGAGACCCGCAATGATCGACGTGTGAGTGGTCATGTTGTTTACACATCAGGACATACTGAAATTCGGAACGAGGGAGTATAGCCGCTCATTTCGTGCCAGGAACGACCTTTGCCATGCTGACGTGAAAAGGCCGCCGTTCGGCGGCCTTTTCGATAACGCTCGCCAGAACAACTAGTCCTCCTTGGACTCGCTTTCGGCATCATCATCAGCAGGAGCATCTTCTGACGGTTCTTCACCCTCAGCAACGGCTTCTGCACCTTCCTCAATTTCTTCCTCGACTGGTGCCGCCTTGATGACGTGGATCGACACAATCGCCTGGTCATGCTCCTCGCCCAGAGCGAGCTCCGGCATTTCGACACCTTCCGGTAACTTGATGTCCGACAAGTGCAGCATTTCGTCCAGACCAAGATTGGAGATATCCACTTCGAAGTACTCGGGCAGATCCTTCGGCAAACAACTGATCTCTACATCCGTCCTGAGACGAGCAACGGAACCGCCGCCATCTTTGACACCGATCGCGACCTCGTCGCCAATAAAGTGAATCGGCACATTCATACGGATCTTTTCATCTTCAACAATGCGTTGAAAATCCATATGCATGATCAATTTCTTGGCCGGATGACGTTGAATATCCTTGACGATCGCAGCCTGGCTTTTCTCACCAACCTTGATGTGCAGAACGCTCGAATAGAACGACTCATTCTCGAGCTGCTTGATGACCTTGTTGTGGTCAAATGCCAGAGATCGCGGGGGGCGACCGGCACCATAGATGATTGCTGGAACTTTACCTTTTCGACGCAGACGGCGGCTCGCACCCGTACCCTGGTCTTCACGTATTTCCGCAATCAGATCGAATTTATCACTCATTGGTGATCTCCATAACTGATTGATTAATATTTATTTAATACCTTCCCGGTTCGCGACCGATCCGGACAAGGGCGCGCATAATAGCGCAAAGACAAGCTGCTGGGAACAGGCCTGTCGGATGGAGCGCAATAGGTGACTCCTATCGATGTCCAATGACTGTCGGAACGATATCGGATTTACCGGTTACATACCGGGAATCCTCTATATCACAGGATCGACAGCAGGCGGCACCGGCTGTCCCTGCTATCGCACTAATCGACGTAAAGCGAGCTAACCGATTCTTGATCGCTGATGCGGCGCATCGTCTCAGCCAGCAATTCGGCGATCGACAATTGCCGAATTGTGGAGCATGCCGCACCGGCTTCACTTAACGGGATCGTGTCGGTCACTACGAGTTCATCGAGGGCAGAGTCCGTAATGCGCGACACCGCCGGCCCCGACAGGACCGGGTGTGTGATATAGGCGTGCACGCTCACCGCACCACGGTCCTTCAGCGCGCTTGCCGCGTGGCAAAGGGTGCCCGCTGTGTCCACCATGTCGTCGATCATTACGCAGTTCTTGCCTTTTACGCGACCGATGATATTCATGACTTCGGACTGATTCGCTTTGGAGCGACGTTTGTCGATGATGACCAGGTCTGCATCGTCGAGACGTTTCGCCAGCGCCCTGGCGCGCACAACGCCACCAACATCGGGTGAGACCACGACCATATCTTCGAATTTTTGTTTCCACGCATCGCCCAGCAAAACAGGCGACGCATAAACATTATCAACCGCAATGTCGAAAAAGCCCTGAATCTGGTCGGCGTGCAAATCGACAGTGAGCAGCCGATCGACCCCCGCGGTACCAATCATTTTAGCGACAAGTTTTGCGGTAATCGGTACACGGGACGATCGAGGGCGACGATCCTGCCGGGCGAATCCGAAATACGGGATGACAGCAGTAATCTGGGAGGCAGACGCGCGTCGACAGGCATCCACCATGACCAATAATTCCATCAGATTCTCGGAGGTCGGCGGGCACGTCGGCTGGACAATATAAGTCTCACGGCCGCGGATATTCTCGAGAATTTCGACGTTGATTTCGCCATCGCTGAAACGGCCGACATGCGCTTTCGCAAGCGGTACATGCAGGAGACGGGCAATATCTCGAGCCAGTTTGGGGTGCGCATTCCCCGAAAATAGCGCCATAGCTGACGGATCCAAAGTCTTGCTCCCCTTTATTCTGTATCTAAGACGCGGCTGCCTTTCGCTTGGCGGATCGTGAACTGGCTGGGGTGGCAGGATTCGAACCTGCGCATGACGGGATCAAAACCCGCTGCCTTACCACTTGGCTACACCCCAACTATCTGCTCCATTTCACCAAGATTGCGAAGAAAACGGCCCCGTGTCGCGCGCAATTGTGCGGCTCGACAACGGACCTGTCAAACCGTTTCAGAATTCGCGGCAGGCTAGAAAAAAGTCCAGCGCCGAATGAAGAGCGTGACTTTCGCGTCGGCATTGACGGCGACAATTCGTCGCGGCACAAGCTGGCCGCCGCCGTCACGATATTCAGTGATACGGACCTTCCAGTTGCGTTGCTCGAGGCTTGTCAGCTGACCATTTTCACCGAAGACCGTCGTTGACGGGCTGGATGGATCCGGGATGCCGAGAGCCCAGTATCGCAGACTGCCGACCGGGATGGTCCATCCGTACATGGCGCGCAAATCTTCTTCTGCGCTGCTGAGCTCAATCTCGTCACCAGTCTGGTCAATGACTGTAATTTGTTCGCCCTTGCCGTTGAGTGCAATGGTGCCAACGCCCAGCGGGCCACTGACGGTGGCGGAAAAACCGTTTTTGACCTGGTGCCAGCGAATTTGGCCGTTGAAGCCTTCCGTTCCCGTCCGTACGCCGATGCTCCCGCTAAACGACCACTCAGGATAGTTGGCAAGCACGGATTGTCGGGTTTCCCAATCGGTGAGCTCGGGCAGGCCAGAACTTCGTTGGACCGCACAGCCAGAAAGTAGTGCCAAAACGAATACGGCTGATGCCAGTCGGGTTACGGCTGATTTTCCGGCTTTGCCTGCCAGGTCATTCGGAATTCGAGGCGAATTCTCTTTCACGAATACTCTTCAGGAGTGAGTTATCAGGGCTCTCAAGCTCTGATTCTTCGAGTAATTTCAATGCTTCGTCGCCACGATCCAGTTTTATCAACGTTTCGACAATGTGTGCGGCCACTTCTGGATCACGCAGCATCGAATAAGCTCTTTCAAGCTCCTCCAGGGCACGATCATACTTGCCCTGCTTGTAAAACACCCAACCCAGGCTATCAATGATGGCCGGACTGTCGGGCTCTATTTTGATCGCTTTTCGAATCAGTCGTGCGGCTTCCGAGTAATTGTCGGTACGGTCTGCCAACGTATAGCCGAGTGCGTTCAGTGCGGACGCACTCTTCGGAAATTGCTTCAGGACGCGCCGATAACTGGCAATTGCTGCGTCAATTTGGTCCATGCGGACCAGCAATTCCGCCCTTCCGAGTACGATGTTTTCATCATCGGGCCGATATGAGACAACCCGGTCATATATCTCAAGTGCTTCCTCATATTCGCCCAGTGATGCCAACAATTGAGCTTGCGCACGGATCATCGCAACGGCATGGCCAGGATGCGCCTCACCAAATTTCTGCAGGTGTTCCATCGCCGCTTCGGAATCTCCCTGCGAGGCAATGAGACCGCTTGCGCGCCTCTGCGAGGGCACAGCATTGGGTCCGCTGACTACCTGGGAATAAAATGCAATTGCGCGCGAGGTTTCGTCACGTCGGTCCGCGATACGCGCCAGGTAATAAAGCGCGTCCATCGTGTAACGTCCAATACCCAGCAAATCCTCAAAATCGTCCTGCGCTACATCCAGATTGCCGAGGCGGAAATTGATAATTGCCATCAATCGAAGCGCATCCGATCGGGATGGTTGCTCCATGAGAATCTGGTTGACCTGACTTAACGCATCATCGTCTCGTCCAGCCGCCAGGTACATAATGGCAAGTTCAAGACGTGCCTCCGGATCGGGGTGCGCTTTTTCACCGACCAGTTTCGCGACATACACGATGGCCGCGTCCACCTCTCCCTTGAGCAATAATGACCTGGCGTACAACAAGTTCGGCTTGAGCCAATCCGGATCGATCTCGCTGGCCTTCATCGCTTCCTTGGCTGCCTTATCGGCATCCTCTGCCTGCAATGCCAACACCGCTACAGCATAGTGAGCCGGCGCAGAATCCGGGTACGGTTTGGCAAGATCCCGCATCAGCTTGTAGGCATCGTCGGCGTCTTCCTTGGCCAGAAAAGGGATGAAAGACAAAAGTATCTCATCGGCGGGTTCGTCCCCCCGCTCGAGCAGCTTGCGGAAACTGCGTTTGGCATCTTTGACCTTGCCCAGCCGAAGCTCCAGTTGCGCAACATACAAAAGCGCTTCATCGCTTTCAATATCCAGCTCCGCCCAACGCTGAGCGGAAAGCAAAGCATCCTCGGTGAACCCGTAGCTGTAAGCCACCCGAGTCGCCTGTTTGGCGATCCCGGCGCTGGCGCTCAGCTCAGCGGCTTTGCGATACTCAACCGCAGCGAGCTTGTACTCGTGCTTCTCCAGCGCTAATTCGGCCGCCAGGATGTGGGGATTGGTACGGTCGCCCTCGATTTCCTGCGCGGATAGCGGTGCGCACACCAGCCAGGCCAGTAGTATGGCGGGCAACATTCTGTGGCCGTAAATCTGTCTGATACGGAGCTTCTTAAACAAGTGGTGAGTCATTCTATGAGGGATTTTATGAATCGTGGTGAACACAGACAAGGAACTGGTCCAACAGTTCGCTTATGATACGCACTGTTTTTGATCAGCACACTCGAATTACCTGATGCCACTCCAGATTTTAGGCCTGAACCATAGCACGGCGCCTGTCGAAATACGCGAGCAGGTGATATTTGCCGGCGACAGTGTTGCACGTGCGCTCGCCGCGGTCGTGGCGCTGGAAGACGTACGCGAGGCAGTGGTTTTGTCAACCTGCAATCGGACCGAATTCTATGTCGACGCTGGCAGCCACGGCGCCACCGAACTCGAAACGTGGCTGGTTTCGGATCAGGAGCTGGATGCGGATGCCGCCCGGGCACTGTTTGCACTCGACGGGGATCGTGCCATCCAGCACCTCTTTCGGGTCGCGTGCGGCCTGGAATCCATGGTTCTCGGGGAGCCACAAATTCTCGGCCAGCTGAAAGATGCGTTTCGCGCTGCGGAGCAACATAAAACTGTCGGGCCATCACTCACGCGTTTGTTTCACCACACTTTTTCAGTAGCGAAAAAAGTCCGCACGGACACGGAAATTGGCAGCAGCCCGGTTTCAGTCGCATACGCCGCCGTCAATCTGGCCAATCAGTTTTTTTCGGGTTTTGGCCAGCATACAGCCGTACTTATCGGCGCCGGCGTAACCATCGAACTGGTGGCAAAACACCTCGTACGAAAGGGGATCGGGCGGTTGTTTGTCGCAAACCGTGATGTCTCACGCGCTCAGGCGCTGGCAGGCGAATTCGGTGGTTACGCGCTGCCATTATCAGAGCTTGACGGCACGCTGGAGGAGGCAGACATCCTGATCAGTTCGACCGCCAGCCCCAACATTGTGGTCACTCAGGAACAAATGATCAAAGCGATCAAGGCGCGCAAGAGGCGACCCATGTTCGCCGTGGATATCGCCGTACCACGAGATCTGGATCCACGGATCAGCGAACTGAAAGATGTATACCTTTACACCATCGACGACCTGGACAAAGTCATTCTGGAAGGACAGAGCAATCGGGAGGCCGCGGTTGTTGATGCGAATCGAATTCTGGATGACGAAACGCAACGCTACCTGGAGATACAACGCAGCAAATCCGTAGCACCGGTTATCACAGCACTGCGTGACCATGGCGACGCTGTGAGAGACGAGGTTTTGCGGCAAGGCTTGCGCCGACTGCGAAAAGGTTCCAGCAACGAAGAAGTGCTGGAGTACGTAACCGGTTCGTTACTCAAGAAGCTGCTGCACCAGCCGAGTGTCCGACTTCGCGAGGCCGGGGAAGACGCTGACGAGAAATTCATCACGATGGCGCGTGAGTTATTCGGTCTGGACAAAGATAAAGAGTAAATCCGTGAAAGATTCTGTACGTAATAAACTTGAAAGCACGCGCGACCGTTACGAGGAAGTTGCTGGATTGCTGGCGGATCCCGGTGTCATCGCCGACCAGAATCAATTTCGCGATCTGTCGCGGGAATACTCGCGCCTGGATCCGGTCATCGCAAAATTCAGGGAATTCGAATCGTTGCAAGATGACATCGCCGCCGCCCGGGAAATGATGCAGGACGACGACCCAGAAATTCGCCAGATGGGTGACGAGGAATCGGCTGCCTTGCTCGAAAAGCGGGAAATTCTTCTGGTCGAGCTGCAGAAATCCCTGATTCCGCCGGATCCGCATGACGACAGCAACGTCTACCTGGAAATCAGGGCCGGTACTGGCGGCGATGAAGCCGCCATCTTTGCCGGTGACCTTTTTCGCATGTACTCCCGCTACGCGGAGTCACAGCGGTGGTCACTGGAGGTCATAAACGCGCGTGAAGGAGATCATGGCGGCTACAAAGAAATCGTTTGCCGTATATCCGGAAATGCGATTTTTGCACGCCTCAAATTCGAATCAGGCGCTCATCGCGTACAACGCGTGCCGACAACCGAGTCCCAGGGTCGCATTCACACCTCGGCCTGCACGGTTGCCATCTTGCCGGAACCGGACGAGATCGAAGAAAAGGAGATCAACAGTGCCGATTTGCGAGTTGATACCTACCGAGCGTCCGGCGCAGGCGGGCAGCACGTTAACAAAACGGATTCTGCCGTTCGCATGACACACCTGCCAACGGGGATCGTTGTTGAGTGCCAGGATGAGCGCTCACAACACAAGAACCGTGCTCGTGCCCTGTCTTTATTGCAAGCCAGACTACTTGATGCCGAATTATCCGCGCAGGCGAGCGAGCAAGCGGAACGACGCAAACTTCAAGTGGGAACCGGTGATCGGTCGGAGCGAATTCGCACATACAACTATCCGCAGGGCCGCGTGACCGACCACCGCATCAATCTCACCCTTTACAAGCTCGCAGAGATACTCGAGGGCGACCTGGACCAGGTGATAGAGCCGTTGTTCAACGAATACCAAGCAGACCAACTCGCCGCTCTCGGAGATTGAGCCCTGGCTTGTTAGTAACAACCAGACCAGCTCGCCGCGAGAATGACAGGGAACCCCGCGCAGTTGTATCAGCGCGGTTCCGGTGTGGGCGTCCGGCGATCGAGTTAAAGTCTCTCGAGTGAGCGGATGCCCGCGCCGGGACCGTGCTTGCGAGAATGACAGGGGGGCCCGCGCAATTGTGCCTGCGCGGTTCCGGTGTGGGCGTCCGGCGATCGAGTTAAAGTCTTTCGAGTGAGCGGATGCCCGCACCGGGACCGTGCTTGCGAGAATGACAGGGGACCCCGCGCAATTCTGCTTGCGCAGATTCACTGTCAAATCTGCTTGCGCAGGTAGTTGAGCACGTCGGAACGGGTTATCAAACCCAGGAACTGGTCGCCGTCCATGACTGCGGCATAGGGTTGTACATTCAGCATCGCAACAAGGTTGTTGACGCTGGTATTTTTGTCCAGCTGAATGAATGCCGTTTGCATTCCTTCGCTTACACGTGCGTTCATAAGCTCGGGCTTGCCAAAAACGTGGCTAATAATTGCTTCCTCCGTCAAA
>SMVB01413644.1_pt1 | contig 12406 bp, 12 predicted proteins | sample 2456461 | NCBI WGS metagenome assembly SMVB01 (sample SAMN11095934, study PRJNA526329) | marine sediment metagenome | biome: Marine sediment; feature: Surficial sediment; material: Deep marine sediment; isolation source: Hadal surficial sediment | place: Pacific Ocean | collected 2014-05 | depth...
CGCAAGGTGGAGTGATACTGAATTTTGCCAGAGATGCGATTGTTGATGAGGCGGCTGCACTTGCCAGCCTGGCGGCCGGACACCTGGGCTGCTATGTCACCGATTTCCCGAACCGCCTGGTACTGGGCAATGACAAAGTAATCACGTTGCCGCACCTGGGTGCCTCTACAAATGAAGCCGAGGTCAATTGCGCCATTATGGTTGCTGACAATATGCGCAATTATCTGGAAAACGGTAATGTATGCTACTCGGTGAATTTCCCTGAAGCCGATATGCCACGTACAGCGGCATATCGCATTACGGTTGCAAATGCGAATGTGCCCAATATGGTGGGACAGATTTCTACCTATCTGGCAGATGCGGGGCTGAATATCGAAGATTTACTGAACAAATCTCGTGGCGAACTTGCCTATACCATCATTGATCTTGATGCGGCTGTTGCGGATTCGGTGGTGGAGCAGATTGCCGGTATCGAAGGCGTGCTTAAAGTGCGTAATCTGGGCGCCGGCGCCTGACTTTCTTTGCTCTGCGAGTTAAATCGGGACATCAGTCTCCTCGTTAAACGCGGTTTCCGCTACAATGCGCGGCCATGGCTGCCAAAGATCAAAACCCGGACTCTGCCGATCTCGACGAAATTCGCCGCAGTATCGATGCTGTCGACTCCCGTATACAGGAGTTGATAAATGATCGTGCGCGTTATGCGCAGCAGGTTGGCAGCGTCAAAAATAATGGCAAGGCTGGTGGCACCGTCAATTATTATCGCCCCGAGCGAGAGGCACAGGTGCTGCGTGCTGTTGTCGAGCGTAATAAAGGGCCGCTAAAAGATGAGGAAATGGTCCGTCTGTTCCGTGAGATCATGTCTGCCTGTCTTGCTCAGGAAGAACCTCTAAAGGTTGGCTACCTGGGGCCGGAAGGCACCTTCACCCAGTCTGCTGTTTTCAAGCATTTCGGCCATTCTGTGCGGGCCTTGCCGCTGGCGACGATTGAAGAAGTTTTCCATGAGGTTGAGGCGGGCAGTGCCGACTTCGGCGTGGTACCCATTGAAAACTCCACCGGCGGCATGGTCAATCACACGCTGGACATGTTTCTTAGTTCGCCATTAAAAATATGTGGCGAAGCCGAACTGCGCATCCGGCAGCATTTGCTGGGCATGATGGACGGTCTGGAAAAAGTTGTTCGTGTTGCAACCCATCCCCAGTCACTGGCGCAATGTCGCGTCTGGCTGCATGAGTACCTGCCAAATGCTGAACTGGAAGAGGTCAGCAGCAATGCAGAAGGGGCACGCCGTGCGCGTGACGAAGTTGGCACGGCCGCAATAGCGGGTGATGCAGCGGTGGAAGTCTACGGGCTGAATAAATTGGTAGCTGATATAGAAGACCGTCCTGATAACACAACACGCTTTTTCGTCATCGGGCGCAAAATATTCCCGCCCAGTGGTGATGATCGTACGAGTATTTTGTTATCGGCAGCCGATACAGAAGATGCAGGTGCATTGTATAAATTACTCAAGCCACTGGCTGATGAGAATGTAAACATGACCCGTATAGAGTCGCGCCCGTCGCGGCGGCGTAATTGGCATTACGTTTTCTTCATTGATGTCGACGGGCATGCAGACGAAGAGCATGTTGCACGAGCACTAAAACACCTTGAGGAAGGTGCACAGTTGTTTCGCGTGATGGGCTCTTATCCGAAATCGGTCCTCTAGGATACGTCGCGTAATCTATGTCCGGAGTACGCTCTTTCTCCGCACTTGCGGCCGATGCGATCTGTGAACTGACACCTTATCAGCCGGGAAAACCGCTGCAGGAACTGGAGCGCGAGTACGGCATCCATGCTGCGATCAAGCTGGCATCGAATGAAAACCCGTACCCATTGCCTGCAGCAATTCGCGCGGCGATTCGTGCAGCCCTTGATGATGTGGCCCGTTATCCTGATGGGGCTTCCTTCGCACTGCGGGCAGCGTTGGCAGATCATCTGGGCGTGGCTCCTGGATGTCTGACTTTTGGTAACGGTTCCAATGAAGTGCTGGTGCTGCTGGCTGAGACCTTCCTGACCCCGGCGGTAACAGCGATTTACGATCAGTATTCTTTCGTTGTGTACCGACTTGTGGTGCAGGCTACCGGGGCAACTGCGAAAATTGCACCCTCTAATGCACGTGAGCATGCGCAACCTCTGGGGCATGATCTTGAGGCCATGCTGGCACTTGCAGATGAGCAAACCCGAATGGTATTCATTGCCAATCCGAACAATCCGACCGGTACCTGGGTGAGTGGTGCATCGTTGTATCAATTCATGCAACGACTGCCGGCCCATGTTATTGCTGTAGTTGATGAGGCCTATTACGAATATAGCTGTAGTCATTCCGGGGGTGATTACCCCAATATCCTTGGCTGGCTGGAAGAGTTTCCCAACCTGGTAGTAACCCGAACATTTTCTAAAGCCTATGGTCTGGCGGGCCTGCGTGTTGGTTATAGCATCAGTTCAACGGAAATAGCCGAGTTACTGAACCGGGTGCGTCAGCCTTTTAATGTGAATAGCCTGGCACAGGTGGCGGCAGTTGCTGCGCTGGGTGAGCCCGACTGGGTGCGGCAATGCTGTGCCGGGAACAAAGCTGAAATGGAACGGATGAGCAATAGTTTGGGGATTTTGGGTGTAGATTGTTTACCCTCACGGGCTAATTTTCTGCTCGCTGACATTCCGTCCGCAGATGAGTGCTATGAATTTCTGTTGCGACAGGGAATTATCGTGCGACCGGTGGCCAATTATGGCTTGCCGGGGTATCTGCGTATCACACTCGGTAACAGTGCTGAGAATGACCGGTTGCTTGCCGCGCTGACAGATTTTATGGCTGCGCGTCGTTAGCAGTCGCTTGGGTTATTTGGGTTATTTGGTTTACCTGCAGGTAATTAATTCAGTAAATGGCCACTGAAGGAAAATTTATTGCCAGCCCGGGCCGTGCCATAAGTGGCAGAATTCGGGTGCCCGGTGACAAGTCAATTTCGCACCGCGCATTGATGCTGGGGGCCGTGGCCGAAGGCCAGACCCTGATAAGTGGTTTTCTGGCCGGCGAGGACTGCCTGGCTACGATGACGGCCTTGCGTGGCCTGGGTGTCATTATTGATGATCGCGACTCAAACCGGGTTCTGGTGCAAGGTGTTGGTTTGCACGGGTTGCGGCCGGCTAATGCGCCGTTGGACATGGGTAATTCCGGAACGGGGATGCGTTTGCTGGCGGGTCTTCTCGCAGGACAAAACTTTACAACTGAGTTGACGGGTGATGCATCACTTTGTCAGCGGCCTATGGAGCGTGTCGCCAAACCGCTGCGGCAAATGGGTGCCCGCATCACAACAACAAACGGATGTCCGCCGCTCAGGATTAATGGTGGATCACTGGAGGCTATAGATTTTATTAGCCCGGTGGCCAGTGCTCAGGTCAAGTCCGCAGTATTGCTGGCGGGGTTATATGCTGACGGTAATACTCAGGTTAGGGAACCGGGTATCACGCGGGATCATACCGAGCGTATGCTGCAGACGTTTGGTGCACATGTTAGTTACGGTGACCAGGTTTCGGCTGTTAATGGCCCGGCCCGGCTGACAGGCTGTAAAGTTGCGGTACCAGGGGATTTATCCTCGGCCGCATTTGCTTTAGGCGCAGGTTGTCTGGCAACGGGTAGCGGCCTGACTATTGAAGGTGTGGGCATTAATCCAACGCGCACGGGCATTCTCGATATTTTGCGGTTGATGGGTGCTGATGTCAGCATCACAGAACGCTCTGCGATGGGTGCGGAACCGGTTGCGACACTGGTGGCTCGCAGTTCTCAGCTACAGGGTGTGGTCATCCCCGCAGCACTTATTCCCCTTGCGATTGATGAACTGCCGCTGGTCTTCGCAATGGCGGCCTGTGCTGATGGCGAAACGGTGGTCACCGGTGCTGAAGAATTACGTCACAAGGAAAGTGACCGCATAGCCGTAATGGCGGCGGGCCTGCGTAATCTTGGTATACGTGTGGACGAGTCGCCGGATGGTGCGGTGATACACGGCGGTCAGATCCAGGGTGGCGAGGTTGATAGTGCCGGAGACCACAGGATTGCAATGGCTTTTTGTGTCGCTGCGATGGCTGCAGCGGGACCGGTAACTATTCTGAATACCGCTAATGTAGCGACCTCATTCCCTGGCTTCATAACCCTGATGCAAAGCATAGGCATGCAGGTGGCCAATGGCTGATTCAGGCAGCGTGCCGGTTATCGCCATTGATGGCCCCGGAGGAGCGGGGAAAGGGACTATATGTCGACTGGTTGCGGGGCAATTGAGGTGGCATTTGCTGGATAGCGGGCTGCTATATCGCATTACTGCCTATGCTGCAGAGGTCTATAATACCGGTCTTAATGATAGTGCCGCCGTAGCTAAAGTGGCCCGGTCATTGGATGTGCGCTTCATGGATAGGCCAGAAGGTATCTTAGTAATATTTGAAGGAAATGATATAACTGATTTAATTCGCACGGAAAAATCTGGTGTAGCGGCCTCAATCGTGGCGGCTGATCTGGCGGTACGCGCGGCACTTATCGACCGCCAGCAGGGGTTTGCCCAGCCGCCGGGTCTGGTGGCCGACGGGCGGGATATGGGCTCGGTGGTATTCCCCCAGGCGGGGCTCAAGATCTATCTCACTGCGAGTGTTGAAGAAAGGGCCCGCAGACGCTATAAGCAGTTGAAAGACAAAGGAATGGATGTTAGCCTTCCCGCCCTCTCGAAGGACATGGAAGCGCGTGACCGGCGAGATTCGCAACGAGCAGTTGCACCATTACGCGCCTGTGAAGATGCGCGTGTACTGGATTCAACGAAGCTTGATATTTCGGAAGTGGTTGATTTAGTCATTTCCTGGGCTAGCGAGGTTTATGCCGTATAGGGTTGCTGTGTTAATGAAGCAAAACAAAGGCTTAAAGTAGTAAACAGGTTCCGGCCGACAATTTATGTCGACCGGTTTTTTTGTAAACAGAATGACTGTCTGATTGTTTCAGGCTGTCATAACTTAACGGGTCCACCGTATGGTGGTTTTAATCTAATGACTGAAAGTTTTGCAGAACTGTTTGAGCAAAGTATTGCCAGCAGTGCCATTAAGTCCGGAACCATTCTTACCGGCAACGTAATTGAAATTACTCCTGAGGTCGTCATCGTAAGTGCCGGCCTTAAATCCGAAGCCATTATTCCTGCCTCCGAATTTCGCGATGATAAAGGCGAGATGGAAGTTAAAGTTGGGGATGACGTTGAAGTCGCCCTGGATGCTGTCGAAGATGGCAACGGCGAAACGAAGTTGTCCCGCGAACGCGCCAAGCGTGCCCGCACCTGGGAAGCGCTGGAACAATCTTACGAAAAATCAGAAATCGTCATCGGTATTATCAACGGTCGGGTCAAGGGTGGCTTCACAGTTGAAATCGATTTCGTACGTGCCTTCCTGCCGGGTTCGCTGGTCGATGTACGACCGGTGCGTGATCCTTCTTATCTGGAAGGTAAGCCGCTTGAATTTAAAGTCATCAAACTGGATCAAAAGCGCAATAATGTTGTTGTTTCACGTCGTGCGGTTGTTGAGGACGAGTACAGCGCCGAGCGTGATGAGTTGCTTGCTAATCTGAAGGAAGGAGTAACGATCAAGGGTGTTGTTAAAAACCTGACAGACTACGGTGCGTTTGTGGACCTCGGTGGTATTGATGGTCTTCTGCATATTACCGATATGGCGTGGAAGAGAGTCAAGCATCCGTCTGAAGTCGTCAACGTAGGTGATGAAATTGACGTTAAGGTGCTGCGTTTTGATCGTGAGAAGACTCGCGTATCACTGGGCATCAAACAGCTGGGTGCGGATCCCTGGCAGGCAATTTCCCGTCGTTATCCGGCAACTACACGTTTGTTCGGCAAGGTTACCAATATTGCTGATTACGGTTGTTTCGTTGAAATTGAAGAAGGTGTTGAAGGGCTGGTCCATGTTTCCGAAATGGACTGGACCAATAAAAATGTCAATCCATCCAAAGTTCTGAACGTTGGTGATGAGGTTGAAGTGATGGTTCTTGAGATTGACGAGGAACGTCGGCGAATCTCACTGGGCGTGAAACAATGCCAGTCGAACCCCTGGACTGAATTTGCTTCGACTTTCAAGAAGGGCGACAAAGTCAGCGGTACCATCAAATCTATTACTGACTTCGGTATTTTCATCGGTTTGCCTGGCGGGATCGACGGATTGGTTCATTTGTCTGATATATCCTGGGATCTTGAAGGCGAAGAAGCTGTACGTAACTTCACTAAGGGTGAAGAACTCGAAACCACGGTTCTGGCGATTGACCCTGAGCGGGAACGCATTTCACTGGGTGTCAAGCAGCTTGATCAGGATCCTTTATCTGGCTTTTTGGCTGAGCATCCCAAGGGCAGCATTGTTAAGGGTACAGTTACCGAGGTTGACGCACGTGGTGCGATATTGTCGCTGGAAGGCGGCATGCAGGGGCATTTGCGAGCGTCTGAACTGTCGAGAGACCGGGTAGAAGATGCGCGTACTGTGCTGAGCGTAGGCGATGAAATTGAAGCGCGCTTTGTTAGCATGGATCGCAAGAGCCGGGTGATATCCTTGTCGATAAAAGCCAAGGAAGCTCGTGAAGAGGCTGATGCAGTTCAGAACTATCAGTCATCTGATGCGGGTCCTGTATCTTCTGGTACAACCTTGGGCGATTTGCTTAAAGAACAGATGGGCGGTGAAGACGGTTCTTGATTGCCGGTCGAGCTGTATATATACGGGGTGGGGCGCATCGCGCCCCGGTTCCTAAATAAAATGAACAAAGCTAAGGGGAGTGGCGACCTAGCATGACAAAGTCTGAACTAATTGAAATTATTGCGCGCAAGCAAAAACATCTTCCTGCAAAAGATGTTGAACTGGCAGTAAAGCACCTACTTGAATTGATGAGTGGTGCGCTCTCAAGCGGCGAGCGTATTGAGGTTCGAGGCTTCGGCAGTTTCTCATTGCATTTTCGGCCGCCGCGCATGGGGCGTAATCCCAAGACCGGCGAGGCTGTAGCCCTTTCCGGGAAATATGTGCCGCACTTTAAACCCGGTAAGGAATTGCGCGAACGGGTCGATGCAAGCCGCCAGCTTCCTATCAAAGACTAGCAGGCAACCTTCCTGTAAATCAGGGGTCTGTCGCGAGCTGTTGTTTGCTTTACAATTAGCCGATAGCGCGGTGCGGAAGACTGGCAACTAACCGTATTCCACTTCTTTTCTTAACTGGCACTGTCTGGTAAATGTTGTTGGGTTGAATCGGATGCTTCGCTACGTTGTATTTTTCATTTTTATATTGGTCGTGTTTATGGTCGCAGTTATATTTGCTGCCATTAACCCAGCGCCAATGACCCTTGATCTGGCATTTACTGAGATAGAAATGCAGACATCGCTTGCATTGATATCCTTTCTGGGTGCGGGTTGGCTTTTCGGGCTGTTTTGTGCCGGCATATTGCTGCTAAAGCTGTTGAGTGAAAGGCGCCAATTAAAAAAGTCGTTGCAATTAGCCGAGGCTGAAGTTAAAGCGCTCCGCAGCATGCCTATGCAAGATGCCAACTGAGTCAACTTTTCTGCTGGCCGGATTGCTCTTTCTGGCGGCAGCGCTGGGCTATTTTTTTGCACGTTTCGGCGATGATGAAGACGGCGAGGCATCTGATTCACCCGGTCGGCTAAATGCTGATTACATCAAGGGTCTTAATTTCCTGCTAAATGAACAACCCGACCAGGCGCTGGAAGTTTTTATGCGTATGGTTGCAGTTGATGATGAGACATTAGAAACCCATTTTGCTCTGGGCAGTTTGTTTCGCCGTCGCGGTGAAGTCGACCGGGCGATACGGGTGCACCAGAATATCATCGCACGTCCCAACCTCAGCGACATGCACCGTGAGCACGCGATTGAGTCGCTGGCAGAGGATTATCTGAGTGCGGGTTTGTTTGACCGGGCAGAAACCCTGTTTAAAGAGCTGCGGGGGTCGGCGGAATTTCAGGTCAAGGCACTGGAAAAGCTGGTACGTATCTACGAGGTAACCCATGACTGGGAGCCTGCGATTGAAGCCTATGGCGAACTGAAAAAGCTGACGTCTGAGCCTGATTCTGAGGGACGTATTGCTCATTATTACTGCGAGCTGGCAGAACATGCCGTGGCAGACCGTGATTTCACGCAAGCACGTGAATTATTGAAGAAAGCAGGTAGTGAACGTAACGGAACCGTCCGGGCGCAACTGGCGATGGCAGCGCTGTCGCAGCAAACAGATGATCATAAGGCAGCTATAAAGATTTTTCGGCAGGTCATGGCTGATGAACCTCGCCTTATAGGCGAGATCGTGCCGCGGCTTGCTGAAAGTTGTCGGGCGATCGATGATCAGGCGCTGTTCTCCAAATGTCTTGAGCAACTGCAGAGTAGTGGGGGTGAAGCTGGCAGGGCCATCGCACTTGCTGCCATATATGACCCGCACATCCAAAATTCTACTGCACTGAGTTGTCTGCGGGATTACCTGCTCGCAGATCCGATGCTTTCAAATATTGTTGCCGTTGATCAGCTGCAAACGAGCGATCCGGAAGAATTGAGCGTAGTGCTTGAGCGTATCCGTAAAGGTTTAGGGCGATTATTTCCTGCTGGTCATCGTTACAGCTGCACCCAATGCGGCTACCTCAGTAGCCAGTTGCTGTGGCAATGCCCCGGCTGCCGTTCATGGGAAACAGTATCCCCGGCAGATAAATTCAGTTTCTCGTCAACTTAAGTTGATCATTTAGTCCCTTTTCCAGCGGTTCGCGGTGGAATCAGCAGTGACTTTTCTTTGCCAGCATTTCTATGCTTTCACCTGTACCGGGATGACCCCGGGTTAGCCAATGATTATGAGGTGATATATGAAAAGCTTATTGACTGTATGCGCAGGTTTGCTACTGCCCTTGTTTGCGTTTGCCGGGCCGGTAAATATAAATACTGCTGATGCAGAGACTATTTCCCGGGAACTAAAAGGTGTCGGTCAGTCCAAAGCGCAGGCGATTGTTGATTATCGTGAGGCGCACGGTGCTTTTGCGGCACCGGAAGATTTACTGCAGGTAAAAGGTATCGGAACTCGTGTGTTGACCGACAATCGGGACGACATAATTATAGCTGATTGACCTTCGCAGGACCGGGCCGGCCCCAGCCGGCCCGGTTTGTAAGGAATGTGATCTGTTAGGCCAGCGTTAGCGGCCAGGAACAGTTATTATGCTGCTGCAAAATAATTGTGCCTTTGCTGAAAGGCTAAAATAAAAGAACACTGCAAAATGCAGGGGAGATTACATGCCAAAGCCCGTCAGAACCGCCGTCTTTCCAGTAGCCGGCCGCGGAACTCGCTTTCTGCCGGCCACCAAGGCTGTTCCTAAAGAGATGCTGCCGGTTGTCGATAAGCCGCTTATCCAATATGCCGTGGAAGAGGCGGTAGCGGCGGGGGCTACCCGACTCGTCTTTGTAACGCACAGCAGTAAAGGGGCCATTGAGAGCCATTTTAACAACCATGATGACCTTGAAAATGCGCTGGTGGGTGCAGGCAAGCAGGATATTCTGGCAGTGGTTCAGGGTGTGCTCCCGAATAATGTTGAATGTGTGTATGTATTGCAGGGGGAGCCATTGGGCCTGGGTCATGCTGTTTTGTGTGCCAAACAAGCGGTAGGGGATGAGCCCTTTTTCGTGCATCTTCCGGATGACATGATTCGTGCCGACAAAGGTTGTCTGACGCAGCTAAATGATCTTTACCAGCAGACCGGTCACAGCGTCGTCGCGGTGGAAATTATCCCGCCGGAAAAAACCACCAGCTACGGGGTGGCTGCCGTTGATGCAGAGAATCGTATTCAGGAAATTGTGGAAAAACCACAGCCGGAAGATGCCCCATCAAATCTGGGCGTGGTTGGGCGTTATCTGCTTACGTCGGCCATTTTTGAAAAGCTGGCGACCACTCCGCGTGGATCGGGTGGCGAAATTCAGTTAACCGACGGTATAGCGGCGTTAATGGCGGATGAAACCGTTTATGCTTTACCGTTTGATGGCGTGCGCTATGACTGCGGCGATAAGCTTGGTTACCTGATCGCCAACATCGATTATGCGCTGCAACGGGAAGATCTCGCAGAGGGCTTGCGCCAGCATCTTCGTAGTATCTAAATGATGTTAGGTAGTGTGTCCAAGAATGGTCTGTCCAAGCTTGGTCTGTCCAGGTGTGGTTCATCACGGGTTATGTTTCTGGCCGCTTTTTTATCGCAGGGCTTCAGGTATAGAGTGCATGCTTAATGTCCGTAGCTGCCCGGACTTTGCCCGGTCCAGCGCCGAAATGCCCGGGAAAAATTGCTCTGGTCAGAAAAACCCAGCAGGTAGGCTATCTGGCTAAGTGAATAATGGCCTTCGCGGACGTACTGTTCAGCCAGGTCCCGGCGCGTATTCTCACGGATTTCTTTGTAATTGGTGTTCTCTGCCGAGAGCTGGCGCTGCAAAGTGCTGAGGCTGCGGTTCATTTGCCCGGCTATAACTTCCTGGTTGGCATCGCCGGAGGGCAGTAGTTCGATCAGTAGTTTGCGGACTTCAGTTGCAACCTGGGAGGGGTCAAGTGCGGATATGTATTCTTCCGAGATGCGGTCATTCGCGATGGCCAGTTCCAGGTTATCGCCCGGTAATGGGTGCTCGAGTTGTTCCCGGTCGAATTCGATCCAGTCTGTCTCAGAATTAAAAAAGACCGGTGCTTCAAAGGCTTTGACGTAAGTGTCCAGGTGACCGTCATCGCTCTTTTTCAAATGGACTGACTTCGCACAAAAATGAGTGTCGCTCGCCTGTCGGCATAAGCCAATGATCGACATAAAAAAAGCATCGACTACAATATCATCAGCACCAGGCAGGCCCTCACCCCTGACCTTGTCATGCAAAATCCAGGAGTCATCATTTTTGGTCAGTTGCAGTTCCACTGGTGCCGTTGACAGCAGCTTTGTATAGCGGACCAGTCGCTGTAAAGATTCCAGCAGGGTGCGGCTGGCGAGCCATGAAAAACCCAGCGCATGGAACGTGGTCGGGCGTATATTCCGCCCTACGGTAAGCCCCAGACAGGGGTCACCCGTGGCCTCGGCTGCAGCGATCCAGAGTTGCTGCATGGCTGACCAGGGATAGCGGGCACCAGAAATATCCAGCCGCGACGGATCAATGCCTGCCTGCTTATATACAGGCAGGGGATTGACGGCGTAATGCGATTCGAGGGTCTCACCAATAAGCCGTGCAATAGCAGCTATCGTTGTACGTTCATGCAGCATTTGTGACTCCCATACGTCTGACCTGACCTGAATTGAATCCTGTTTGACCGTGCTTGACAAGACCCTTGTTAGCCTGAAGCGCAGAATGCCCCGCATGCAGGATCAAGCCCGGGACCCCCATCAGGAACGAATCCGCGACATCGACATGATGGCCCGCGCGGCATTTACATGGGTGCGTCAGCAAGCCATGGAGCAGCGTTTTCTCGGCTTACCGGTTAATGCCGTGGAAGAAAGCGAACTCGCAGCCGGCTTTCTTGCCGGCCTTAAAGCGCAGTTAGGCCTGTGTGATTCGGAATCCACTTTGGTTGCCTACGTCTACGTGCTGATGCGCGGTGAACGATCGGGTGCTACTGCAGCCGCTCGTGATTTGCTGGCGCGTGAGCCCGGTGCTGCCATTTCCTGTGCCGGATACCTGCACGGACTGGCCGCCGCCCGCCAGGTACTGGGCGAGCAGCATCGTCAAGCAGGTTCGCAGGCAGATTCAAATGAAATATCCAAAACCCTGACAAATGTGCGCAGCGTTCTTAATTGACTGCTCAAATTTTTGGTAGCAGGCTGCCGGTTTTCTGAGCTTCTCCGGTGCAAAAAACTTAGTACTAATAATATTGGCCTGACGCCAAACTCGGCCCCGCATCAGCGGGGTTTTTTTGTATTTTTTCCTAAGTATTTTTTCCGGAAATTAACTATTCCTGATTGTGATGTGTACTGACAATGTTCTGACCCGGAGCAACCAGATTGTCGACCGGCCAATCTCTACTATGTGGTTTCTCCCCCATACATAGCAGATGTTTAAGGCTTCGATTTCGCTATGTTGTTATTTGGCCCCGCCACCACCTGGCGGGGCCTTTTTTTGGTTTTAGTATTTTGGTTCCTGCCTGGCGTGCTCAGCTGGTTTCGCGGTAAAGCCTGGTAGCTAGCAAAAATATAAGAAAAAAAGTAGGGCGGATTAGGGGTCGAACTGATCTTCCCCCGGTTCAACGGACCATTAGTTAGCGGCTAGCATCCGCCTGCTCAAACACCAGCGGTGCCACCTGCCCAACGTGGGAGTGGCGACGCTGACGGTTATAAAATACTTCAATGTACTCAAAGATGCTGGTCTTCGC
>SMVB01062536.1_pt1 | contig 12405 bp, 9 predicted proteins | sample 2456461 | NCBI WGS metagenome assembly SMVB01 (sample SAMN11095934, study PRJNA526329) | marine sediment metagenome | biome: Marine sediment; feature: Surficial sediment; material: Deep marine sediment; isolation source: Hadal surficial sediment | place: Pacific Ocean | collected 2014-05 | depth 0-1...
AGCGCAGAGCCAGGTTCACGCCATAGGCGAGTTTTTCGAACTCGAGCCGGGCCAGGACCTGCTCGACAGCCCACGCTATAACGACGACATCGCGCCAACCAGAATAAAAGACCGGACCTGGAATCAGTGGAACGTCGCATCATTGTGGGTCGGCATGGCGATTTGTGTCCCGACTTATATGCTGGGCGGTGTTCTGACCGCTTATTTCGGATTGTCGGTCACTGAAGCTCTCTGGACGATATTCTTTGCCAACATTGTCTTACTGATTCCCCTGACGCTGAACGCCTATCCAGGTACCCGCTACGGGATTCCGTGCCCGGTTGTCCTGCGCGCGTCGTTTGGGATCGTCGGCTCGAATGTTCCTGCTTTGATTCGTGCGCTGGTCGCATGTGGTTGGTTCGGCGTACAGACCTTGTTCGGCGGCATCGCCATACACTTATTGTTCTCAGCCATTTCCGACGACTGGGCAGCGCTTGGTGGCACCGGCGAAGTCATCGGCTTTTTCATTTTCTGGATTGCCAACGTAACCGTCGTGATCCGCGGCTCGGAATCCATAAAGCATCTCGAGGCCCTGGCCGCGCCGCTATTGCTCTGTGTCGCCATCGGACTTGTGTTCTGGGCGCTCCCCAAGGTGTCGCTCAGCGAGGTCCTTGCAACCCCGGCGACAAGGCCGGAGGGGGAGCCGGCATTCGGCTACCTCATGGCAGCGTTGACGGCGATGGTCGGATTCTGGGCGACACTGGCTCTTAATATTCCGGATTTCAGCCGCTTCGCCAACTCGCAGCGAAGTCAGATCGCCGGCCAGATTATCGGCTTACCACTAACCATGTTCCTGTTCGCCGGCCTTGGCGTTTTGCTGACATCGGCCTCCCTGAGACTGGTTGGTGAAACGATTTCCGACCCGATCAACCTGATCGGAAAGATCGACAACACGATCTGGGTCGTTTTGTCGATGTTGATTATTATTTTGGCGACGATTTCGACCAACACCGCTGCCAATATCGTATCGCCAACCAACAGTTTTCAAAACATCGCGCCCAAATACATCAACCAAACAAAAGGCGTGCTGCTGACGGGATTTCTTGGTATTTTGCTGATGAGCTGGGAACTCGCGAAGAAGCTCGGCTGGCTGGATTCTGACGTCAGCCTTGATAGCCTGTATTCGAACTGGCTGGTCGGATACTCGAGTCTTTTAGGGCCGATTGCCGGTATCATGATTGTCGACTATTTTGTAGTCAGGAAGCAGTCATACGATTTGCTTGCGCTATACAAGGACAACGCGGGTTATCCGGCATGGCACATACCGGGCTTTGTCGCATTCCTGGTTCCCGTGAGTCTTACGATCGCCGCAATCATCGCCGGCAAGGGTATATTCTACGACTGGTTTTACAGTTACGGCTGGTTCACTGGATCCTTCCTGGGGGGTGTCATTTATTGGCTCGCAAGCCGAGGTAAATAGCATGAATATATTAATAAAAGGCGGCACTGTTGTTACCGCCGAACGATCCTGGCGCGCAGATGTGTTGTGCGCAGACGGCAAGATTCAGGAGATCGGCTCAGACATCGAGCTGCCGAAGGGCGCCGATATTGTCGATGCCGGCGGCCAGTATGTGATGCCGGGTGGCATCGATCCGCATACGCATATGCAGCTACCATTCATGGGCACCGTCGCCAGTGACGACTTCGAGACCGGCACTGCCGCAGGCCTCGCGGGCGGCACGACGATGATCATTGACTTCGTCATTCCCAACCCGCAGCAAAACGTGATGGAAGCCTACAACCAGTGGCGCGAATGGGCCGAGAAGTCCGTCGCCGATTACTCGTTTCACGTCGCCATTACCTGGTGGGACGAGACCGTCAGCGCGGACATGGAAACGCTGGTCAAGGAACATGGCGTAAACAGTTTCAAGCATTTCATGGCGTACAAGGGCGCCATCATGGCTGACGATGAAATACTCGTTAACAGTTTTTCAAAGGCGATCGAACTCGGTGCCATCGTGACCTGTCATGCAGAGAACGGTGATCTCGTTTACGCTCTGCAACAGAAAATCTACGACATGGGCATTACCGGACCCGAAGGTCACCCCTTGTCGCGGCCACCGGAAGTTGAGGGCGAAGCTGCCAATCGCGCCATTCGAATCGCCGAAGTCCTGGGTGTTCCTATTTATATCGTGCACAACTCCTGCCGCCAGTCGTTGGAAGCAATCACACGGGCTCGCAATGAGGGCCAGCGAGTTTACGGTGAAGTGCTTGCCGGTCACCTATTGATCGACGACTCGGTTTATCGCAACAAAGATTTCGACTTCGCGGCTGCTCATGTCATGAGCCCGCCGTTCCGCTCGCCCGATCATCAGAAGGAACTCTGGCATGGCCTGCAATCCGGTAACCTGCAGACGACGGCAACTGATCACTGTTGTTTCTGTGCGCCGCAGAAAGCCGCCGGCAAAGATGACTTCCGCCTGATTCCAAACGGCACGGGAGGTATTGAAAATCGCATGGAAGTACTGTGGCATCACGGCGTCAGTACCGGTCGCCTCACGATGAACGAGTATGTCGCTGTGACGTCGACGAATGCAGCAAAGATTTTCAACATTTTCCCGCGCAAAGGCAGTATTTCCGTAGGTGCGGACGCTGACATAGTTGTCTGGGATCCTGAGGCAATAAAAACGATATCTGCGAAGACCCATCACCAGAACGTTGACTACAACATCTTTGAAGGAATGGAAGTCAAAGGCTCGGCATCAAATACGTTGAGTCGGGGGAAAATCGTTTTTGCTGACGGCAAGCTCAATGTTGAGCGCGGTGCCGGACGTTATGTTGACAGACCGCCCTTTGCAACTTATTACGACGCCATGAAAAAACGGGCAGCGGTTAAGCAACCGACTGCAGTTAAGCGAGATACCAGACCAAAACGCGTAGCAATGAAGAAAAAATCGGTTATCAAACGATAGTCAATGGGCAAAGCTGACATACAAACCGGCCGCCTGTCACCGGAGGAAATTTCCAATAATTTCAGTGACATGCATCCGCCGTTGTCGCGGCCGGAGGCATTGATAGAGGCGGACCGCTGCTACTTTTGCTACGACGCCCCGTGCACCACCGCGTGCCCGACACGGATAGACATTCCTGGATTTATTCAAAAGATCAGGAGCGACAACCTCAGGGGATCGGCACACACGATACTGCGCGAAAACATCATGGGCGGCATGTGTGCCCGTGTGTGTCCAACCGAGGTGCTGTGCGAGGAAGCGTGTGTGCGCAATGTGCACGAAGACAAACCCGTCAACATTGGATTGCTGCAACGATACGCGACCGATCCGGTCTTTGAGCAGAACCTGAACCTTTTCGAACGTGCAGCCGACACCGGCAAAAGGATTGCCGTGGTTGGCGGCGGACCGGCTGGACTGTCGTGCGCCCACCGACTTGCGACTCTCGGACACCAGGTTGTCGTCTTTAACCGGGACCGCAAGCTCGGCGGCCTGAACGAATACGGCATCGCTGCTTATAAAACCGTAAACGATTTTGCCCAACAGGAAGTCAACTGGATCCTTGATATCGGTGGCATCGAAGTCCGACCAAATACATCGATGGGCGTCGATATCACCCTTGAGGCGATTCGGGAAGAGTATGACGCCGTATTTCTCGCCTTCGGCCTCGGCGGCGTCAACAAACTCGGACTTGCCAATGAAGATGCCGACGGTGTTCTTAATGCGGTCGACTACATTGCAACGTTGCGTCAATCTGAAAACAAGGACGACCTGCCCGTTGGCCGCCATGTCGTTGTTATCGGTGGTGGCATGACAGCGATTGATATCGCGGTGCAGAGCAAGCGTCTTGGCTCCGAAGTTGTTGAGATTGTGTATCGTCGCGGCCCCGAGCAAATGGGCGCCAGCCAATACGAGCGGGAGTATGCACAAACCAGCGGCGTGACGATTCGGCACTGGGCCAGTCCTGTCAAACTGCTGGTCAGTGACCGGGTCACCGGCATTGAATTCGAGCGGACCGAACTGGATGCGAACGGCAAACTCCAGTCAACCGGCGACACATGGTCATTGAATGCGGATATCGTCTTCAAAGCGGTCGGCCAGGCAGTTGCCAGTGATGTTTTCGGCGATGCTGCAGATTCCTTCGAACAAAAAGGCGGCAAATTGCTGGTCGGCGATGATCGCAAGACGTCGTTGCCTGACGTCTGGGCCGGCGGCGATTGCATCTACGGCAGCGATGACCTGACCGTTACCGCGGTACAGGATGGCAAGGTTGCGGCCAATTCGATTAACCGCTACTTGCGTCTCCAGGAGTGATTGCAATGGCTAATCTCACATCAGAGTTTCTCGGCGTCACGACTCCGAACCCATTCTGGCTTGCGTCGGCGCCGGCGACTGACAAGGCTTACAACGTCAATCGCGCGTTCGAAGCCGGCTGGGGTGGCGCCGTCTGGAAAACACTTGGAGAGGACCCGCCAATCGTCAATGTCAGCGGGCCGCGATACGGCGCCATACACAGTAACGAGCGCAGGGTAATCGGCTTCAACAACATCGAACTCATTACCGACCGTCCGCTGCAGGTCAATCTTGATGATATTCGCCAGCTCAAGAAAGACTGGCCAGACCGCGCAATTTTTGTCTCAGTCATGTTTCCAATGAACGAGGAGACCTGGGCCAAATACGTACCGATGATCGAGGATACGGGTGCCGATGGCTTCGAATTGAATTTCGGTTGCCCGCACGGCATGACGGAACGCGGTATGGGCGCTGCGGTTGGCCAGGTACCCGAGTACATCAAGCTGGCAACTGAATGGTGCAAGAAATACGCAAAGACACCGGTCATCGTCAAACTGACACCGAATGTCACCAACATCTTGCCGCCCGCGATTGCTGCCCGGGAAGGCGGCGCCGATGCCGTATCGCTCATCAACACAGTGAATTCCATCATGCGCGTCAACTACGACACGCTGGAGATGTATCCCGCCACTGATGGCATGGGCTCACATGGCGGTTATTGCGGGCAGGCGGTCAAACCGATCGCACTGCATATGGTTGCCGAGATTGCGCGCACGAAACAAACGGCGGAAATGCCGATCTCCGGTATCGGCGGTATTGCGGACTGGCGCGACGCTGTTGATTTCCTCGCCCTCGGCGCATCGAACCTGCAGGTCTGCACGGCAGCGATGGTTTACGGCTTCAAAATTATTGACGACCTGAGCGACGGCCTGAGTAATTTTCTTGATGACAAAGGCATGTCGTCGGTCAGCGAACTGGTCGGCAAGGCAGTCCCGAGTGTCACCGACTGGCAGTACCTGAATCTCAATTATGTAGAGAAGGCCGTGATTGATCAGGACCTCTGCATCAAGTGTGGCCGCTGTCACATCGTCTGCGAAGATGCCTCTCACCAGGCGATCACGAAGACCGTAAACGGCGAGCGCCGATTCGAAATCATTGATGAGGAGTGCATCGGTTGTAACCTGTGCACCATCGTTTGTCCCGTTGATGGTTGCATCACAATGCAGCCAATGACGGAAGGTGTCGACCCACGCACGGGTATTGCCATCAGCAAGGAGAAAGCTGATTGGACCACGCACGCCAACAACCCGATGCGAAAGGAAAGCTGACGTGGAATCGCACGAGATGACAGTCGAGGAACAGCAACTTATCGATGCGGCCAAGAATGTTCGGCACAACGCACATGCGCCCTACTCCGGCTACACGGTCGGCGCGGCTTTGATCGACCACACGGGCACATTGCATACTGGCTGCAATGTGGAAAATGCAGCGTTCCCGGAAGGCACCTGTGCGGAAGCGAATGCCATCGGCTCAATGGTCGCAGCGGGCGGCAAGCGCATCGTTGCCATTGCCGCGGTCGGTGGCACAGACGATATCGAGGCGTGCACACCCTGCGGCGGTTGCCGCCAAAGCATCCTCGAGTTTGCGGATGACGACACGCGCATTATTCTTATTGGCGAGGGCAATCAGATCGATAGTTATTCGATCGACGAGCTGCTGCCCGCAGCTTTTCGATTAAAGTAGGAGCTCGCCCCAAATTTGCCTTCTATGTTGACATGTTAAACCTGATCGGTGCAAATTTATCTTTAGTGATAAAGAATATTCTGGCGCGATTTGACATTCTCACTAAAGATCAATCCGCATCAAGCATTACCGCATTCGACGAATCATCGGGCGGATTGGGCTCCTGCGAATTTTTCATCAAATCTTCTACATCCTTGCGGAACGGCAACGACGGCTGCGCCCCGGCTTTCGTCGCAGCTGCCGCTCCCGCCGCGCAAGCAAAGCGCAGTGCGGCATCCGGTTCCTGGCCTTCAACAATTGCAACAGTCATTGCGGCAGTGAACGCGTCGCCTGCCCCGGTTGCGTCCACTGCATCGATCTGCGGTGGTTTTGCTTCCGCCAGAATCTCGCCCGACTTTTTCAGAACGGCGCCGTCGGCACCGTAGGTTGTTGCAAGCAATCCGTCGCAGACAGCCAATGCGTTGCCGTAATAGGCCGCCTCGGTTTCGTTGACGACTACCAGGTCTGCCCTTTGCATCAGTTCCGCTGGAACCTCGAGCGCAGGTGCGAGGTTAATACAGAAAAATCCATCGAAAACTCTTGAAGCATGAAGCAGTGTTTCGATCGGTATCTCGAGCTGGCAAATCAATGCATCCGCTGCTGGAAGATCAAGCATATCCGGACGTAATTTCCGGTTTGCCCCCGATGCAACGACAATTTGATTCTCGCCCGAGGGAGCCACCGCAATGAGCGCAATCCCGGTTGCTGCGTCCGTATCCCTGCCGCAAGCTGCCAGATTGACGCCACCAGATTGCAAAAACGCCAGTGCCTCGTCAGCTGCAGCATCGTCACCAACTCGCGCCACGATGGACACGTCTGCACCAAGCCTTTTTGCAGCCAGTGCCTGGTTAGCGCCTTTGCCGCCCGGATGCCTGTTCAGCTCGGCGCCGCTTACGGTCTCCCCGGCAACCGGTAGCCTGGAAACCGACGCAACGAGATCAAGGTTGACCGAACCAACCACAACAATTGAAGGGCTACCGGACATCGCTGAACCGTGATAATCGCTCAACGAGTAATTCATAGAAACCGTCTGCATCGGCCGTGTGTATCCACGTGGCGTTCTTCGGGCGGTCGGTTACGTGCCAGAAATCTACTACGGTGTTGCCCATGGTCAGCTCGGACTCCGTTTCAACGGAGACGTTACACAGCTTGCCCTCGAAGAGCTCCGGTTTCAGCAACCAGGCAACCGTACATGGATCGTGCAATGGCGCACCCCTGACGCCGTACTTCATCGCGTCATGGCGATTGTAAAAATCGAGCATGCCGACGGTCGCCCGCGCGGCATCGTTATCAATCGCCCTGATCCTGTCCCTGCGTTCCGGCGTGGACAGCACCTGGTGCGTAACATCGAGACCCAGCACCGTGATCGGGCGTCCGCAGCGGAAGACGACATCCGCGGCATGCGGATCCACCAGTATGTTGAATTCAGCAGACGGGGAAATATTTCCGCCCTCACGCATTGCGCCACCCATCAATACGATCTGCTCAACCTTCTCAAGAATCGACGGATCTTTCGTAAACGCCTGCCCGATGTTCGTCAGGGGCCCCGTCGGCACCAGCGTGATCGATTCCTTGTCGGCGGCGTTCAGTGTATCGACGATAAAATCGACGGCATGCTTGTCTGCACGTGGCCGTTCGGGCTCGACGATGTCTATGCCATCTATGCCAGTACTGCCGTGAACATGTTCCGCGGTCACAAGGTCGCGCACCATTGGTTGCGAACAGCCGGCATAAACGGACACATCACCGCGACCCGCAATGTCGCACACCTGGCGCGCGTTTCGTTCGGTGAGTGCCAGCGGCACGTTGCCTGCAACCGTGGTCACGCCCAGGATATCGAGTTCATCCGGCGAAGACATCGCGAGCAACAGGCATATCGCGTCATCCTGACCCGGGTCGCAGTCGATGATTATCGGGCGTTTGGTCACTGCCGCTCTCTCAGAAAGTCAGGAGTAAGCCTGCGAGTGCTGCACTCATCAGGTTGGACAGGGATCCTGCTGTAACCGCTTTCAGTCCGAATCGGGCAATCAGGTCTTTCTTTTCCGGCACGAGAACGCCGAGCCCTCCGAGCAGAATCGCGATGGATGAGAGATTGGCAAAACCGCAAAGCGAGAACGTAACAATCGCTCTCGTGCGCTCGCTCATGCCGGCAAGATATTCGTCCATGTGGCTGAATGCGACGAACTCATTAAGTATGAGTTTTTCTCCGAACAGAGCGCCTGCGGCCTCGGCTTCATGCCAGGGCACACTCAGCACGTACATCAACGGCTGGAATATCTTGCCCAGTATCAACTGGAGCGTGATTCCGTCGATGCCAACTAAACTAAAGAGACCACCAACCACACCATTGAACAGCGCGATCAGGGCCACGAATGCGATAAGCATCGCGCCAATATTGACCGCCAGTCGCAAGCCGTCTGCTGAGCCGACGGCGGCCGCCAGTATGACGTTGACATGCTTGCTTTCCTCCATCATAAAACCGGTGTCAGCGTTCTTTGCCAGGTCGGCCGGATCATCCGGCATGATAATCTTGGCCATCAACAGCCCGCCCGGCGCCGCCATGAAACTCGCGGCCAGGAGGTAATTCATCTCGGCCCCCATCAGAACGTAGGCGGCCAGAACCGTCCCGGCAACTGAGGCGACTCCCGATACCATGACGGCAAAAAATTGCGGTTCAGTAAGTCCCGCCAGGTAGGGGCGAATGACAAGTGGCGCTTCGGTTTGCCCGACGAAAATATTAGCAGCGGCATTCATGGATTCGATCGGACCGGTGCCAATTGCCCTGCGCAACCCACCACCGACCAATTTGACAATCCACTGCATGATCCTGAGGTGGTAGAGCACTGACATTAGCGCTGCAAAGAATATGATGACAGGCAACACGTGGACCGCAAAGATGACGCCCTCCGACGCATTCGCGAGAGGGCCGAAAACCATAGCGATACCTTCGCCGGAAAAATCGATAACCGCCTGGACGCCACCACTGATTTTTTCGATCGCGAGTTTCCCCCAGTCGAAATACAGCACGCATACTGCAATTGCGACCTGCAGAGAAAACGCTGCACCGACAATGCGAAAGTTGATCGCTTTGCGATTTCCCGAAAACAAGACCGCGGCGCCGAGGATGACGGCAATGCCCGCAAGTCCAATCAAGTTACCTGACATGGGTGAGCCCTCGAATGATCTGGCTGGATATTCTTGTTAGTTCTTTTGCGACTAGGATACCGGCAAAGACGAGTGATTTCCCGTCAATCTGCCGTCAATGTTCTGTAGATAAGCGGACGTTTCGCAGGACATGTGTCGGAGATCGTGTAAGCCTCCCTGATTATGGCCGCCGCAACCTGGGCTGTATCATCAGATGATGCCTGTATGACAGCGAGTGGACGCTCTTTATCGACGATTGAGCCGATCGGCGTCACATTCGTCAGCCCGACCGACAGGTCCAGCTCGTCTCCCATGGCTCTCCGGCCACCACCCAGTTCGATGATGGCGTTGCCGAGCGCAAATGCGTCAACCGCGGCGACATAGCCTGCCTTAGCGGCGAAAACTGCCTGGGTAACGGGTGCAGTTGGCAAGTGCTTCTCGTAGTTGTCGACGATGTCGCCTGGCCCGCCGAGTGCATGCACCATTCGGGCAAACAATTCGGCCGCCTTACCCGAGGTCACGGCTTCATCTGCCTTCGTATGCGCCAATGCACGATCAGTTTCGAGATTTGAGGCTATCAGCATTTCCACACACAATGACATGACGACCTCATCGAGACGGGACTCGCGATGATTGTTCCTCAGGTATTCGATCGACTCTGCAATTTCCACCGCATTGCCCGCAGTGTGGCCAAGGCATTCATTCATGTCCGTAATAAGTGCGTGTGTCTTGAGATTCGCCTTCGCAGCGGTCGCGATGATACTTTTTGCCAGCTCTTCCGCCCGGTCAGCTCCAGACATGAATGCTCCGGTGCCAAATTTCACATCCATGACCAGTGCCTGCACTCCCGCAGCAATCTTCTTGGAAAGTATCGACGCGGTGATCAGCGGGACAGACTCCACCGTTGCCGTGATATCCCGGATCGCATACAAGCGCCGATCCGCTGGAGCAAGGTCTGCCGTTTGCCCGATAATCGCGCAGCCAGCCGACTTGACGACTTTCTTGAACAACGCGAAATCGGGCGTCGCGTTATAACCCGGAATGGACGTCACCTTGTCGGCGGTCCCGCCGGTGTGTCCGAGCCCGCGCCCCGAGATCATGGGCACGTAACATCCGCAGGCTGCTGCGATCGGCGCCAACAGAAAACTGACTTTGTCGCCGACACCACCCGTTGAATGTTTGTCGACGACGGGTCCATCCAGACCTTCGTCCTGCCATTCAAGCACCGAGCCCGAAGCAGCCATTGCCAGCGTCAGGCACCCTGCTTCTTCGGCAGACATTGAATTGAGAAACACCGCCATCGCCAAAGCGGCAACCTGCTCCGCCGGAATGCTGCCATCGGCAAGCCCGTCGACGAAAAACGTGACCTCCTCCGGCGTTAACTCGCCGCCGTCGCGTTTCTTCCTGATAATGTCTGTAAACAGCAAGCCGTAGTCCTGCGCAGCGATTCAGGCGAATCCACGCAAAGGCAGATCGGGACTTCGTTGCAGCCAGTTTTCCGCCGGCCAGTGGCAAGTTTGATCTATGACGTGCAGGGTGTAGGCATGCCGGGACTTGTCGGACGGATTCGGTCCGCTCATATGCGGCGCCCGCCCGTCGAATATCACGAGCGTCCCCGCACTGGCCTCCACCGGCAATTTGAGATGCTCTGGCCATGGCTCGGGATCGAGGACCTCGGTCGTCAATTCACTCTCACTGATACGATAATTACGTTGCTTCAGATTCATCTTGTGGCCGCCAGGAATGAAATACAGGCATCCATTCCCGACCGTCGCATCCTCCAGCGCAAACCAGAATCCGGTACACGACTCCGGCTCCGTGTAAATATAGGTTGAATCCTGATGGCACACCACCTCGCCGCCGATCCTCGGCGGCTTGAAGATGTACATCGATTGAATGATTGCAGGATCTTCGAAGCCGAGGCTTTCCGCTACCTTTGCCAGCTCCGCTGACCGGGAAAACCGGTCGAAGACCGGGTCAAGATCATGCATCGCATGACCCATCTTGTTGAGGGAATCTTGTTTCGACTGCCTGAGCTGCCCCGACTCATCGAAAGCATCCTCCTCGAGGAAGAAACGAATCTTGTCGCCGGATTCGATAAAGTAGCTGTCATCGGCGTGCGTTTGCCTGGTCGTCGAAAAAACGCAGTGAACCTCTTCCGGGTTGAAATCATCAACGAGCTCAAGCGCCCTGCTCCTGAGCGCCTGGCACTCCTCGACCGGCACGAAATCGCGAAGAATCAATACTCCTGCATCCTGGTAAGCGTCAAGCATTTCGTCCGTAAGCCGTGCGTCGGACGGTGCTGCAAAGGAAGGCAATGCCTGGTCACTCATTAGTATGGAATTTCTGGTGAAATGTTCTGTGAGGACATTATCATCAATCACAGTCGATTTCCCCCGCCGCGATGCCTTCCTTCTCCCGCTGTATATCAGTTACCTGTGGTTTCTCTCATCGCCAGATTGTGTCCGCAAATTGCGCTCGGGCAGCGCATGTTCGGGTTAGAATACACCCAAGCCTGGTGCTTGCTTACCGAGGAAAGAATGTCGAACAACAATAATCTCAATTTCTTCTTTTTGATCGCGCTCCTGGTTCTGGTCTCGTGCACGCCTTCCGATCCACCGGCAAACGTCGGGGAATCCCTCGCGGCGCCAGTTGCAGAAAACGACGATGCGATCGACCTCATTGTCGAAGGCGACTACCTCATCACGATGGATGACGAGGACAATGTGATTGCAGATGGTGCGCTTGCCATCGATGGCGGACTGATCATCGCAATGGGCGCAGCAGTTGACATCAATGCCCAATACACGGCAAATACTCGCCTGCCCGGTGACAAGCGCATCGTGATGCCCGGGCTCATCAATGGACATTCGCATGCTGCCATGACGCTCCTTCGCGGTGTTGCCGATGACCTCGCGCTACTCGAATGGCTTACCGATTACATATTTCCGGCTGAAGTGGAGTTCGTCGATGCAGAGTTCGTGCGCATCGGCACCGAACTCGCCTGTTGGGAGATGATTCGCGGCGGCACGACGACGTTTGTGGACATGTATTATTTCCCGGATGTCGTGGCCCAGGTGGTCGAGTCATGCGGACTCAGGGCATTCGTCTCCGCGACGGTTATCGATCAGCGCAGTCCCGATGCTGAGAACGCGGCGGACTCCATCGAAAAAGGAATCGTATTTGTTGAAAACTGGAA
>SMVB01025386.1_pt1 | contig 12404 bp, 11 predicted proteins | sample 2456461 | NCBI WGS metagenome assembly SMVB01 (sample SAMN11095934, study PRJNA526329) | marine sediment metagenome | biome: Marine sediment; feature: Surficial sediment; material: Deep marine sediment; isolation source: Hadal surficial sediment | place: Pacific Ocean | collected 2014-05 | depth...
ACCGGCGAACCGCTGGCCTCGCCCAGCCGCAGGGCGATCGCCAGATGGGCCGGGTCCAGCATATACCGGCCGATCCCTGCATCGAATATGACCGCCAGGAAGGCGCCAAGCGATAGCGCCGCCGCGCCAAGCCAAAGACCCGGCGCGCCGTCACCCGCTCTCTCCCGCCTCTCCCCAAAAAAGGGTGTGAAGGTGAGAAGGAACGCTGCCGCGGCGATTAATGCGGTGGCGGGGAGGAAGACGGCCAGGAGAATGAGCGCCAGGGGGTTCGGATTGAACAGCGCGTCCTGCGCTAACGTATTGGCCCAATAGCCCAGTGTATAGGGCGCCCCTGCCATCGTCATGGCGGCCAGGGCGATGACGGCGCAGGTTTTCGGCATGGCGCGCGCCAGTCCGCGCAAGCCGTCGATATCGCTGGATCCGGTTCGATCGGCGATGGCGCCGGCGGCAAGCAGCAGCGCGCTCTTGGCGAGCGCATGGGCGAGCAGCCAGGCGCAGGCGGCCAGGATCGCCAGCGGCAGACTGGTGCCGAGCAGCATGACGATCAGGCCAAGCGTGGCAAGGGTGGTGTGCGCCAGCAGACCCGGCAGATCGTTTTGCCGCAACGCCTGGACCGCACCCGTCAACAAGGTCAGGCCGCCGACGACCGGCAGGATGATCGACCAAGCCGGCGTATCGCCAAGAAAGGGATGCACCCGCATGAGCAGATAGATGCCGGCCGGAGCCATCGCGATGGATTGCAAATAGGCGGCGGCCGGCGCCGGCGCCGCGGCGGTCTCGGGCAGCCAGAAATGAAACGGGAACTGCGCCGATTTGGTGAATGCCCCGACCAGAATCAGCACCAGGATGATCGGATAGGCCGGATGCTCGGTGAAGGTGTTGCCGAGCGCGATGGCATCGCTCATCGAAGGGACGCCGAGAAAGCCGACCAGCATCAGGAAACCGGCCAGAAGCGGCAACCCGCCGGCGACGGGCACGATCAGCACCAGCCACGCCGCCCGGCGCGTGTCCGGCCGTTGGCGATCAAAGCCGACCAGCAGGCAACCGGCGATCGCCGTCATCTCCCAGAAGATGAAAAGCATCAGCAAATCATCGGCAAGGACCAGCCCGAGCACCGATCCCATCAGCAAAAACAGCAGGGAAAAGAACCGGCCCTGATGGCGATGCCCGTTCAGGGAGACGCCGGTATGGAGGACGATGACGGCGCCGATCGCGGTGATCAGCAGCGCGAACATCAGGGAGAGGCCGTCGATCAGATAAGAAAACCGGACATTGATCTGCCAGGCCCAGTCAAAACCGTTGGCATAGGCCTGGTTGCCGGCAATTGCCGGCAGGAAGCGCGAAAAATGTAAAACCAGCAGCGCCGGGACAAGCGCCAGGATCCACCCCGCATACCCGCCCGCCAGCCGCACGACAAGCGGCGCTATCGCGGCGGCGAGGAACGGTGCGGCGAGCGCAAGAAAAGTCCAGTCGATCGGTGATAACCCCATCAGCAGGTCCTGAACCGGAACGACCGGGTTTTGCCGCCGCGCAAGCGGTGGTTACAGATAATAAAGCAGAAGATAGGCGGCGAGCAGGACGGTCGCCCAAAACGCCATGCTGCCGGTCGGCCGGGTGCGGGCGAAAATGCCTTCCGGCCCACCATGGCGATACAGCATTTCCGCAAAACGCTGCGTCGTCCGATAGGTCCGGTTGACAAAACCCGTCCAGGCAAGCGAGCCGCGCCATTGAAACTCCTCCGCCAGCGCCCGGCCAAGACCACGCCAGAACCAGTCGAAATCAAGCGTGAGCGTCAAGGTCCGTCTGAGCATGCCGAGCAGAAGGAAGAAGGCGAGGCCGGAAAACAGCAAAAGCTGAAGCTGGAAGATGACATGTTCGCCGGTGTAGGGCACGTAGTCGACCGGGAAGGGCAAGATTGCATAAAGCGGTTGCGGATAAACGCCGAGGGCAAGGCACAGGAAGGACATGAAATACATGGCGAGCCGCATATTGAGCGGTGGCTCGGCCGGACGCAGGCCGGAATCCTTCTGAAAAAAGACGAACCAGGGAAATTTGATGCCGGCATGCAGGAAGACGCCGGCCGATGCCGCCGCCAGCAGGAGCCAGATGATCAACATTTGATCGTCGGCGGCTGCCTGGCTGATCATCGATTTGGAGATGAAACCAGAGGTCAGCGGAAAGGCGGAGATGGACAACGCGCCGATAATCCCGCAGGTCGTCGTGATCGGCATGGTGCGGAACAAGCCGCCAAGATCTGTGCATTTGCTCTTGCCGGTCATGTACAGAACGGAGCCGGCGGACATCAGAAGCAGCGCCTTGTAGATGATGTGGGCAAAGGCGTGCGAGGCGGTACCGTTGAGCGCCATTTCGGAACCGATGCCGATGCCGGCAATCATGAAGCCAACCTGGTTGACGATCGAATAGGCCAGGATGCGGCGCATGTCGTTTTCGAGGATTGCGTAAACGATCCCGTAAAAAATCATGTAGAAGCCGAAATAGATCAGAATCTCCGATCCCGGAAAGCCGCGCATGAGCACATAGACGGCGGCCTTTGTGGTGAAGGCCGACAGGAACACCGTTCCCGACCAAGAGGCTTTCGGGTAGGCGTCCGGCAGCCAGGCAGACAGCGGCGGCGCGCCGGCATTGACCAGAAATCCCGCCAGAATGAGCCAGCGGGGGAGGGAATCGAGCGTCATGGCGTTGAACTGCAACGAACCGGTCGCCGATATCTCGCCGGCGATCCCGGCCATCAGCACAACACCGCCGAAAATATGGATAATGGCATAACGCTTGCCGGCACCCAATGCAGACCTCCCGGCCGTCCAGATGACGACGGTGGAACCGATCGCCATGACTTCCCAGAATATGAAAACGGTGACCAGGTCGCCGGCGAACACCACGCCTATGGCAGCGCCCCCATAGACAAAGGCGGCGGCAAGTTCGGCCGTGTTTTTCTGGTTGAGGGCGAACAGACCGCCGGCGAAGGCCATGATGGCGAAGGCGGTGGCAAACAGTCGCGACAAGGTGTCGATGCGGACCGGCGTGAGTTCGTAGCCAAGCCAGGCGACGGCAGGGGAATAATCGACCGGAAGCGACCAGATGATGATGAGCAGGAGAAGCGGCGCGGCCAGGATCACCACCGATCGCGCCGTGCGCCCCAGAAACGGCAGGACCAGACCGGCAAGGATCAGGAAAAGGCCGGGCGGAACGGCAAGGTCAGCCATCATAGTAGGTATCCGGCCGTTTGAGCAGCGCACCCAGCGCCTTGGAGAATACGATAAATCCGACGCAGGAGAGGAAGCCGAACCAGGCGCCGAAACCAAAGGTGCCGTCGATGCCGAAGGAGGGATGGCGCGGAATTACGAGATCGAGCAGCACCGTCACGGCCAGAACGGCGATCGATAAAATCCACAAACGCCGGATGGCCTGCGGTCTGACCAGCCAGTGGTCGCCGTCAGGTTTTTGTTCAGCCATGGCTCAACACCTCGTCAGGTCCTCATCGCGCCACCAGCATGGCGGCCAGCGTAAACGGCACATCGGGGAAAAAGAACAACGCCAGCGTGCCGATCGCCGTGGCGGTAAGCGCCAGCACCATCGGCCACGGCGCCTCGCCGTGTTCGTGATCCTTGCCGCCGGGATTGTCCGGCGCGCGGAAAAAGGCATTGAAAACGATCGGCAGGAAATAGGCAGCGTTCAGCATCGTGGAAATGACAATGATGGCGACCGCGATCCAGTTCTGGCTGGTCATCGCGCCCGACAATATGAACCATTTGCCGACAAAGCCGACGGTTGGCGGCACACCAATCATGGAAAGGGCGCCGATGGCGAAGGCCGACATGGTCCACGGCATGCGTCGGCCGATGCCGTTGAGCTGACTGACCTGGGTCAGATTGGCAGCGGTGGCGATGGAGCCGGCGGCGAAGAAGAGCGTGATCTTGGAGACCGCATGGGCAAGAATGTGCAAGGCCGCGCCCATGACGGAAATCGGGGTCAGAATCGCTGCGCCGAGCACCACATAGGCGAGCTGGCTGACCGTCGAATAGGCCAGCCGGCGTTTCAGATTGTCCTGGCGCAATGCAATCAGCGAAGCGGTGATGACGGTAAATCCGGCGACATAGAGGAGCCAGTCGCCGGCCCCGGTCGTCGCCAGAAATTCGATGCCGAATATGTAGATGATGACCTTCAGCACCACAAACACGCCCGCCTTGACCACGGCGACCGCGTGCAGCAGCGCCGATACCGGCGTCGGCGCCACCATGGCCGCCGGCAGCCAAAAGTGCATGGGCATGAGGGCGGCCTTGCCGATGCCGAAAACAAAGAGCGCCAGAAGAAGGCCAAGCGCTGTACCGCCGAGCTTGCCTTGCAGAATGCCGCCGGGCATGAAATCCAGCGTTCCGGCGACAACGCCTGTCCAGACGATCGCCGGGAGCAACAGCCCCATGGAAGTTCCAAGCAGCATGAGCAGATAGATTCGGCCGGCGGAGACGGCCTCGGCATTGGCCTTGTGCACGACCAGGGGATAGGTCGACAGAGTCAGGATTTCGTAAAACAGGAACAGCGTGAACAGATTGCCGGCAAAGGCAACGCCGATCGCGCCGGCGATGGCGATGGCGAAACAGACATAGAACGATGTCTGCCGAGGCTCGTTATTGCCGCGCATGTAGCCGATCGAATAGATCGAATTGACGATCCACAGGCCGGATGCGACGAGGGCGAAGATCATGCCCAGCGGTTCCACGGAAAAGCCGAGTTCGACAACGGTGAACAACTCGAGCGAGGCAGTGCGTGGATTGGCGCCTGAAAACACCGCCACGGCGACACCAATCACCGTAGCGAACAGCGCCAGGCTTGTTACGATCGTCACCGTTTCGCGCAGGTTCGGGTTGCGGCCCGTCAAGGCGATCAGGCCGGCGCCGGCAAGCGGCACAGCCAAGGCCAGCACAACCAGGCTATCGGCATTCATTTCATGCCCGCCAGCAGGACTTCGGCGGCGCGCCCGGCGATACCCGCTGTGAGATCGGTATTGAAGCCGAGAACGACGATCGCCGCCGTCACGATCCAGGTGAGAGCCAGCATTTCCAGCGGCGGTTCACGGGCGGCCTCGATGCCGGCGGCCGGTTCGCGGAACCAGGCGACCTCGATCACCCGGCCGATATAGACGAGGGCGATCAGCGAACTGAGGACGATGATTGCGGCCAGCCACCAAAAGCCCTGTTCCACCGCGGCGGTGACAAGATAATATTTCGACACAAAACCGACCGTGCCGGGTACGCCGACCAGGGCGAGGCCGGCGATCACGAAGGCGCCCATGGTCAGCGGCATGCGCCGGCCGATGCCCGCCATATCCTCGATTCTGACGATACCGGTCTGGAAAACGATGCCGCCGATCGCCATGAACAGCGCCGCCTTCATCAGCGCGTGATTGAAAATATGGACGATGCCGCCGGTCAGCCCCGTCTGGGTGGCCAGAGCGATGCCGAGCGTGATGTAGCCGATCTGGGCGACGGACGAATAGGCCAGCATGCGTTTCACATTGGCCTGGAAGACGGCGACAATGGAGGCAACGAGCATGGCGGCGACAGACAGGGCGATGAGAATTTCGGTCACCGGAAGATCGTCGAAAACGAAGGCCACGCCAAATACCGAAAACAGGTATCTGAGAAGCAGATAAATGGCGACCTTGGTTGCCGTGGAGGCAAGGAATATCGTGACCACGGAGGGGGCGAAGGCATAGGCGTTGGGCAGCCACAGATGCACCGGAAACAGGGCGATTTTCAGGCTGATGCCGACGGTGATGAAGGCGAGCGCCGCCAGCAGGGGGCGGATATTTTCAACGTCGCCGATGCGGGCCGCGATGTCGGCCAGGTTGAGCGTGCCGGTCATGACATACAGCAGGCCGACGCCGATGACATAGAACGTCGCGCCGATGGTGCCGACGATCAGATATTGGTAGGCCGACAGGAGCGCCCGGCGATCGCGGCCAAGGGCGATCAGCACATAGGTGGAGAGCGAGGAAACTTCCAGAAAGACGAAGGCGTTGAACGCATCGCCCGTGATGGTGATGCCGAGCAGCCCGGTCAGGCACAACAGATACATGGTGTAGAACCAGGCTTGGCGCTCCGGGGCGATCTCCGAGGCAACGCTCCGGGGCGCATAGCTCATCACCAGGGCGCCCATGAGGGAAACGAGGATCAGGATATAGGCGCTGACCAGATCGACCCGGTATTCGATGCCGAGCGGGGGCGCCCAGCCGCCGAGCGCATAGGAAACCACGCCTTGCGCCTCTACCTGGCGCAACAGCGCAAAGGCGATCACCGGCATGGTCCAGCTGACGGCAAGGGCAATCAGCCAGGCAAGCCGCCCGCGGCGCACCAGCGCGGCGAGGACGGCGCCGAGCAGGGGAATGACAACCTGGAGCGCGGGAAGATTGGACGAAATCATGTATCCTCGTCCCCGGCGGCGAAAATCTCGTCCTCCTCGATCGTCCCGTATTCCTCGTTGATACGCAGGACCAGCGCCAGACCGAGCGCCAGGGTCGCAATGGCGACCACGATCGCCGTCAGGATCAGCACATGGGGCAGCGGATTGGAGTAGATCTGGAAATTCTCGTCGATGATCGGCGGCGTGCCGCCGAGGATCTTGCCGGGCGAGAGATAGAGCAGGTAGACCGACGTCTGGAACAGCGACAGGCCGACCAGCTTCTTGATCATGTTGCCGCGCGCGACGACGACATAAAGCCCCGACACCATCAGGAAAATGATGATGAAATAGTTGAAATTGTCGATCAGCGGGCCGAGGACATTCATCGCCGCTGGCGCCCCGCCACGGCGTAGAATATCGCGATCATCGTGCCCGATACGGTGATCAGCACGCCGGCTTCGACCAGAAATACGCCCCATTCCTGGCCATGGACCTGGTCATCGGCCAGGGAGCTGTAGTCCAGGTAGTTCGCGCCCATCATCATCGCCGCGACACCGACGCCGGCAAAAACCAGGACGCCGAGCGGCACCATGATCTCCACGACGTTCGGCGGCACGATGCGCATGGTCTGGGCCAGACCGAATATGATGGCGTGCAGGAAGACGGCGGCGGCAAGGATGAGGCCAGCCTGAAAACCGCCGCCGGGACCGAAATCGCTGTGGAACTGCACATACAGGCCAAAAACGAGGATGAACGGCAGGATAATTTTCGCCGCAACCCGCAGGATCGCATCAAGATGCATGGCCGACCATCCCTATTTGTCCGGCGAGGCGCGGCGCAGGCGCTTCAACAGCAGAAGAACGCCAATCCCGGCGGTGAAAATAACCGTCGTTTCGCCAAGCGTATCAAAGCCCCGGTAACTGGCCAGAACCGATGTGACGACATTGGCGATGCCGGTCTGCGGGATGGAGCCGGCCAGATAATCCGGCGCGACATTGGTGTGGACCGGCGTGTCGGCCAGGCCGAAGGGCGGCAGGCCGTAGGTTCCGTAAATCAGCACGGCGCCGGTGACGATCGCCACGAACAAGGGCAGGATCGGCGTGTGGATTGGGGCGCTTTCCTCCGTCTTGGTCAGATAGAGAACGCCAAGCATCAGCACCGTGGAAATACCGGCGCCGACCGATGCCTCCGTCATGGCAACGTCGACGGCGTCGAGCACGATCATCACGGAGGCCATCAAAAAACTGTAGATGCCGCTCAAAATGACGATCGCGAACAGGTTTCTGAGCCTGACAATGCCAATCGTCACGACCGCCAGCAGGCTCAACAGCACCATGTTGATCAGCGCTTCGATGGTTTCGCCCCGTTTTTCGCCGGTTTCTGCCTGTTTGCCACTTTCGGGGCAACTTTTTCCGGATCGCCCTCGACAAGCTTGCCGGAGCGATCCACGACAAGCGGCAAAAGTTTGTCCTGCAAGGCCGCCCGCGCCAGAGCATGGGTCGCCACCGGGCCGGTGAACAAAATGACCAGCAGGACCAGAAACAGCTTGACCGCGACCAGCGTCGGCCCGGCCTGCAACGCCATGCCGGCGATCAGAAACCCGACACCCAGCGTGTCGCCGACGGAGACCGCGTGCATCCTTGTGAACACGTCCGGCATCCGGTTCAGCCCGATGGCGCCGACCAGATAGAAAAAACCGCCGGCAAGGAGCAGCAGCCAGCTGGCGATATCGACGAAAAGCCCGACGCTCAAGTCTCCGCCTCCTCTTCGCCGCCATGGCCGAGCGAGCCGTAACGGAAGAATTTCAGCACCGCCAGCGTGCCGATGACGTTCAAAAGCGCGTACAGAAGCCCGATGTCGAGAAACTCCGGCCGGCCGGTCATGAAGCCGAACAGCGCCAGCAGCATTATCGCCGCCGTGCCGACGGAATTGGCGGCAAGAAGCCGGTCAAAAACCGTCGGCCCTTTCAGGGCCCGCACGATGGTCAGGATGAGGGCGGCAAGAACCGCCAGGATGGCTGCGGCGAACATCATGCCGGGCCCTGCTCGAACCGGGTGACGCGGCGATCCATTTCGCCGCCGGCCAGATCTTCCGCCGCCTCGGCGCAGATCGCGTGGACCAGTATCTCCTTGTCTCGGGCGTGCAGTTCAACCGAAATCGTCCCCGGCGTCAGGGTGATGGAATTGGCATAAATCACCAGTCCCGTTGAAGATTTCTGCGACGCCGCGACACGGATCAGGGTTGGCGAGATCGGCAGTTTCGGGTCAAGGACAAGGCGGCTGACATTGATGGCCGACTTGACGATTTCCTTGACCAGCCACGGCCAGTAGACAAACCCGCGCAGCAGAAGAGAGACCGGATGGCCTTCCTCGTCGGCATAGCCCATGCGCAAGCCGAACAGGGCGACGGCGACCGCGCAGACAGCGCCCGACGCCACCAGCCAGGGCGAAGCGTGGCCCGACAAAAGCAGCCAGAAGACAAACATCGCCAGCGCGATCGATGCCAAACGCATTGCCTGTCCCATTGCCTTAACCTCTGGACAATCCAGTCAGGCGCCCGGTCGGGCGCCCACCGCCGCATACATGGACAAATCCATAGCGCCAATCAACCGATGGTCAGGGCAGCAGGCGATTTTCCACATCTACCGACAGGCCGGCGGGCAAAAACGGAGTGCTGCCTCGCCAGTTGCCTTGGCGACATCGCGACCTTAACTTTGCGGAAAAAGCGATGGGTAGCGTCATGGACAGTTCAGACAGCAAACCGGCGGTGGATAAAACCGATGCGCAATGGCGGGCGCAACTGACGCCGGAGCAATATCATGTCTTGCGTGGGGCTGGCACCGAACCGCCCTCCAGCCATCCCTACAACGACGAAAAGGCCGCCGGGACCTATACTTGCGCCGGCTGCGGCGCTGCGCTGTTCCGCTCGGAGGCGAAGTTCGATTCCGGCACCGGCTGGCCAAGCTATTTCCAACCCATCGACCCCCATGCGGTGAGCGAGCATGTCGATCGCGGCTTGTTCACCAAACGCACCGAAATCCGCTGCGCCCGCTGCGAAGGCCATCTCGGCCATGTTTTCCCGGACGGTCCGGAACCGACGGGCCTGCGCTATTGCATGAACGGCGTGGCGCTTGATCTGAAAAAGGACGAGGGCTGACCCCTATCCGCCCGCCGCCTCGTCCCTACGGTCAGGCTTCGGCAGTGTCGGGGAGAAGCGATCCGCTGGTGGCCGGCATGATTGCCCGGAACCGTTCGATGACCGGCGAATCGAGCTGGCTCGCGCTCGTGTTATTCCCCCATTCATTGAAGAGGATCAACCGGCTGACATTGCGGTCTTCAGACATCAGCTTTGTCCAGCGGTCGGCGCGACCGGGATCGGGAAGTGCGCCGGCTACTTTTTGTCCCTCTGATTTTTCATCCGCGGATTTGCGGATGTCTGGCTGATAATTGAGCTTTTTCAACACCTTGTCCGCCAGGCCCGGATAGCGGCTGAGCGTGAACCAGGTCTGCGGATATTCGGTCATCAATACCACCCATTGAACCAGCCGGCGCCAATCGTCGCTGCCGGGATGGATTCCGGCTGTCAGCCGCGCAATCTCCTGAAACAGCGCCACGGCATTGATGATCCGTTTGATCTGGCGCGGATTGGCAGGCAGCACAGGCGAGAGCGGCACAAGGCGATGCTGGGTTTCCCGTTCCAGGTTCTTGTCGGCGGCGCTGAGAAATGCGGCCTCGCGATTGATCTCCTTTTCGACGCGGGCGCGGGTCGGCTTGTCCTTGATCGCTTGTGCAGCTTTCAGCAAATCCTCTGCCTTGCCATCGCGCTCCGCGATCGATGACGCCACGCGCAAACTCTCTTTGCCCTTTCGGACCTCGGCGATTGCGGCCTCCTCCCCAGGTGCTGGCTGGCTGCGCTTCTGCGCCTCTTCGACATCGAGAAGCGCACGCACAAATTCCGACCGCTGATCTGCGCTGACGTCGGGCAGAACCAGCGAAATCTGGATCGCCTTTTCCACGAAACGGCCGCCGAAGGAATGCTCCGGCCCGACGTCAATGTCCTTCATCGCCTTGTGGGTTTCGGCGAAGGATTGCTCGATCCAGTCGCGGTCGCCGAGGATCAGGAACACGACACGGGGCGAGCGCAGGATCGTCTGGATGCCGCGTAACAGCTCGACAACGAACTCCGGCTTGCAGCGATCCAGATCGTCGATGATTACGAGCACCGGCCGGCGCAGGCGTTTCATCATGCGGGCGAAGTGCCGCCGGAACCGCTCCAGCGGATCGCCGCCGCCAAGCGAGTAGTTCTTCGAAGCATCTGGCGAGCCGGTAAACAGCGAGTCGGTGAACGCGGCGATGATTCCCCGGAACCCCGATAGTGCGCCAAACGCCACTGCGGAAATACCGAGGACCGATGCGGATACGGTGGCTAAATCCCAGACCCATTTTTGCTTGCTCTCGTCATAGGCAAGAAGACCAGCGCGAACTAGAAATAAAGCAAGGACAAGCATGAACGCCGAGACCACGAGCAGCTTGACCACATTGGGCGCCGTCAATCGCCAGTATATTTCGCTAAGATTCAAAACCAGCCAGCGGAAATATCGCCGCGCGGCCACGCCGAAATGATAGTCGGGGTTGATAGCCGGGAGCTCTTTCCGGATCGCCGGATTGTGATCTGCTCCGATGGTATTGATCGGCTGCCGGTTGCGATCTGATTTGATAGCCCGAAATGCCTGTTTTTGGATGGCCTGGTGGAAGCACCACCAGGGCGGGTCGACATGCTGGTGTTGCCAGGCGTTGAATTGAACAATGATCCAGGGCTTGCGATAATCCTCCTTCCAGACCGTCTCGTCCCTCAGCTTGTCGATCGCCGGCCAGTCCGGCAATTCGCCGTCATGCACATAGGGATTGAGCAGCTTGGCGAGATAGTTCGCGAAGCTCGTTTTTCCGCCGCCCCAGGGCGCATCGACATGGACGACAAATCCACCGTCGATCAGTTGCGCAGGCTCTGGTTTGAAACGCTGCGCTGCCCATGACCATACTCTCGACCAGCGCGTGCCCGTGGTCTCCGGATTTGGGTCCCGATTGGTCTCGTCCCAGGCCTGGTTGAGCTTGATCGCCAGCAGCAACGCCAGGTCGGCGCGGCCGAGATGGTCGATATCGGTCTCAGGCCGATCGTAGAGCACGCCGAGATCGGTGCGTTCGGCATCGACGGCATCAACAAACAACGGCGCCCGCCCGTTCTCCCGCAGATGGGCGTCCATCTTGTCGGCGACATCGGGCGGCAGCTGCTTGAAATGCCGGCTGGTGGGTTTCAGCCCAGTCGCCTCGATGACATCGTCGCGATTGAGCGGCTTGTCGGCGTAGAACTCCGCGACTTCCGTCGGCACTCGGACCTGACCGTCTTTGTCGGTGATCAGCTCGGTGGACGCGATTTTGCCCGTGCCGACGACGCCGCCGCGGTCGCGGCCCTTGACGTTGCGAAAATAGACCACCGGGTCGCCGGCCCGCATGGCGGCGATATCGGCCTTGACGATCTTCCAGGGGATGGGACTGCCGGGGCCGATTGCCCTCATCCATTGGTTAGGCTGGTCTTTTTCCCGCGTGTATTTCGCCAGCCAGACATTGCGGCGGGGTTGCGGGCTGCCGTCAGGCGGGGGCAGAGGGGCGGGATCGGGCGGGCTGTCAATCAGCTCACGGATATGCGCGTTGACGGTCCGGGGTCCCTCTTTCCAGACCTCGTCGGCAATCGTTGCGCGGGCGACCTCCAGCGTCTCGTTGGCCGACCAGCCCTCCAGCCGCGCCTCGTACCAGTCTGTCCAGACGTCCCACCCTTCGTCAAGCGACCGAAGCCGATCCTTCAGTGCCCGCCAAAGCTCGACGAAGCGCTGCGGCGGACCCTCTAGCCAAAGCGGCTGGGAGACGAGATCGGCCGGGTTCAAGCCAGCGGCAACAGCCGTCAAGTCGTCGGCCCGAGCGGCGTCGGCG
>SMVB01176233.1_pt1 | contig 12403 bp, 10 predicted proteins | sample 2456461 | NCBI WGS metagenome assembly SMVB01 (sample SAMN11095934, study PRJNA526329) | marine sediment metagenome | biome: Marine sediment; feature: Surficial sediment; material: Deep marine sediment; isolation source: Hadal surficial sediment | place: Pacific Ocean | collected 2014-05 | depth...
ACTGGCATCGCCACCATGACCGCCCCGAGCCTCGACCCGCCGCCGGACGCCGACACGCGCTTCGCGACGCCGGTGAACGCCGCCGTACCGGTCGCCGCGGAGGGGGAGTTCGCGCCCTTGCGGCTCGGCGCGCTCGCGGTCTGGCCGCCGGTCGTCCTGGCGCCGATGGCGGGCGTGACGAACTTCGCCTTCCGTTCGCTGTGCCGCGAGTTCGGGGCGGGCCTCTTCGTCTCGGAGATGATCACCGCGCGCGGATTCGTGCTCGGGAACAGGCTGACGACGCTGCTCGCGAGCTCGCACCCGGATGAGCAGCCGCGCTCGATCCAGGTCTACGGCGCGGACCCCGTCGACCTCGGCGAGATGGTGAAGGCGCTCGTCGACGACGGCGTCGATCACGTCGACATCAACTTCGGTTGCCCCGTCCCGAAGGTGACGCGCGCGGGGGGCGGCAGCGCGATACCGGCCAAGCCGCGGCTCGTCGCGCGCCTCGTCCGCGCGATGGTCCGCAGCGCGGGCGAGGTGCCCGTCACGGTGAAGATGCGCAAGGGCCTCGACGAGACGTTGCTCACGTACCTCGCGGCGGGCAAGGCCGCCGAGGAGGAGGGCGCCGCGGCCGTCGGGCTCCACGCGCGCACCGCGGCGCAGCTCTACTCGGGCACGGCCGACTGGAGCGCGATCGCCGCCTTGAAGGCGCACCTCTCCGTACCCGTGCTGGGCAACGGCGACGTGTGGGAGTGCTGGGATGCCCTGCGCATGATGCGCGAGACCGGCTGTGACGCCGTCATCGTGGGGCGCGGCTGCCTGGGCCGTCCATGGCTCTTCCGCGAGCTCGCACAGGTCTTTGCCGGAGAAGAGCCCGACCGGCCCCCGAACATGGGCGCGATCGCCGCGATCATGGACGATCACGCCCGGCGTTTGATGCGCCTGTTCGGCGACGGGCCCGGCCTGCGCCAGTTCCGCAAGTGGACCGGCTGGTACACGAAGGGTTTTCGCGGCTCGGCGGCGGTGCGCGGCGAGCTCGCCCGCCTCGTCTCCCTCGACCAACTAGGCACCGCCCTGGCGAAGCTCGATCCCACGGAGCCGTTCCCCTTCCTCGCCCTGCGCGCCCAACGTGGGAAGGGCGGCCGGACGCAGCGCGTGAAGCTGCCCGCGGGCTACCTCGACGACCCCGATGACGACGCGCCGCCGCGCGGCCCACGAACGCTCGCCGAGGTCGAGGAGTGGGAACGGGCGCTGTCGGGGGGCTGAGCCCGATGCGGCGCCGGCGCGTCGCGATTCCTTGCGGCGGGTGCGCAACCGTACGGGGTCCGGAGCGGTCGAGCCCGGGTGGGTGGGGGCGGCGGTGGACAGGCCTGGGGGCTCTCCGCCTGGGGACGCCGCCCGTTACCATTCCCGCGCCGCCCGAGCTCGGCGACTCACGACATGACCCTCGAATCCGAAATCGTGATCGTCGGCGCGGGTGCGGCGGGTCTCTGGGCCGCGGGGGTGGCGGCACGCCGGGGTCGCGCCGTGCTGCTGCTCGAAAAGACCGCGCGCACCGGCACCAAGGTGCTCGCGAGCGGCGGCACGCGCTGCAACCTGACGACGACCCTCGACGCCGAAGGGGCGGCGGCGCTCTTCCGTCCGCGCGGCGCGCGGTTCCTGCGCCACGCCTTCGGCGCGCTCCCACCGCGGGAGTTGCGCGAGCGCTTCGACGCCCTCGGTGTGCCGACCGTCGACGCGCCGATGGAAAAGGTCTTCCCGAAGAGCGATCGGGCGCGCGACGTGCGCGACGCGCTCGAGCGCGAGGCGCGCGCGGCCGGTGTCCGGATCGAGCTCGACGCCAACGTCGTCCGAGTCGAGGGCGGGGCGGGCGCGGAGCAGCCGTGGTTCGCCCACATCGCCGGCGGCCGGCGCGCGACCTGCACCAAGCTGCTCCTTTGTCCGGGCGGGATGAGCTACCCGCGGACCGGCACCACGGGCGAGGGCTACGGGTGGCTCGCGAAGCTCGGCCTCCCCGTGCGCCCGCCCGTCCCCGCGCTCGTTCCGCTCACGAGCCCTGCGGCCTGGGTCCGCGAGCTGTCCGGGATCGCCTGGCAGGCGGGCGAAGTGCGGCTCCTCGACCCGCGGGGCAAGGTCCTCGGCCGCCGGCGCCGGCCGCTCCTCTTCACGCACTTCGGCGTCTCGGGCCCGGCGGCGATGGACCTCTCCGTGCACGTCGCGCGGGCGCAGGCTGACGGCGAGCCGGGTGAGCCGAGCGAGCTCACGCTGGCGCTCGACCTCCTGCCCGACGTGTCACGCGCGGACCTGCGCGGCGCGCTGGTCGAGGCCGCGGCCGCGCGCGGCGCGCCGCGGTTGTCGCGGACGCTCGCGGCGGACATCCCGAAACGCCTCCTCGCCGCGATCTCGCGCGCCGCCCGGCTGGCCGAGGCGGATCCGCCCGTCGCCGGCATCGCGCGAGCCCACCGGCACGATCTGATCGAGACCCTCAAGGGCCTGCGCATCCCGATCGACGGCACGCAAGGCTTCGACCGGGCGGAGGTGACGGCCGGCGGTCTCGCGCTCGAAGCGGTCGATCCGCGCACGATGGCGGTGAACGGTCACCCCGGCCTCTACGTGTTCGGCGAGTTGCTCGATCTCGACGGGCCGATCGGCGGCCTCAATTTCCAGGCTGCGTTCGCATGCGCCGAGCTGGCGGCGCTCGATGCTGCCCGCCTCGCGTAGCTGCGGGTCAAGCTTCAGCCCGTCAGTCCTGCGAGACGAGCTTGTCCCCCGACGCCGTCGGGGCGGCCGCTTCCATCGCGCTCGTGTAGCGCCCGTAGCGGGCCTCGCTGTTCATCTTCGCGCGGTGGAGGAAGGCTTGCTTGCCGGACTCGATGCGGTCGTCGCGGCCGCCCCACGCTTTCAGCGTCGCGGCCTGGAGCGCGCGGCCGTACGAGAAGCTGAGCTCCCACGGGTGCGCTCCGAGTGCGTTCATCGCGGAGAGGTGCGCCGTCGCCTTCTCGTCGCTCTGGCCCCCGGAGAGGAAGACGATCCCGGGCACGGCCGCGGGTACCGTGCGGCGGAAGCAGCGGACGGTCGCCGCGGCGACCTCCGCGACCGACGCCTGGACCGGGCACTCGGAGCCGGAGACGATCATGTTCGGCTTGAGCAGCATGCTTTCCAGCGAGACGCGCTGGCGCTGCAATTCCCTGAACACGCGCTGCAGCGTCTCGGTCGTCACCGCCTCGCAGCGCTCGATCGTGTGCGCGCCGTCCATGAGCACCTCGGGCTCGACGATCGGCACGATGCCCTGCTCCTGGCAGAGGGCCGCGTAGCGCGCGAGCGCGTGCGCATTCGCGTCCATGCAGTAGGTGCTCGGCAGCGCGTCCGAGACTCTTATGACAGCGCGCCACTTCGCGAAGCGCGCGCCGAGACCCTTGTACTCCGTCAGGCGCTCGCGCAGGCCATCGAGCCCTTCCGTGACCGTCTCGTCGCAAGAACCGGCGAGGAGCTTCGCGCCCTTGTCCACCTTGATGCCCGGGATCACGCCATCCTGCTCGAGCACCTCGGCCAGGCGTTTGCCCGTGGAGGCCGCTTGGCGAATCGTCTCGTCGAACAGGATCACCCCGCTGATGAAGGCGGATGCGCCGGGCGTCGTGAAGAGCATCTCCCTGTATTCGCGCCGCTTGTCCTCGGTGGACTCGACGTCGATCGACTTGAAGCGCTTGGCGATGGTCGGAGAGCTCTCGTCGGCGGCGAGGATGCCCTTGCCGGGGGCGACGATCGCCTGCGCGGTCGCCTGGAGCTCGTTGGCGGTGGTGGTCATCGGGAGAGGATCGAGAGAGGGTGAATGGCGGTCGCGTCGGGCCGAGCATGATAGCGATCGGGTCGCGCGATAGAACCCATGAGCCTGCGCCGCGAGCGAACCCCGGAGCCGCCGAGCTACCGCAGCGCCCCGTACTCGCGCATCACTCGCGCGAGCGTGGCGCGCACCCGGGCCGCGTCCGCCACGAGTGTCGCCCTGCGGCCGAGGCCGGCGGCCCAGAGCGCCTCGTTCTTGTTGATGCGGCTGAAGGTCTGATCGAGCCAGTCCTCCCAGTCCTCCGCCGCGGGGAGCCGTTTCGCGAGGGTCTTCGGCTCCGAGGAGTTCATGTCCCAGAGCGCATGCAGCCGGTCGAGGTTCAACTGGTAGTTGTCGCGCAGGACCACGTCGCCCGTCAGGTAGCTGCGCGCGAGCGCGTGCCGCAGACCCCGGTGGCGCCGCGCGTCGGCGAACAGTTCGCCGATCCGGTCGTAGAGCGACGCCTGCTTGCGGACGGGGGCCTTCCAGGTGCTCCAGTCGTCCAGCACTTCGTGGATGACGCCCAGGGTATCGACGTCGGGCATCTCCATCTCGAACCCCGAGCACCAGGCGTCGTAGAGCGAGACGCCCCGGAAGGCCCGCCCGTCACGGTCGGTGTAGGCGTGGGCGAAGGCCTCGAGGACCCGTCGCTGGGCGCCGTCGTCGAGCGCGCGCTCGACGAGCGCTTCCGCCATGTCCAGGTTCGGCGGGAACCCGGCCAGGGCGTTCTGGAAGATGCGCTCGACGTCGTCGAGCGACTTTCCGGGGACGCGGCGCAGCTCGCGCGTCGCGTAGTCGTACTCCCAGGCGCTGTCCAATCGGCGCTCGGGGATCTTCTTGAACACGCGAACGCGGAACCGCTTCAGGACGCGCGAGCCCTCGGGCAGCCACTTGCGCTCGATGGGCTGGCTCGGCGCATGGGTCGCGGCGTCGTAGGTGCGCGAGGACTCCCGCTCGGGCCACAGGAGCGGCGGCCGCTCGGGGTCCTCGAGCGCGAATCGGATGAGCCGCATCTGGAAGGTGTCGAGGAACTCGACCTCGGCCGAGAACCAGTCCACGATCTCCTGTCGACCGTCCGGCCCGAGTTTTCGCCAGGCCTTGGTGACGGCCCTGTCCGAGGGCGGCCTGGCCGGCTTCTTGGCGCCTTGGAGCGCGGCCGCCGGAGCGCTGAGGCACAGGCCGAGCGCCACCGCGAGCGGCGCGAGAACGTGACGCCGCCGGGTGGGGGAGGTGGGGGCGATCATCGCCCTATCCTGCCAAGCACTCCGCAACCCGGGAACCATCGCGGCCCGACGGGCCTCCGCCGGTGCATGAACCCTCGCGCGAAGTGCGAAGGAGAAGTGCGAAGAAAAGGGGCGGCCCCGAAGAGCCGCCCCAGGCAAGGACCGTCGACAGGGCCAGGGAGGGGACCCCGTCGTACCGCTGCCTTTTCAGGCACCGGAAGAGGACATGGATCTTTTTCCCGCGCATCGGGGCGGGGACTCGTTCCCGGCGGTCGGGCGTCATTCACCGCAATTTCTTGACGCCCACCCGTTGGTGCCGGGGAACTCTGTTCCCGCTCCCGCGATCCTGGCCCTCTTCGGACACCGGAAATCTACCCCGGGATTCGCGGTGGGGCGCGACTGCACGGGATCCGTGTGCCTCCGCACCCGGTGACGGGTCGGAACCGCCGGCGATCGCGGTGCCCGACACGGCCGGCGGCCGGGTACGCCACCGGCCCGCGGAGCCAGGGCCGTCCCGTCAGCGGCGACCGCGCCGCTTCCTGCGCCGCGGTCGCCGGCGCTTCCGCACGCTCCGGCGCTCGGCCTCCAGGTCCTCGTCCGAGGCCGACTTTGCGCGGTTGAACCGGTCGCGCCAGCCTTCGTAGATGTCCCAACCCTGCCCGCGCGCCTCGACGCGCAGGCCGAACAACTCGAGCGACTCGGGGAAGTCCTCGGTCAGCGTGAACAGCAGCGGGCTGAAGCGGTTGCTCTTGGGCAGGGTGAAGCGACTCTGCTGCACGATGATGCGTCGCGCGCGTCCGAAGTCCCGCCGTGACAGCCGCGCGGTCGTCGAGAGCTCGTCGATCACCTCCCAGCACACGTCGCCGATCTCGCCCGGCGCGCCGGGCAGCGTCCGCGTCTCGGCATCCGCCTCGCGCTCGATGATGTGCAGGAACATGACCGCGATACACACGGCGCTCGACGGCTCGTAGCCACGGTGGACCTCCGCGTCGAGCGCCTCGAGTAGCCGCCAGAAGTGCCCGGCGCGCTCGACGGCCGCGCGGTCCGGCGTTTCACGCGGGCCGAGATACTCGTCGATCTGCGGCAGGAGCACGGCGAGCGCCCCGCACGCGCGCAACATCCGGAACGCGCCGAGCGCGGTGCCCGAACGCAGGAGGCGCATGATCTCCTCGAGTACGCGCGGTGGTGCGGCGCGCGAGAGGTGCCCCGAGAGCGCGGTCATCGCGGCCCAGGTCTGGTCCTCGATGCGGAAGTCGAGTCGCGTGGCGAACTTGATCGCCCGCAGGATGCGGACGGGGTCCTCGGCCAGCCGCACCTCCGGGTCGCCGATCGTCCGCAGCACGCGGTGCTCGAGGTCGCGCATGCCGTCGACGTAGTCGAGGATCCGGTTCGTCTCCGGGTCGAGGAAGAGCCCGTTGACGGTGAAGTCGCGCCGGCGCGCGTCCTCCTCCGCCGTTCCGAACTCGTTGTCCTCCACGATCAGGAGGTCACCCTCCGCGCCGTTGTCGTCCGGCCCGGGCTGGGGATCGGCCCGGAACGTCGCGGTCTCGATGATGTTGTCGCCGTAGTAGATGTGCACGAGCCGAAAGCGCCGCCCGATGATTCGGCCGTTCCGAAAGATCCGCTTGATATCCCGCGGGTGCGCGCTCGTGGCGACGTCGTAGTCCTTCGGGTCGCGACCGATCAGGAGGTCCCGCACGCACCCGCCCACGAAGTAGGCCTCGTACCCGTGGTGTTGCAGGCGCGTGACGACCCGCAGCGCGTCGCGATCGAGTGCGCCTTCATCGATTTCAGCCCGGATGGGCTTCCGGCCCGGCGGGCGGGGAGTCCGGTGCTCTTCGTTCGGTGTGTGGCGGGTCATGGGGTGGCCGGGCGTGCCGCGGGTCGAGCCTGCCAGGCAGAGGGCTTCGGCGCCTGCCCAATCTATCGCGCCGGCGCGATACCCTCCACCGTGACCCCGCGACGTGCCCAGCACACCCTTGCCGGGCCTCCTCCCCCCAAGTAGGCTTCGCGGCCCGCGTAGGGCAGTAGCTCCAATTGGTTAGAGCGACTGATTCCAAATCAGTAGGATGGGGGTTCGAGTCCCTCCTGCCCTGCCACTTATATCCTACGTAGGAAGGGGAAAGCACGCTTCAAGGCGCGGGCGGCTGTCGCGAGATTTCCCCGTTGCGCCGCTGGTGCGCCGAGCGTTGCCTGGGAACGCTGTGTTGCGCCCCGTTGCGCCAGACCAGAATGACCCGATCGAGCCGGGCCGGGCTGAGATCTGGGGCGTCGGGCGGGCTCCGTTGCGCCGGGCTCGGCGCAACGGGAGCAGCTTGCCAGCGCGGACCTGGAAGCGGTCGAGCGCCGCCATCAGCGGGCCGTCCAGGATCCCGCACGGAATGGTGCACGGATTCCGATGCAGGTCGTCTCTGCTACACTGAAGAGACGGACCAAGGCACAACCCAAACCGACTGGACCCCGATGAAGTGCATTCAACTCAGTCCTCTCTCCTTGGCCGCCGGTTCCGCCGTCACAGCGGGGCTATTCTTGCTCACAGGAATGCAAGGTACAGGTTCTTTCATAGACGGCGACGTGCGCGAGTTTCTGAGCCACGTCTCGATGGTGGACTTGCCCGATGGTCAGGGCGGGTTCAACAGAACCGTGCGCATCACCGGCATCAACGTGCAGGTCGTGAATGGCATGGGCAGCACCGATACCATGAACGGCACCGGCAACCTTGTCGTTGGCTACAACGAACTGGGCAATCCGGACGGGGACGACCGTCGCGGCTCCCACAACATAGTGGGTGGACGAGAGAACACACATGCCTCTTGGGGTGGACTCGTGGTCGGGGAAATGAACAACGTCACGGGTCAGTTCGCCTCGGTCAGCGGCGGTGTGCTGAATACGGCCAGCGGCCGCGTCTCCTCGGTCAGTGGCGGGAACAACAATACGGCCAGCGGCACCGACTCTTCGGTCGGCGGCGGAGCGTCCAACACGGCCAGCGGCCTCCGATCCTCAGTCAGGGGCGGGCAATACAACATTGCCACCGGCCTCTGGTCCTCGGTCAGCGGCGGGCGGAGCAACGAAGCCAGCGGCGGTTTCTCCTCGGTCAGCGGTGGGCGACTCAACACCGCCGGCAGCACATTGTCCTCGGTCAGTGGCGGGCGTTTCAACTGGGCCGGAGGCGACTCCTCCTCCGTCAGCGGCGGGAGTTACAACTGGGCCAGCGACACCGGCTCCTCGGTTAGCGGCGGGGGTTACAACTGGGCCAGCGGCTACTTCTCCTCGGTCAGCGGCGGCAGAGCGCGCGTAGCCCCCGGCAATGACGACTGGGTCGCAGGCTCCCTCTTCGAGGACGACTAGATCAGCCCGGATCCGCCCCGATCCGACCTCCGGGGTGGTGACGAGGGTGTGGCGGAGGGCGCTGGGCTCTGGAATCCGGTGCGCCTTGCCGGCGTCGCGAGTGCGCTTTCGACCCTTCTCCCAGAGGGGGTGACTTTGGGCCTTGCGAAGCAGTAGGATGGGTTTCGAGGCCCTGTCGCTCTGTCATTCTCTCGTTCAGGAGACTCTCCCCGACCCCATCGATGACGACGCCCCCCCGAGACGACGGAGTCGATGACGAGGTTCCCAAGGACTACGGCGCGGAGTTCCCGCCGGAGATAGAGCCCGAACTGCTCGAGGACGAGGAGGGCGAGGACGGGGAGGACGGGGAGGAGGGCGAGGAAGGGGAGGAAGGCGCCGTCGGGACCGAGGAAGGCGCGGAGGAGAGCGGCGCGGACGGCGACGGGAAACCACCGGGCAAGGCCGAGGAGCCCGAGGAGGAGGTCAAGCACCCCGACACCCGCGTCCCCTCCCTGAAGGAGATGCGGGCGGCCCTCGATTGGGCCTTCGAGGCCGAGGACGACATCACGCCGGAGCTGCTCGCGGCCTTCGCCCAGCACGCCGTGCTCGTGCTCGAGATGAATCGGGTCATGAACCTGACGACGATCCTCGATCCGAAGGAAGTCGCGTCGAAGCACTACGTCGACTGCTGGCGGATCACGCGCCTCGTGCCCTTGATGGCGCGCAAGGTGCTCGACCTGGGCACGGGGGCGGGCTTCCCCGGTATTCCGCTCGCCATCGCCGAGCCGAACCTCTCGATGACGCTCGTCGACTCGACGAAGAAGAAGATCGATTTCGTCGACAAGGTCATCGCGAAGATCGGGATCCCCAACGCCCACACGGTCTGGGCCCGCGCCGAGGACCACCTCGCGCGCAACAAGGTCGACGTCGTCATCGTGCGGGCGGTCAGCTCCGTGCGCGAGAACGTGCGCACGCTGCGCAAGGTGCGGCACTCGCTCAAGGACCTCGTGATGCTCAAGGCGGCCTCGTGGTCGCGCGAGGTACGCGCGGGCGAGCGCGAGGCCGAGCGCCTCGGCTTCAAGCTCGACACGGTGTGGGAGCACGAGCTGCCTGGGGACATGGGCAGTCGCGCGATCCTCGTGTACCGCGCCCCCGGCGGCGCCGGGATGTAGGCCGCGCCGTGTCGCTCTTCGGCTGGATCGGCGTCGGCCTCGGAGCGCTCGCGCTCGTCGCCGTCGTCCTCGGCATCTGGTACTACCCGGACGACAACTCGTTCTGACCCGCATGCCCCTGGACAGGAATCCCCAGGCCCGGCAGATGGCCGACGAGTCGATGGTGCGCAACCTCGCGGCGCAGGCCGAGGCGATCTGGCCCCAGGAGCGCGAGATCGTCGCGAGCTACGGCCTCGCGGGAGAGCTCCGGATCCTCGACGTCGCGTGCGGCACGGGCGAGATCACCGCGCGCCTGGCCGAGATGTTCCCCGAGGCCGAGCTCGTCGGCATCGACCTGCACGAAGCGCACCTCGAGCGCGCCCGCGAGCGCTGCGCCTTCGCGGGCAGCCGCGTGCGCTTCGAGCACGGCGACGCGTTCGCGCTCGACCTCTCCGCGGACGAGTTCGACCTCGCGGTCTGCCGGCACCTCGTCCAGGCAGTGCCGGAGCCCGAGCGCGTCGCGGCGGAGCTCGTCCGAGTCACGAAGCCCGGCGGGCGCCTGCACTTCGTGGCCGAGGACTACGGGATGATGCACTTCTTCCCGACGCACACGGACATCGACCGATTCTGGACCGACGGCCCGACCGCGTTCGCTCGCCGGCTCGGCTCGGACCTCCGGATCGGGCGCAAGCTGGTCACGATCCTGCGCCGGCTCGGGCTCGCGGAGCTGCGCGTCGACTACGTCGTCATCGACACGTTGCGCGTGCCGGTCGAGACGTTCGCCGCCATCTGGACCGCGTGGCGCGACGGCTACTCGGAGGCGGTCGCCGGCGCGACGCGCTTCACGCTCGCCGAGGTGCACGAGCGCTTCGACGACATGCTCGCGGCGATCCGCGACCCGGAGGGCTACGCGGTCTGGCAGCTCCCCGTCGTCAGCGCCGTCCGCCCCTGACGCGTCAGCGCTTCGGCTGCAGCCAGGCCGTCTCGGGGAAGAGCACGGCCAGGCCGCGCCACACCCCGTAGGCGACGAGCGCGAGCACGGCTGTCGCGGCCACGACCTTGAGATTACTGGCGAGGAGCCGGCGGAAGCTCGGCGGCTGTGCGCGTTCTTCGGCCATGGGGGTGATGGTGCCCGAGGGGGGAGTCGAACCCCCACTCCCTTGCGGGAACATGGACCTGAACCATGCGCGTCTACCAGTTCCGCCACCCGGGCACGCGGGCAGGCCGGGGAAGGTACGGCAAGCGCCGAGTGCGGTCAACGGCGCGTCAGCCCGCCGTCACCGAGAGCCCGTCGATGAGCGCCCACGGCGCGAACGCTCCACCCATGATGTTCTCGGCCGTCGACGACAGCGCGCGGACGGACTTCAGGAGCTCGAAGGCGTTGCCCGAGAACAAGGTCTCGCGGCAGGGGCGCACGAGCTTGCCGCCCTCCACCCAGCGCGCGGACTTGGCGACGCCGGAAAAATCGCCCGAGGCCGGGTCGACGGTACCCGAGAAGCGCTGCACGACGAGGCCGCGCTCGAGCGCGGCGTAGAGCTCCGCGACACTCCCGCCGTCGCCGGGCGCAACGGAGAGCGCGTGCGGCCCGAGTCCGGGCACCGAGCGCGCGCCGCCCGCCGCGTGGCCCGTCGAGTCGCGCCCTTCGATGCGCGCGGAGTACGCGTTGTAAAGGTACCCGTCGAGCACGCCGCCCATGACGATCGGGAAGGGCCGCGCGGGCTGGCCCTCGCGGTCGAAGCGCGCCGCGCCCGCCAGCCGCGCGTCCGAGGGGTCGTCGAGGATCGAGATCGACGGCGAGGCGACGACCGTGCCGAGTTTGCCCGCGAGCGCGCTGCGGCCGCGCTGGACGGCGATGGAGCTCGCCGCGGAGACGAGCGGCGAGACGAACACCTCGAGGAAGGCCTGCGGCGCGAAGAGCACCGGGCCGCGATAGTCCTCGGCGGCGCCCGCGCCGAGGTTACCGAGCGCGGCCGTCGAGAACCGCTCGACCACGTCCCGGATCGCCGCGTCGATGCCTGTCGTATCGCGCAGCGTGTCGCCCCAGTAGTCGAAGCCGCCGACGTCGTCGCCGTCGATCGCCATGCCGAAGAGCTGGAGCCCGATCGTGGCGTCGCTCTCCGCCGCGCTGACGCCGGTCGTCGAGCACACGGCGGCGGAGGTCCGCGACACGACGAACGAGCACTGGTCGATCGAGAGGCGCGGATCGACGGCCAGGGCGGCGGTGACGAAGTCGTTGCCGTGCGCGACGGCCTCCTCGACGGTGAGGCGCGCGACATCTTCGCTCACGAGGCTCGGACGATCATCGAGCGGGCGCGCCGCGGGCAGGACATTCGCGTCGTCCGGCAGGGAGAAACCCGCGAGCGTCAGCGCGTCGGTGGCGGCCGTGTCGAGCGCTGCGTCGTCGCTCTGGTTCGTCGACACGAAGCCGATCTTGCGCGCGTCGAAGACCCGCAGCCCGAGCGAGGTGCCCTCGTCCACCTGGGTGAGCTTGAGGTCGCCCTTCTCGAAGCGCACGGCGATCATCTCGGTGCGCATGGCGATGACCTCGGCCTCGTCGGCGCCGCGCGCCGCGGCCCGCTCGAGGAGCGCGGTGCAGCGCTCCGTGAGGCGCGCCTCCTCCGCGGCGGGGTCGAACGTCCGCTCCGTCATGGTCTCGCTCATGACGCCCTCCCGCCGACGAGCACTTCGCAGCTGATCCACGGCCCGCCGGCGTCGACCTTCGCGGGCTGGCCCTTGCCGCAGAATCCGGAACCGAGGTCCCACGCGAACTCGGAGCCGACGCGGTCGACCGACTTCAGCACGTCGAAGGCGATGCCGGAGATGTTGACGCCGCGCATGAGCGGCCCCAGCTTGCCCTTGATGATCGGCCAGGCGCGCGCCGTCCCGAACATGAACTCGCC
>SMVB01123082.1_pt1 | contig 12401 bp, 9 predicted proteins | sample 2456461 | NCBI WGS metagenome assembly SMVB01 (sample SAMN11095934, study PRJNA526329) | marine sediment metagenome | biome: Marine sediment; feature: Surficial sediment; material: Deep marine sediment; isolation source: Hadal surficial sediment | place: Pacific Ocean | collected 2014-05 | depth 0-1...
CACGAGCAGTACGGCGGCTTCGCGTTCAGCGCTGCCCTCGACATTCAGCAGGAGGCCGCCCTCGGGGCCGAGAACGGTGGCGGAGCGGTTACTCCCGAAGCGGTCGGCTACTACCGGGAGGCCATCGCCTCCTACGAGAGGGTCTTCGACGCCAAGGGCGCCGACACTCCGGTCGGACATCTGTCGAACGTGATTTCTGCGTACATCCAACTCGAGGAGTTCGAGGCGGCTATCGAGATGAGCGAGCGGGTGCTGGAGACGCACGGCCAGGAGGATCGACTCTGGGTCCTCTATGCAGATGCGTTGCAGCGCGGCGACCGCCTCGACGATGCGATCACGGCGCTCGACCGCGTGCGTGAAATCAATCCCGATCACCCGAGCGCCGCCCTGAGGCAGGGGAACTGGCTCATTCAGGCCGGCCGGATTCAGGACGCCGTCGACGTGCTCGCCGACGCGGCCGCGAACAACCCTGAGCAGGCGGAGCGGGCCGCGCGGATGATTTTTGCGGACGCTTATCAGAACGGCTACGAGAAATCGGACTACGCGTACTCGATCGCAGGGATGTCAGCCGCAAAGCGACTCCCCAACCTGAACGAGTCCATGATGAGCCAGCTGAACTTCTGGCACGGGTTCAGCATTCACCGTGGCGCGGTTCTCGAGCAGGAGGCTCAGACGCTTCCGACCGCGCAGGTCACGCTGCCCAAGTTTCTTCAGGCTCGCGACCTGCTGAATCAATCCGGGGACTACCCGGCCGCGGTGAGCCTGGATCTGCCTCAGTTGTTGGAGAATATCGCGACCTACATCGAGATTCAGGAGGCGATCATCAAGCGCGGTGACTGATGATCCGATGAAGTAGCGCCACAGGGCGCGCACGGCGCCGCGGGGGCTTTCCAGCCTCCGCGGCGCTTTTTCGTTTGGCTGACTCCGGGACTCCCACACGGAAGTCTCCCCACACCTTCCCACCAGGCGAGGCAACGCCGACGGGCGGGCCTTCGGTTTTCCTTCGGATTTCTGAAAATTTGCATTTCGGGACGATCCACACTTTGCCTGATAGCTATGCGGTATTCCTGCCAAGTGAGGGCCAGCTCGAGAACCAATTAATTCAAAAAACTGACCCTTGACGGGTTGCCCCACCGAGCCGTATAATGGCTCCATGTCTCCCCACTTCTACCCACTCTATACCACCCCGGGCTCTGAGTGAACGGCTTCGTCGGGCAGTACGAGCATCAGATGGATCAGAAGGGGCGTGTCAGCCTGCCCTCGGCGTTTCGCCGAGAAGCCGACGGCGACCGCTTCGTGCTGTTGCAGTGGGAGCCCCGATACCTGACGCTCTTCCCGGAAGAGAAGTGGCATGAAGTCCAGGAGAAGCTCCTCGCGTTCCGCCGAGCAGGCTCGTCGGAGTGGAACCAGGTGCGGATGATCATCGCCAACGCCGTCGAGGTATCGCCCGACAAACAGGGTCGCCTTCTCGTGCCGGCCAATCTGCAGACCGCGGCAGGCCTTTCGGGGACCGTCCTCCTCAGTGGCAACCTGGATCGTGTCGAGCTGTGGGACCCCGCGACGTACCGCGAAGTCGTTCAGGGGCAGGCTGGCGATCTCCAGAAATTCTCACACCAGCTCTTCGGATAGCGGCGGCCATGTCTTCCTATCATGAGCCAGTGATGGGTCGAGAGGTGCTGGATTTCCTGTCTCCTCGGGGTGGCGGCCTGTACCTCGACGGCACGGTCGGCGGTGGGGGGCACACACGAATGATCCTCGAGGCGTGTCCCGACTGTCGAGTGCTGGCCGTCGATCGGGATCCAGAGGCTCTGGAAGAGGCCCGCGCGGCTCTCTCGGACATCCGGTCGCGGGTGCGCTTTCTCGGCGTCCGTTTCGACGAGGCGCCGGCGGACCCCGAAGTGCGCGATCGTGGGCTCGACGGGGCCCTCCTCGACCTGGGTGTGAGCTCGCACCAGCTGGATGACGATGCCCGTGGGTTCGCGTTCCGGAGAGGTGTGGCACTGGATATGCGTATGAACGGGGCGGAGGGCTCTGACGCGCGCTGCTTCTTGGCCGAGGCCGATGAGGGGCGGCTCGCGCAGGTCTTTCGCGACTTTGGAGAGGAGCGGCGAGCGCGCCGACTGGCACGTGAGATCGTGAAGCGTCGGGCCACCGAGCCGCTCGAGACGAGCGACGACCTCGTCGCGGCCCTCTCGGTGTCGCTCGGCCGGTCGCCTTCGGCCAGAGATAAGGCGCGGATTTTTCAAGCGGTGCGAATTGCGGTGAACAAGGAGCTGGAGGCGTTGGAGTTGGGATTGCCCGCGATCCGGGATTCGCTGAAGGATGGCGCGGTCTTGGTGGCTGTCGCGTATCACTCTCTCGAGGACCGCGCGGTGAAGAACGCGTTTCGGGAGTGGAGTCGGTCGTGCGTATGCCCACCCGAACTCCCGCTGTGCATATGCCGTGGGCACGCCCTGGGCGAGACGCTCACCCGTAAGGTGCTGCGGCCCACCGAAAGCGAGGTGGAGCAGAACCCTCGCGCCCGCAGCGCCCGGCTGCGTGCCTGGCGGAGGGCTGCCTGATGGACCCGTCGGTCGTCGGGCGTGCCGCGGTGACGTTCTCGTTGTTTTTATGCTCTCTCGGCTATGTGCCCTGGCGCCAGAGCCGCTCCTTCGAGACGTATCGGGCTCTCGAAAGCGTGCGACGAGAGGTGTCGGTAGCCCGGGCCGAGCGGATTGAGTTGGAACGACAGATCCAGGTCCTGGAGAGTCGGGCGCGGGTTGTGCCCGAGGCGCGGATCCGCTTGGGGATGCATACCCCCAATGCGTCTGAGCAGGTCATTCTGGCCGTACCGGAGTCGATGTGAGCCGGCGCACGCCCAGCAGTGTGTACCCGCGCCCCTGGCGCAGGAGGCTCGTCCTCGCCGTGTGGCTCGTGGGTGCGGCCGTGATCGTCCTCCGAGCAGGTCAGATTCAGATCGTGCAGGCGGCCCAGTGGCGCGAGATCGCCTCTGGCCAGCACCGGGAAGACCAGATCTTGCCTGCTCCCCGTGGGATCATTCTGGATCGCGAGGGAACGCCTCTCTCCGTTACGCGGGAACGAGCCCTGGTGAACATCGCACCGCGGGAGGTCCGTGACGCGGAGACCCTGCAAGCGCTGCTGGTCGACGCGCTTGGCGTTTCGTCCTCGCGGGCCGCGCGACTGGTGACGTCTGGGCGGGGCTGGAACGCCGCTGGCCTCTATCCCCCGGGAGTTGGGAACCGACTCGAGGGGAGGAGGGGCGTCTACGTCGATCCGGTCTTCCAGCGGTACTACCCCCACGGGGATCTCGCGCGCGGCATCCTTGGTGTCGTGTTCGAGGACGAGGGACGGGGTGGGATCGAGCGCCACTTCGAGGCGTGGCTGAGCGGTACAGCGGGCCGGCAGGTCGTAGCGCGGGACCATGTAGGCAATCCGATTCCCGGAGACCGGATTACCGTCGAGGCGCCGCGCGCCGGCGGCGAGGTCGTTCTGACGCTGGACATGGATCTCCAGGAGATCGCCCAGGAGGCGCTCCTCGAGGCCATCGCTCAGCACGAAGCCCGGGGCGGGGACATCCTGATCACCGACCCGTTCACTGGTGAGATCCTCGCGCTCTTCTCGACCCAGGATGGATACGTGGGCGCGCTCTCAGCCGTGAACACCCCCTTCGAGCCAGGATCCACGCTCAAGCCGTTTACCGTTGCCGGCCTTCTGAGGAATGGCTTGTCCTCACTCGACGACACCATCGATGTGGGGGACGGGACGTGGGAGATTGCCGGACGGACGCTGCACGATACACACACCCGGGGCCTGATGACGATCCGGGACGCCCTGCGCGAGTCGTCGAACGTCGGGATGGCGAAGGCCGCGCTTTCGATGACTCCCGGTGTGCAGTTCGAGACCCTGCGCGACTTCGGATTTGGTACGCTCACCGGAATCGAGCTGCCGGGTGAGGTGGCCGGGACCCTTCGGCGACCGGATCGTTGGACTGCCCAGTCACCGGCGTCGCTCGCGATAGGCTACGAGATTTCCGTGACCCCGCTGCAGATGACGATGGCGTACGGGGCGCTCGCGAACGGCGGCCTGCTCATGCGTCCGCAGTTGATACGTGAACTGAGGAACGCGGACGGTACCGTCGTCGAGTCATTCGAGCCGGAGGTGATTCGCCGGGTCATCGACGAGCGCGACGCACGTGCCATCGGGCGGGCCTTGGTCGACGTCGTCGAGGACGGCACGGGCCAGTCGGCTCGGCTCGGCTCGTTCCGTGTCGCGGGCAAGAGCGGTACGGCCAGGTTCGCGAGCGGGGGCGCGTATCAGCTCGGCGACTATTCGGCGTCCTTCGTGGGTTACTTCCCAGCGGACAACCCACAGCTTGTCGTCTTCGTGAAGCTCGATCGGCCGCAGGGCCAATATTACGGCGGAGCCGTGGCTGCGCCGGTGACGCGCGCGACGATGGAGGCCGCCCTAGCCGCAAATTCGGCACACTTGGATCGGGGTGCCTTGCTGGCGGCGTCCCGGAACGCGCCGAACCGCGTCGCGACCGAGCTGGCTTCCAGCTTCGCGTCGTACGCGTTGGAGCCCGCGCTTCCGCCTTATCCGGCGGAGGGAAACGAAGAGGACGGACGCGTGACGTTGCCCGATGTCTCGGGTCTGCCGGCGCGCATCGCGATCCGACACCTGCACCGCCTCGGCTTGCGGGTGGCCCAAGTCGGGATTGGGGACATCGTACGAACGACGCCTCGCGCTGGAAGCCGCGTGTCGCTCGGTGACACGATTCGCATTCGCTACCGTGGCCAGACGCATGACTGAGGCGGCGCGGACCCTCGATGCGGTGGGGGAAGTCCTCCGGTCGGCCGACCTGCTGAAGGAGAGGCTCGGCCTGGGGGACGTCGTCGTCAGCGGTGTGACGCAGGACTCGCGCTCGGTCGAGAGAGGCGACGTCTTCCTAGCTTGGAAGGGGACGGGCGTCGACGCGCACGACTTCGTGCCGGCCGCTGTCGAACGGGGCGCCGTCGCCGCCGTCGTGGAGCGTCCGGTCGAGGTCGACGTCCCGCAGTTCATCGTGACGGACGGGCGCCGGGCGGCAGCGCTCGTTGCGGACGCCGTGATGGGGTCGCCGAGCCGGCGTATGCGAACGCTCGGCGTGACCGGCACCAACGGAAAGACGACGACGGCGCTTCTCATTCGGCACCTTCTGGTTCCTGACCTGCCGACGGCCGTCATCGGAACGCTCGGCGTCGTGGACGCGGACGGGGTCCGGCCGGGGACCGAAGGGCTCACCACACCCGGCCCGGTTCAGGTCGCCGTATGGCTTCGCGATTTGGCCGACGGCGGCACAGCCGCGGTCGTCCTGGAAGCCTCCTCCCACGCGTTGGAGCAGCATCGCCTGGACGGCGTGACCTTCGACGTCGCGGTGTTCACCAACCTCACACAGGATCACCTCGACTATCATGGCGACTTGGCCGCGTACCTGCGGGCCAAGGCGCACCTCGTCGATTTGGTGGCGCCCGAGGGCACCGTCATCGTAAACGGGGCCGATCGAGGTTGGGATTCCCTCGAAGTGGGTGGACGGCGCCTGCGGACCTTCGCGGTCGAGTCCAAGGCGGATCTGAGCGCCAGCGACCTGGTGCTGCGTCCGGAAGGCACGACGTTCACGCTCACGGTCGATGGCTCCTCTTACGCCGTCCGCACGCCGCTGATCGGCCGTTACAACGTCGAGAACACGCTCGCAGCGATCGGTGCGGCGCTGGCGATCGGCATTTCGGTGGAGCACGTCGTAGAGCGTCTCGCGACCACCCCCCCCGTGAGCGGACGACTCGAGGCAGTCATCACGAGTCCCTTCACCGTGCTGATCGACTTCGCGCATACACCGGCAGCGCTCGAGGGCGCGCTTGCCGCAGTGCGCCCGCTGAGTCGTGGGCGCCTCATCGTGCTCTTCGGAGCGGGTGGAGATCGCGATCGCACGAAGCGCGCTCCTATGGCGGAGGCCGTTCGTCGCGTCGCGGACGTCATCGTGCTCACGTCGGACAATCCTCGGACCGAAGATCCGGACGCGATTCTCGACGATCTCGCGGCGGGCCTCGGGGAGACGAGCCACCTCCGGTTCGTGGATCGTCGTGAGGCGATCCGCGCCGCCCTCGAAGCGGCCGAGAGCGGAGACACCGTGGTGCTCGCGGGCAAAGGCCACGAGACCTATCAGGTGATCGGCGTGGAGAAGCAGCCTTTCGACGAGCGCAGGATCGTACGCGATGCGCTCCGCGAAATGGGCCTCCTATGAGCACGTTTCCTTGGACCGACGTCTCGGTGCGGCAGGCGCTCGGTTTGCGGATGGAGCTTGCGGACAGGGACGTGGAGTATACGGGCGTTACGACGGACTCTCGCGTCGTGATGGAGGGCAATCTGTACGTGGCGCTCGTCGGAGAGCGATTCGACGGCCACGATTTCGTCGCAGAAGCCCTCTCCAAGGGCGCCGCGGGCGCGGTCGTCTCGAGGCCGCCGCAAGGTGATGAAGACGCGCGCTTCTACGCGGTCGACGACACGTTGATCGCCCTTGGCGAGCTCGCCGCACACCGGCGTCGGAGGCTCCGGGCTCCCGTGGTGGCGATCACCGGCTCGTCCGGCAAGACGACGACGAAGGAGATGACCGCGGCGGCGCTCGGGGCGACGCTCCGCGTCCACGCGACGCGGGCCAATCTCAACAACCGCATCGGGATGCCGCTGACACTCCTGACGGCGCCGGAAGACGCAGAGGCGGTCGTCCTCGAGCTCGGGACCAACGAGCCGGGAGAGATTCGTGCGCTGGCCCAGGTCGCTCTTCCCGATATCGCCGTCATCACGACCGTGGGAGAGAGCCATCTCGAGAAGCTCGGCTCGGTGCAGGGCGTTCTCGATGAGAAGCTCGATCTTCTGCGCCATATTGCAGAGGGGGGACACTGTGTCGTGGGCGACGAGCCGCCGGAGTTGGAGGTTCGCGCGCGCGCCCTCTGGCCAGAGGTCCGGGTCGCCGGGTGGAGTGAGCGAGCCGATCCCGACCATCGGCCAATCGACGCGGACGTCGACGTTCTCGGCCGGTACACGTTCGAATGGAGAGGCGTCCGGGCGGAGGTGCCGATGGTCGGCCGCCACGCCGTGAGCAACGCGATGATCGCGCTCACGATCGCAGACCTGCTCGGGGTCACGCCGAGTGACGCGGTTCGGGGGCTCGCTTCAGCGGAAGTCGGCGCGATGCGCGCCGAGGTGCGCCGCATCGGCGAGCTCACGGTGGTCGTGGATTGTTACAACGCGAATCCGCAGAGCGTCCGAGCCTCGCTGGACGTCCTGGAGGGGCAGGCGTCCACGGCCCAGAAGGTGGCGGTTCTCGGAACGATGCTCGAGCTGGGCGAGGCGTCGACGGGTCTGCATCGTGAGCTCCTCGCCGATGCGTTGGCGCGTGAGATCGATCTCATCGTCGCGACCGGTGAGTTCGCGGTCGCGGCCCAGGCGTTGGAGGCAACCGGGTCAAGCCGAATGATCACGGCCGCAACTTGGCGCGAGGCCTACCCGACCCTGCGCGATCGCCTGGAGGGGGACGAGGTCGTCCTTCTCAAAGCGTCTCGAGGCGTCGCCCTGGAGGGGATCCTCCAGATGCTTGCGGACGACTTCTCGACGCTCGGAACCGGATCGGTGGAGGCCTGATGCTCTACCACTTCCTACCAGGACTGTCGAACCTCTACGGCGCCTTCAACGTCTTCATCTACATCTCGTTCCGGGCGGCGGGCGCGGTCGTCACGTCACTGATCATCGCATTCGCGCTCGGTCCCTTCGTGATCCGGCGTCTCCGGCTGGCGAACGTGGGCCAGATCGTGCGCGACGTCGGGCCAGAAACACATCTCGTGAAGTCCGGTACGCCGACGATGGGTGGGCTGATCATCATCACCGCCGCGACGATCTCCACCCTGCTTTGGGCGAGGCTGGACAACTGGTACACGGTCCTCGCAATCGTCTCGCTCCTGTGGATGGGGGCGATCGGATTCCTCGACGATTATCTGAAGGTCGTGAAAGGCAAGACCCGTGGTCTCGTTGCCCGCTACAAGATGATCGGTCAGTGGAGCTTCGGCCTGGCTCTCGGCGGGTTCCTGCTCTGGCATCCCATCTCGGCGCACCCAACGACGTGGACGACGGTTCCCTTCTTCTCGGATCTCGCGGCCGCCTTCACCCCTCCGGTCTTCGTCCTCTTTACCGCGGCCGTCGTCTCGGGCACTTCGAACGCCGTCAATCTGACGGACGGGCTGGACGGCCTGGCCGCCGGCCTCACGGCGATCTGTGCCGCGACGCTCGGCGTTTTTGCGTACATCGCCGGACGCACCGACTGGTCGAGCTACCTCGGCTTTTTCTACCTGGAAGGCGCGGGGGAGCTCGCGATCTTCGCGGTCGCGCTCGCCGGGGCCGCGATCGGCTTTCTCTGGTTCAACGCACACCCTGCCGAAGTCTTCATGGGCGATACCGGATCGCTGGCCCTCGGAGGGGCGCTCGGGGTCATGGCGATCCTGCTGAAGGCTGAGTTCTTGCTCGTCATCGTGGGAGGCGTGTTCGTGATCGAAACGCTGTCGGTGATCGTGCAGAGAGGCTGGTTCAAGTACACGAAGCATCGGTTCGGAGAAGGTCGGCGCGTCTTCAGGATGGCGCCCATTCACCACCACTTCGAGCAGCTCGGTTGGGCTGAGTCGAAGGTCGTGATCCGCTTTTGGATCGTGGGAGTCCTGTTCGCGATGCTCGCGCTCAGCACCCTGAAGATTAGGTGAGCGAATACGATGCGCTCATATGTCGCGGTGATCGGATGTGATGGATTTGTCGGGAGTGAACGTGGCCGTCATTGGCCTCGGGGCGAGCGGCGTCGCTGCCGCCCGGTTGGCTGTTGAAAAAGGAGGAGACGTCTATGTCTCGGATTCGCGCACGGATGATGCAGTTACAGCTCGTGGAGCCGACCTCGGAGATGCCGGAATCGCGGTCGAATTGGGAAGACACGACATCGACCGCATGGTGGACGCCGCCGTCGTCGTCGCCAGCCCGGGAATCCCCGCGGACGCTTCGGTGCTCCGAGCGCTCGCCGAGCGCGGGGTCCGTTGGATTTCCGAGCCCGAGTTCGCCGCACGGTTCTTCACGGGTTCACTGATCGCGATAACGGGGACGAATGGGAAGACCACGACCACGCTGCTGGTCGATCACTTGCTTCGGGCTGCCGGGATTCGGGCAGCCGCGGGGGGCAACGTCGGCGGAGGCCTCGCGCCCCCGGCGTCCGATCTCGCGCGTGCCCGTGAGCCGGTCGATTGGATCGTCCTCGAGATGAGTTCCTTCCAACTCGCCGGCGTGGAGACGTTCCGACCCGACATCGGGGTCGTGACGAACCTGTCTCCGGATCACCTGGACCGGTACGCGAGCGTATCGGAATACTATTCGGATAAGGCGAAGCTCTTCCAAAACGCCGACGAGGACAGCGTGTGGATCCTCCCGGCGGGTGACGCGGATGTCGTGGCGTTGGCGGGCGACGCACCGGGTCGCCGCTTCACTTTCGGTTCGGGTCCGGACAGCGATGCCTTCGTCGACGGCGATATCATGACGCTGCGTATTTCCGAGGGCGCCGAGCCACTGCTACCGGTTCGCGAGCTGCCCCTGCTGGGGGGCCACAACGTCGACAACGCGCTCGCGGCTGCGCTGGTCGCGCGCCTGGCGGGCGCGGGCTTGACCGGGATTCAGGCGGGGCTGGCTTCGACTCGGGCCCTTCCGCACCGGCTCGAGCCCGTTCGAGACCAGGGCGGCGTTCTCTGGATCAACGATTCGAAGGCGACCAACGTGGCCGCGACACGGAGCGCGCTCCGAAGCCTCGACCGGCCCATCGTGCTCCTCCTGGGCGGGAAGGACAAGGGCGAGGACTTCGCCCAACTCGTACCGGACCTGGCTGGCAAGGCTCGACTCGTACTGACGTACGGCGCAGCCGGCCCTCGTGCGGCTCGCGAGATATCGGCCGCTGGCGGCGACGCGTCGGTCGGCGACGCGTCGAGCCGGAAGGCGACGCGCGGAGGGTTCTCGGTGGAGCTGATCGAGGGAGGCCTCGATCTCGTCGTGGAGCGCGCGGCCGAAGCGGCTCGCCCCGGCGACGCGGTTCTCTTGTCGCCCGCCTGCTCGAGCTTCGACATGTACGAGAGCTACGAACACCGTGGGCGGCACTTCACCCGACTCGCGCGAGAGGCCGCATGACCGCCCGCCCGATGGACATCGCTCCTGCTGGCCCGGTCCGCCTCCCCGAATCTGGGCTGAGCCACGGGTGGGAAGCCACGGCGATGATGGGCCTGACGCTCCTGATCCTCTCTTTTGGCCTCGTGACTCTGTACAGCGCGTCGTCGGTACTGGCGCTCAGGCAGGGCATGCCCGACACGTACTACGTCCTTCGGCAGGCCATCGGGGCCGGCCTCGGCCTGAGCGTCCTTCTGGGGTGCGCCTGGATGCCATACAGGGTGTGGCTCCACCTCGCGTGGCCGCTCATCGGTGTGAGCGCGTTCATGCTTCTCCTGTGCGTCCTGCCGTGGACGCACTCCATCGCACCCGTGACCAAGGGAGCGCGACGCTGGCTCCAGATCGGCGTCAGCGTGCAGCCGTCCGAGATCGCGAAAGTCGCCATCGTCGTGTGGACCGCGATGATGGCGGTGAAGAAGGCCCCCCAGTTTCACTCGCTTCGTCGCGGCCTGGCGCCGTTCTTCGCCGTGTGGGCCGTCGTCATCGGCCTCGTGATGCTCGGGCCGGACCTTTCGACGGCGATGCTGATCACCCTCCTGGGCGTGATCGTGGTGTTTGCCGCAGGGGCGCGGATCGCCCACTTCGGATTCCTCGCCGTGCTCGTCGCCCCCCTCGTCTACACGCAGTTGCAGGTCGGCTTTCGGCTCGAGCGACTCAAGATCTTCCTCGACCCGCTCGCGGATCCGTCCGGTGCCGGATATCAGGTGAAGCAATCGCTCGTGGCGTTCGGGTCAGGCGGTGTGACCGGCCTCGGCATTGGCGGAGGGCGTCAGAAGTACGGCTTTCTGCCCGAGGCGCACAACGACTTCATCTTCGCGATGATCGGCGAGGAGTGGGGATGGCTCGGCGTGCTTCTCGTCGTTTCGCTCTACGTGTCCCTGGTTCTGGTGGGGTTCCGCATCGCCAGTCGCGCGCCGGATCTGTTCGGTGAGCTGCTCGCGATCGGATTCTCCAGCCTGATCGCCCTCCAGGCGATGCTGCACATGGCGGTTGGCTTGGCGCTCGTGCCGGCTACCGGCCTCTCCCTGCCGCTCATTTCGTACGGCCGCTCCAACCTCGTAATCACGCTGCTGTCGCTCGGGATTCTGATTTCGATCGCGCAGGCGGCGCCGGGTGGAAAGGCGGCACGTGCATGACGCCCCGGTGGTCGTCTTCTCTGGCGGCGGGACGGGGGGGCATCTCTACCCGGCCTTGGCGATCGCGGACGCGTTGCGTGTCCTTCGCCCCGACGTGCGCGTCGTATTTGTGGGCGCGGAGCGCGGTCTCGAGGCGCGCGTCCTCCCCGAGCGCGGTGAGGAGCATCTACTCCTACCGGTCCAGGGCATCGACCGCAGCGCGCTGCTCGGTAATTGGCGGGCGTTCACCGGCCTCGCCGTGGGGCTCGTACGCGTGCTTCGCCTCTTCTCCCGCATCCGTCCCGAGGTGGTCGTCGTGACGGGAGGCTATGCGGGAGCGGCGGCTGGAATCGTCGCCGGACTCACGGGCGTGCCTCTGGTGCTCCAGGAGCAGAACTCGGTGCCCGGTGCCGTGACGATGCTGCTCACGCGGTTCGCGGCCCGGGTCCACGTGGCGTTTCCGGAGGCCGTGGATCGTCTCCCAGCAGCGTCCGCCCGGTGTGTCGTGAGTGGGAATCCCGTCCGTTCGCGCTCGCCGAAGACGCGCGCGGAGGCCCGGGCCGCGTTCGGTATTCCCGAAGATGCCACGCTCGCGCTGGTCACCGGGGGAAGTCAGGGATCACTGGGCTTGAACCGAGGAGTGACGGCCTATGTGGAAGGCGTTTGCCGCGGGGACATCGAGCGCGTGCCCGAGCTGCATCTACTGTGGGCCACGGGACGCCAGCACCTCGAGGGCGTCGCCGAAGCGCTGCAGGCCGCGGGGGCGCCGGGCTGGGTGCATGCACTCCCGTACATCGAAGACGTCCCGGCCGCGCTGGTGGCCGCCGACTTCGCACTGAGCCGAGCCGGTGCCATGACGACGGCGGAACTGCTCAATCAGGGCGTTCCGGCGATCCTCGTTCCACTGCCGACCGCGGCTGCCAACCATCAGATGCACAACGCACGTGCCCTCGAAGCCGCGGGTGCGGCGACGGTTCTGCCGGAAGACGAGCTGACCGACGATCGCCTCGCGCGGGC
>SMVB01050219.1_pt1 | contig 12398 bp, 8 predicted proteins | sample 2456461 | NCBI WGS metagenome assembly SMVB01 (sample SAMN11095934, study PRJNA526329) | marine sediment metagenome | biome: Marine sediment; feature: Surficial sediment; material: Deep marine sediment; isolation source: Hadal surficial sediment | place: Pacific Ocean | collected 2014-05 | depth 0-1...
GCAACCTAGCCTATAGGGCGGGAAAAGCCTCATGTTGCGGGTGAGCGCCCCGCCAGCAAGGGCTCGAGTACCTCGATCAATTCCGACAGGTGGGATTGGTAATTTTCCCACAAATTCACGGAACTCGAATAAATGGGTTGACGCACCTGTTCTGAACTTGCCGTCTTGACGGCCCGCTCGGTCTGGTGAAAGTCCAGGCATGCCTGCTCGAAGGGCAAATCACAGTAGTCCAGGATGCGGCGTACCTGGCCTTCAAGATCGCCGACCACATCCTCGTACTGAACATCGAGAACAAACCCCGGCAGTACTTGATGCCAGTGATCCATAAGTCTTTGATATTGAAGGTAATATTCTCCAATTTCGGTGAGATCGTAGGTGAAGGGCTGGCCCTGGGCGAAGAGCTGCTTATAGCTCCCCAGGCAACTGTCCAGGGGGTGGCGTCGCGCGTTGATTATCCTGGCATTGGGCAGGATAAGACGCAGAAGTCCGATATAGTTGAAATTGTTGGGATTTTTGTCGATAAATCGAGGGGCACCTCGGCGATACTTCTGTGTTCGTTGTATGTATCCCTCACCCAGGCTAGACCACAGCTGGGGTTTCAGGCCGGGCAGGTTTTCCGGAAACCGCTGTCTTTTGCCCTGTTTTGGCAGCCCGCGAACGGCCATGCCCAGGTCGCTGAGTTCATGGGTTCCTTCTACCTGGCTATGGCTTGCAAGAATCTGCTCTATCAGGGTGGAGCCGGAGCGGGGTAGACCGACAATAAAGATTGGAGAAGGATCGGGTGCCCCCTGTCCCTCGGTGCTGCGAAGGAATTGCTCGGTAAACACTTCGATCTGCCTATCAGTCGTCACTTCAGTTTCCACCGGGTCATATATCTCGGATGCACGCTGCTTTTCATTGCCGCGCTGAAAGTAGCTAAACGCCTCGTCGAAGTTTTTACGCCCCTCAAAGGCGAAACCCAGGGCGTTACACAATTGCACGTTCGCCTGGTCCCCCAGCGTCTCATCCTGAAGCAGTGATTTCATCGCGGCGATATCGTCGTCGGTAAAACGGTAGGCCCTCATGTTCGCGAGGCTCCAGTAGGGCTCCGCGTTTTTGGGGTCGCTTTCCATGCTGCGCCGGTATACTGCGATGGCCTCTGCCTGCCGTCCCACGGTCTTTAACTGCTGACCCAATCCAGAGAAGGCGCCAGCGTTATTAGGCGCGATATCCAGTGCCCTCTGGTAAGCCTCGGCCGCCTCGGCTGCACGGTCCGATCGAGCCAGGGCATTGCCCAGGGCCAGTTGGCTGTCTGCAGTGTCCGGCGCTAGTTCCACCAGCCCTCGCGCGGTGGCAACCGCTTCTTCCAGTTTATCCCGGTTCAGTTGCGCCACTGAGAGATCGAGCCAGGCTCGCGCATAGTCGGGGGCAACTTTTACCGCTTGCTTGAGGAATACCTCGGCTTCTTTGTACTTGCGATGCTCAGTCGCGATCTTTGCCAGGCGGCGCATTGCTTCAACATGCTCGGGATAGCGACGCAGAATACTTCTATAGATGTCCTCTGCCTGCGCCTCCTCGCCGTCGCGCTCCAGGCGACCGGCCTGGGCCATTTCCTCAGGAAAGGCAAGCTTCGCCCCGCGCTTCCCCTCTATGGGTCGTATCCGATTCATCTTGACCCTGGCGTGGTCTATTTTCTTTTGAATGTCGCCGCTGTCAGCTTGCAGGCGCTGGGCTTGCCGGTAGGATTTCACAGCCTCCCCCGGCATGCCCTCCAGCATCAACAGGTCAGCATGGGTTTCATGGACCATGGCGTCAGCCAGATGCTGTGTCCTGGCCTTGTTGATATACAATCGCGCTTCGTCGAGGTAGCGCTGGGAAATGCAGCATTTAGCCGCCAGGCATAACAGGCCGGCGTTATCCGGATAGTGTTCCAGCCCTTCGATGCTCACCGCCAAGGCGGTCAAGGGATCGCGCTTTCCCATATGCATGGTGGCCGAGAGATGATAATCCTGGGAAGAAAATTTCGCGTTGTTACTTTCCATCACTGTACAAAGCCGCCTGGAGACAGGCATTATCTCAGCACAGGCGTCAGGGAAAATCCAGTAAAGTGTCCGGCAACCCAAGCCGCCATTGCCAATTGTCGACTAGAATAAGTGCTGCCCTTATTAATGGAGATCATAATGTCTACGCGCAAAGCAAGTATGAGAGTCACGCCTTTCCTGTTGTTTTTTCTGCTGGTTCCCATGGCTTTCGCTTCACCGCAGAGTCACAGCAAGCCCAATATTGTCCTGGTTGTGATGGACAATTTTGGTTACGGCGAAGTCGGCGTATATGGTGGTGGTGTCCTGCGCGGCGCGCCGACGCCCAATATCGACAGTATCGCGGCTGATGGATTCCAGCTAACCAATTTCAACGTTGAGGCGGAATGCACGCCCTCGCGCTCAGCATTGATGACCGGGCGCTACGGAATTCGTACCCGACAACGTCCCGATGGCCCTCCCAGGGGTATCTGGTATGGCATCACACGGTGGGAAATCACCCTGGCGGAGATGCTGTCAGATAACGGTTACGCGACGGGTATGTTTGGCAAGTGGCATTTGGGAGACACCGAGGGCCGTTTTCCGACGGATCAGGGCTTCGATGAGTGGTATGGAATTCCCAATTCATCGGATCAGGCCTTCTGGCCCGACAGCGATAGCTTTCAGAAGGATGCAGGGGTCAAATTCACTCGTATCATGACAGCGAAACGAGGCCAGAAGCCAAAAGAGCATGAAGTGTATGGCCGTGCCAAGCGTGCAACAATCGATCGGGAGATCACCGATCACGCCATCGACTTCATCAAGCGCAAGGCCAAAACCAATGAGCCCTTTTTCGCCTACCTCCCTTATACGCAGACCCACGAGCCGGTCGACGCCCACCCCGATTTCAAGGGCAAGACCGGAAACGGCAGTTTTGCTGACGTACTGGCGCAAACAGATGCGTACGTGGGCGAGCTCCTCGATACGATTGATGACCTGGGACTTAAAGACAACACTATCTTTATCTTTACCTCGGACAATGGCCGCGAAGGTATAAAAAGATCCTTTGGATTCACCGGTCCCTGGCGAGGCACCATGTTTTCTCCCTATGAAGGTTCCTTACGTGTTCCATTTCTGATCCGCTATCCGGGAAAAATCCCCGCCGGGCAAGTCTCAAACGATATTGTCCATATAATCGATGTGTTTCCCACACTGGCGAATTTTACTGGCGGAAAAATCCCGCAAGATCGAATACTCGATGGCGTTGACCAGTCTGATTTCCTGATGGGTAAGTCGAAGAAATCTGCCAGGGAATCCGTCGTCATCTATATCGGTAATGAACTCTTCGGGGTGAAGTGGCGCAACTGGAAAATGCTTCTCAAGGAAATCGATGAGGAGAGTTATGCGATACAAACAATGGCCTATCCATCAATCTACAACCTGATCATTGACCCCAAGGAAGAGGAACCCGAAGCCTTCTATCTCGATGACACCTGGGTAGACACTCCCCTGTGGAAAGTTATTGAAGACCACGAAGCCTCGATTGAAAAAGATCCTGGTGCACCCGATACCTAGGCACAACGGTAGATCAGGCTACCAACAAGCAGGCAGGAATACTCGATGGTAAAGAAGAACAGCGGCGCGCCACCACTGCCCGATATTTCCCGCCGGGATTTCGTCAATGGCACCCTGGTGGGCTTTGGCTCGGCCCTGATCGGTTCTCCGGCGCCAGCGCAGGCCGCGAGACAACACACAGCTGCACCACCCAATGACACTTGGACCGGCTACGGCGGAATAGGCGATTACGCCAACTCCAACGGCAATGTCGCCTCGGTGCGCGAAGCTGCACATTTGATCCGCGACGGCATCTCCAAATCCATGCTGAGCAGCGTTGAGGATACCGGCGAAGAGTATGACATGGTCATTGTTGGCGGTGGCTTCTCCGGTATTGGCGCCGCTTATCAATTCCATAAAGAAAATGGCGGCAGCAAGAAGTGTCTGATTCTGGAAAACCACCCGGTGTACGGCGGGGAGGCAAAACAAAATGAATTCGAGGTCGACGGCTACCGTTTGTACGGCCCCCAGGGTTCCAATGACTTTGGCCCGCCCGACCCGGACAGTGAAGGTTTGATCGCGGATATTTACCGGGACACCGGCCTTCCTTTTGAATACGATTTTGTGCGGCAAGACCCTGCCATAACCCAAGTGAAGGCGCCGCTGGAGCATTTTTACGGCGTGTACTGGGAGGAGGAGCGCTACGACACCGGGTATTTTATGGGGGCCAACGCAGAGACCCCCTGGGTGGTTAATCCCCGATCGGACAAGCTGGCGCGGCTGCCCTGGTCAGACGAATTCAAGAGCGAGCTGAATCGTGCTTTTGCCGACCAGGATGAGTACTACCAGGGCGAGGACATCGACCGTTGGCTGGACAGCATGTCTTACAAAGACCTGCTGGAAAATGTACTGGGGTATAGCCCGCAAGTGACGGCCTACTTTGACCCGATTCTCGCCATATCCATGGGCGGTGTCGGCGCCGATGCCTACTCGGCGTATTCAGCGAAGCTTCTGGAGATGCCCGGTACGCAGGTTCACTATCACTATGATAAGTCGCAGGAGAGCGCCTACAGTTTTCCCGGCGGCAACACGGGAATTTTTCGTCACATCGTCAAATACCTGTTGCCCGCCAGCATAGAAGGCGGCACCGGCTTTGAGGAAATTCTCTTCAAGCCGATTAGGTTTGATGTCCTGGATCGGGCCAATAACGCGCTGAATATTCGCCTCAACGCCACGGTGATCGACGTCAGTCACGCGGGTCCTGCAGGCAGCGCTGAACATGTAAACGTTACTTATTTTCAGCATGGCAAAGTGAACAGGGTCAAAGCGAAAACCGTGGTGATGTCTATTGGTGGCTGGGTGGCGCGCAATATTGTCAGTGATATGCCCGCAGCCATTCGCCAGGCCTACAGCCAGTTCTATCACTCTCCGGTTCTGGTGGTAAATGTCGCCCTGCGTAACTGGCGTTTTTTGGACAAGCTGGGGATTTCCTCCGGTCGCTGGTTCGAGGGCTTTGGCAACTTCTTTGCGATTCGCAGGCCCATGGAAACCGGTGAACTTACCCAGCCCTTCGATCCGGAAAAACCGGCAGTCATGACCTTTTACGTGCCGTTTAATAACCCCGGCCATTCAATAGCGCAGCAAGGTGCGATAGGCCGTGCGCAGCTGCTGAGTAAATCCTATGCGGATTATGAACGCGAAATTGTCGGGCAAATGAACGCAATGTTCTCGGCTTATGGTTTCAAGGCAGAGCAGGATATTGCGGGAATCGTGTTGAACCGCTGGGGACACGCCTACATTTCACCCCAACCAGGATTTCACTTTGGCAAAGACGGTAAAGACGCCCCCAAAGATGTGGTCAGAAAAGGCTTTGGTCGCATCCAGTTTGGTCATTCCGAGCTCAGCGGCTACATGAGCCATACCCGGGCATTGCACGAGGGGGCCGGGGCGGCCGTCAGGGTTATGCAGCAGCGCGGGGTTTAAATCGGCGGTGGTGGTGTTGCCCGCGCTCGTGCCGGCGACCAGAAGGGTTTGTCCTGGATGCTGCACCTCGCTACCTTGTGGTATTGGCGCAGCTCTTTTTCGTAGTAAATCTCTGCCCAAATCTCGCCGCTCAGGTGCTCGGTTTTAATCATCGCCAGCGCGATGTTGGCCTTGACCGACGGTGACCACATGGCGGAGGTGACATAGCCGATTTCCCGGTTGCAGCGTTTGTTGGCGTACAGGTAGGCACCCTCGGCCACCTTGTTGCCGGCGATATCGAGCTTGGTCAGGGTGTAGGTAGAGCCGTGATCGCGCTCCCGAAGGAGGGCATTGCGGCCATTGAAGTGTGGCTTTTTGAAATCTACCAGCCAGCCCAGGTTTAGTTCGAAGGGCGTCTGGTCATGTTCGAAATGTATGGTTTTCAGTGCTTCATTGAATTCCATATCCGGCATAATAAAACCCGCCTCCAGCCGTGCCATATTGGTGGCGGCCTCGCCGTAGGGCTGGATGCCGTAATTTTCTCCGGCGCCATACAGTGCATCCCACAGCTGCAGGGCGAGCTCCGGTTTGATCCACAACTCGTAGCCCAGGTCGCCGGTAAATCCCGTGCGTGACACCATCAGTGTGTCGCCGGCAAAAGGGTAGTGACGAATATCGAAGGGTCTGGCTTCCTCAATGCCTGACAAACCCATCTGTCGCAGTACTTCACAGGAAGTGGGTCCCTGCAGGGAGAGCGCGGCAATATCATCTGACATATCCACGATGCTGATATTGTCAAAACCGAAGGCGGCCTTTTTCAGCCAGGCCAGTGACGGGCTACCGCAGGTCAGCATGAATTTATCCGGCCCCAGCTTGAAAATGGTGCCGTCGTCGACCATGCGTCCCGCGTCGGTGCACCAGCATACGTAGGTGACCCGGTTTTCTTTCATGTTGGCGATATTGCGGGTGACCATGCGGTTGAGCATAGTCTCGGCGTCAGGGCCACTGATATGGTATTTCTGCATGGGGCAGATGTCATAGGTGCCGCAGGTGTTGCGAATGCAGAAGTATTCGTATTCCGCATCGTAGTAGTAGTCGGCGAACTTGTAGCCATTCCAGGCCGACCAGGCGTCCCTGAGATTGAGAGCCGCCTGGCGCGTGTGAAAATGCGAGTGCTTGAGCCGTTCGCCGGCGTAGGGGTCGGTGTTGTTCATGGGGCTACTCATCGTAACAATCGTCTTCGGGTACGGTGTTGGGGCGCTTCAGATCGAGCAGGATTTCCCGCGCCGCATTGGCGCCGCAAGCGGCCGAAACGCCACCGCCAGGATGGGTTGAGGAACCGCACATATACATATTTTTTATCGGCATACGATACTGGGCGTAGCCGGGGAAAGGGCGGTTGAACAGCAGTTGGTCGATAGTCAGTTCGCCCTGGAAGATATTGCCTTCGGTCAGCCCCACCTCGGCCTCAATTTCGTGCGGAGTGCGCACTTCCATGTGCAGTATTAACTCCTTGAAACCTGGGCTATAACGTTCAATTTTGTCGATCACTGTCTGGCCGAATTGGTCGCGTTTTTCCGGTGTCCAGGGTCCATCCGCCAGTTCTGCCGGGCAGTACTGGACGAAGTTGGACATCCAGTGCATGCCCGGTGGCGCTACAGTAGGGTCCCAGGCCGATGGAATGACCGACTCGATAAAGGGGTTGTCTGACCAACGGCCGTGCTTCCAGCAGTCGTAGGCGCGTTCCATGGTTTCCAGAGAACCCGAAAACCCCTGGCCGCCGCGGTTGATGTAACGGTTGTCGGGAACATTGTTAAAGGTGGGCATTCCAGACAGGGCAATATTTACCTTGCCTGAAGAGCCGCGTATTTTGAAGTTTTTGGCTTTATCGTAAATGCCCGGTGGCAGGTCATTTTTGTCCATAATCTGGGTGAAGGTGCGCTTGGCATCCAGGTTGGAGACCACGATACCGGCGTGAACTTCTTCGCCGCTCTCCAGTGCAACGCCGATGGCCTTGCCGCCTTTGACCAGGATTTGTTGCACGCCGGCATTGGTGCGAATTTCGCCGCCGTGTTCCTGCAGTGCGCCGGCGATGGCATTGGAAATTGCGCCCATGCCGCCGCGCGCCAGGCCCCAGGCCCCGATATTGCCATCCACATCACCCATTACGTGGTGCAGCAGAATATAGGCAGAGCCGGGCGAATATACCCCCAGTGCCGTGCCGATAATTCCCGGGCTGGCCATGGCGGCCTTAACCAAATCATCTTCGAAATAGTCTTCCAGGAAATCTGCGGCGCTCATGGTGAAAAAGCGTATATATTCGTACAGCTCTTTTTCACCCAGTGCCCAGAACTGCCTGGCCAGGAATAACAGCTCCCTGATATCCCTGGGCTTGAAAGAGGTGGGGTCTGGTGGGGTGCGCAGCAAGGTTTTGCGGATCAACTGGGCGTAACGCCCCAGGTCAGTATGAAAGCGGAACATGGCATCGGCATCGTGGGGTGAATGTCGGCGCAAAGCATTGTAGCTGGCTTCCCCATTGCTGTAGTCAATCAGGGTGCGGCCGTCGTCACCAAAATTGACCGTGCCCAGGTAGGGCACCAGTAACAGCCCGTGACGGCTGAGATCCAGGTCGCGGTGAATAGACTGGCGCATCATGCTGCATACATAGGAGCAGCTGGAGTAGATCCAACCCTTGTGCATCTCCCGCGAAACTGCCGCGCCGCCGATGTAGTCGTTCTTCTCTACCACCACCACATCCAGGCCGGCTTTGGCGAGATAAGCGGCGTTAGTCAGACCATTATGGCCAGCGCCGATGATAATGGCATCGTACTTTTTCATCGCAGTATCTCGCGGGCCGCATTGTGCCCGGCGCCACCCATCAGTCCACCGCCAGGATGGCAGCCCGCACTGCACAAGAACAGGCCGGGAATTGGCGTGCGATACTGGGCGGCTTCGAAGGTGGGTCGCATCATTAATATCTGGTCCAGGGCAAACTCCGCGTGGTGCCAGTGACCGCCAGTCACTCTGCACTGCTGCTCCAGATCCGCCGGTGTCAGGAATTCTCCGTGGATGATGTGCTGGCGGATGTCCGGCGCGTACCGGGCTATGGCATCGATAGTGCGCTCATAAATGGCGCTACGCGCCTGCTCTGTCCAGCCGCCCTTGAGTTTATACGGCACGTACATTACATGTGCCGACAATACATGTTGATTGGCCGGTGCCATTGAGCTCTCGTGCAAACTGGGGATTACCATTTCCAGCACAGGTTTGCTGGAGGACTCGCCGTACTTGGCATCATCGAAGGCGAACTCGATAGCGTCCATATTCTCGGCGATAATCATGCGACCATCGGGTCTGTCCAGGCCCGTGAAGTGCGGTAGATCCCTGAGGGCGAGATGGAGTTTGGCAACATAGCCATCGCAGCGCAGCCGGCGTATTCGATTGCTGAACTCGATTTCGAGGTTCTCCACACCTACCAGCTGTAAAAAAGTGCGTTGGGGGTCGGTGGCGGATACCACACGGGCGGAAGAGATTTTTTCACCATTGGCCAGCAGCACTCCGCTGGCACGCAGTCCCTTTTCGCTGGCATCGATTTGTATGCGCGCCACTTTCTGGCCGGTGCGAACTTCAGCTCCGGCGGTAGTGGCGGCAGCGAGTAGTGCACTGATAAGACTGTCCACGCCGCCGGTGGGTATACAGTGCCCGCCACGGTGCTTCCCACACATCCCATACAGCAGTGCAAATACCGAGTTGTTTGGAGAGCGCGGTGCCATCCTGGAACCCACGAGACCATCCCAACACAAAATTGCCTTGAGAGTTTGGTCGTCAAAGTTCTCATCCATAAGATCGCGCAAAGGGAGAGCCGCGACACGCAGAAATTCGCGCATGTCGTCCCGGCCCAGTAAACGTAGCTTTAAGCCCAGTTGGGCAAAGGTCATCAGCTCTGACAGGCTGTTGTTACCAATACGCGGCATCGTCTTCATCCAGAAGGGTGCCAGCGCCGCTGCAAATTTTTCCAATTGTTGTTTGTAGCTGTGGTAACTGTCGGAGTCATTCTGCGTAACACCGCTGACTGCCCCCGCATCTACCACGACATGATTGCCATCAGGATTCAGGCCAATATGTGCCAGCGGTGCACCGCCATTGCTATAGCCGTGCTGGGCCAGGGACAGGTCCGCGGCTATTTTTTCGGAGAACTGACTTACCGTGTGGGCGATGGACGCTTTGAAGCCGGGGTAAAATTCGCGGGTAACAGCGAGACCGCCAACGCTGTCTGCCGCCTCCAGTACCAGCACGTGTTGCCCCTGTCTGGCGAGGTAGGCGGCGCAAACCAGGCCGTTGTGACCGGCGCCGATGATAATTGTATCGTAGTTCTGTGCTGGCATTACAAAAGATCCCGCAGGCGGAAATACATCATACCCAAAGCCACCATTTGCCCACCGAAGGCCTGGCTAAAGGGTATGCGTCTATGTTTGATTTTTTCAAACAGGTCGATTTTTTCCATAGTGCCACCAATGGCGTCGGCAATAATCTCACCGCTGGCATGGGTCATATTAACCCCGTGGCCAGAGTATCCCCAGGCGGTGTACACATTCTCTTTCAGTCTGCCGATAAGCGGTGCCCGGTTGACGACAACCCCTATCTTGCCGCCCCATTCATAGTCGATGCGCTTGCCCTCCAACTGGGGAAATACTTTCAGCATGCGTGGCTGGATACTCGCCTTGATGCTACTGGGAACGCGTCCGGAATAATTGCATCGGCCGCCAAATAACAAGCGTTTGTCAGCCGACAAGCGAAAATAGTCGACCAGGTGATTGGGGTCGCAGAAGGCCATATCCCGCGGGTTGATCGTGGCGACCTCCGCTTCAGAGAGCGGTTCAGTGGCAATGATATAGCTGCCGGCGGGGAATACCAGACCCGATAGTCTTTTCATCTCCAAGTGTTGGTAGGCGTTGCCTGCCAACAGCACCGACGTGGCCGTTACCTGGCCCCCAGCGGTTTTTACTACCGGCCTGGCACCGTGCTGGATGTCCAGTACCTCAGTATTCTCAAAAATTTTGGTACCCAGCTCAAATGCGGCATGGGCCTCACCCAGGCACAGGTTGAGTGGGTGCAGGTGGCCATTGCGCTTGTTGATCAGGCCGCCGATATAGGCATCCGTGGCGGTTACCTCTTGCATCTCATCGCCAACCAGCAGGCGAGCATTCTCGCCAAAGTTACGTTGCTGTAGTTCTTCGTGGGCCTTTTCAAGAGCGCGCAGGTGACGCGGTTTTATAGCTACATCCATGTAGCCCCACTTCAGGTCGCAGTCAATCGCGTATTTCGAAACCCGCTGTTTAATAATTTCGTTACCGCGGTAGCCGATTTCCCACAGCGTGTCGGCGACTTCATCACCGAGGCGTTTGCGCATCAGGTCCTGGCCTTCAAAGCCGCCAATGATCTGGCCGCCATTGCGTCCCGAGGCACCCCAGCCGACTTTGTTCTGTTCCAGTACCACCACCGAGTAACCGCGCTCAGCCAGGGTCAGGGCAGTGGCAATACCGGTAAACCCTGCACCACAAATACACACGTCGGCCTCAATATCACCCTTTAACGGGGCGTAGCCAGTAATCATATTACGGGTTGCCGCATAGTAGGAAGTGGTGTGTGCTTCACCCATACGCCAGGCTCTCCTGCAGGTGGTTCTGTTTGCGCCAGGCCAGGGCGCGTATTGCCCAGGCGGCAAATCCAGCCCAGTAAAATATATAGTCTATAGGCTGGATATCATCGTAGTAGTACAACTCGTACCAATAGGTGCTCCACACGGTAGCCCAGAGAAAATAGATAGCCCCCCGGTGCAGGATCTTCCATTGCTTGCTGCTGAGTAGTGCCCGTCCCGGCTGAAAAGACGTTATCGTCATGGCAAACAACAGCAAGTAGCCAGGTAACTGTACGGCGATGTCTGAAAACGCGTAGACCTCGTTGGCGTAGTAGTCGGGGTGCCCGAACACCATCCACAGGATAAACACCAACTGCCAGCCCATGGCGGCGGCGTAGCTCAGGCCGATGAAACGTCGGTTGCGCAACAGCCAGCGGCTGCCCTCGTTGCGCATCAAAACTATCAGTGAGGAGGCGACGAAAGCCAGGTACAGCAAAGGTACGGAGCAGCGTACTGAAAATTGAATCATGGCAGAAACGTTGGCTGGATCGGCCATGTCCAGAAGGAGCATTTGCAGAAGTACAGCGATAGTCACCACTACTGTGACCAGCGCGAATAAATACCAGCCGTTGAGGGATGTGTGCTTGAAGAACATGTTGTTCAGCATAGGTGTACGTGAGCAACTTTACATCCGAGCCTATACGTTCAGAAACCGGCCCGAAACGTTGTAGGTCAGACCGGCGTCAGTGTCCTGGACGGGGTCGCCCAGACTTTGACTCCTCATCCATTGGATGCGCTTTACGATACCGGGTTGGCGTCTGCCCGGTATGCTTTTTGAATGCCGCATAGAAGGTGGAGGTAGAGTTAAAGCCAGCCGCCAGGGCAATGTTCAGAACCGCCTGCTCTGGCGTCACAGTGGAGCTCAGTAACTCAATGGCGTCGCGCACTCGGTAACCGTTGATAAAGTCGAAGAAGCCCAGTCCAATTTCCGAATTGATAACCTGCGACAAGTGGTTCACGGAACAATCCAGCGCCTCTGCCAACTGCGGTAGGGTGAGGTTGCCGTCCAGGTACGGCTTGCTCTCATCCATAAACTGTTTGAGTTGCTGAGCCAGCAGACGGATATGGGAGGCATCCAGTCCGGACTTGGCGTAACGCTTCACCATGACGTCCACGTGGGTTTGTGAAGCCGCGCCTACAAAGTCGGCTTGTTGATAAAAATCGGTGATATTGCCGGCCGCGTCGCC
>SMVB01064552.1_pt1 | contig 12398 bp, 11 predicted proteins | sample 2456461 | NCBI WGS metagenome assembly SMVB01 (sample SAMN11095934, study PRJNA526329) | marine sediment metagenome | biome: Marine sediment; feature: Surficial sediment; material: Deep marine sediment; isolation source: Hadal surficial sediment | place: Pacific Ocean | collected 2014-05 | depth...
CACATTTCATCAACCAGGTTTGTATGTTTATCTGAATCACAACCTCATCATGGCGTTTATAAAGGACGCCAAGGCATTCATCCATGTCGAGGGTGATTGGAACAACGAACTGATGGAACAAACCTCGCCACCGAGAGTTGTGGAGTAGAGTGCTCTTCGCGCTGGTTCGCCTGGTCTCAACTCTGGGGCTGAAAATGGTTGTATTAGTTGATCTGACCCGGCGGACTGCGAGCCTCAGGCGAGGGTTTTCAGCCTAAACTTTGAAGGACCGCTCATGGCCGACTCCCGTCATTTAGGACGCCGGTATCTATTCGTTTGACGGGCCGCTTCTTCGCGGTAAGCGGACGATAAAGCGGCTGTTGATCTGACGCCGTCTGTACGATCGAGTCTCAGCTATCACAGCTAGTCCAGTACGTGCGACACCAGCCCGTCGGCCAGTTTCGGCTCGAACCACGTCGATTTCGGCGGCATGACTTCGTTCGCGTCGGCGACGGCCATCAGCGCTTCCATACGTGTCGGGTATAGCGCGAACGCGATCTGCATTTCGCCGCCGTCCACGCGACGTTCCAGCTCCCCGAGGCCGCGGATACCGCCGACGAAGTCGATGCGGTCGTCCGTGCGCGGGTCGCCGACGCCGAGCAGCGGCGCGATCAGCTTGTCTTGCAGCAGGCTGATATCCAGGCTCGCGACCGGGTCATCCGGGACGAGCGCGGCGTTGAGGTCGAGGCGATACCAGCGACCGTCCAGGTACATGCCGAAGCGGGTGGGCCGGTCCGGCTTGACCTGCGCTTCGCTGGGTGTCACGGTGAACGTCTGCCCGATTTTCTCGAGCAGCGTCTCAGTTGTTTGGCCGTTCAGATCCTGGATGACGCGATTGTAGTCGAGTATTTTGGTCTCATCGTGTGGAAACGCGACGCACAGGAAGTAGTTGTAGTCTTCTTCGCCCGAATCGCCGGGGTTTACCGCACGGCGTGCGGCGGCGACGCGCGATGCTGATGCGCTGCGATGATGCCCGTCGGCGATGTATAGCGCGTCCATCGCATCGAAGGTTTTCGTCAACGTCTCGATTTGCGCAGTGTCGTCGATCACCCAGATCGTGTGGCCGACGCCATCGTCAGCCACGAGGTCGTAAACCGGTTTGCCGGCAGTCACCGCATCGAGAATTGTCTTTACGGAATCCGATGCACGATAGGTGATCAGCACCGGGCCGGTCTGCGCGGCCAGCGCGGTGATCTGACGGACGCGATCGTCCTCTTTCTTCGGGCGCGTGAACTCGTGCTTGCGAATGCGGTTGGTGTCGTAGGCAGCGATACTGCCCGCGCAGACGAGCCCGGTTTGCACGTGGTCGCCCATCCGCAGACGGTAGGCGTAATAGACCGGTTCCGGGTCGCGGATCAGCACCCCGTCGTCGATGAGCCTGCGCAGGTTCTCGGCACCCCTGGCATACACCTCGGGTGCGTGCGGGTCGGTGTCGGTCGGCAGGTCGATCTCCGGCCGGGAAATATGCAGGAAACTCAGCGGCCGACCTTCGGCGCGCTGCCGGGCTTCATCGGTGTTCAGCACGTCGTAGGGGGGTGCAGCCACGTCAGCGGCGTGCTCGGGCCTCGGCCGCAGGCCACGCAGTGGCTTGATCAGGGTGGTCATTCTCGGTCTATTCCGTCGGCTCTGCGGGTTCGGTTGGCCGCTTCGAGCGGCGGGGCGCAAGCTTGCCGAACTCACGGCCCGGAGTCCAGCGTGCAGACCATCCCGGCAGAGTTTTGCTGTCCGCCGAGAACCCCGGTCCGAGTCACTGGTGTCCCACAAAAGCCGCGCATATGCGTCAGATCACGATGTGCTGATTTTATGATCTACCGGTGTGCGCTGCCCTGCAAGGCCCCATGCCATAAGAGCTTTCATTCATGCAGGACATTGTTTGTGGGACACCACTGGGCCCGAGTCAGGTCGGGTACTCGTCGAATTCCGGCAGGCTGGTGTTCACTTCAAACCAGGGATGTTTGTGGCTGACCCAGATATGCAGCTTCGAGCGAATGCCCGGGTCACTGTCCAGGGCGCCGATCCGCACGCCGATACGCTCCGGGTTCGACTCGGCGTGTGCATAAATCGGTGCACCGCAACGGGAGCAGAAATAGCGCTGCTTGCCGGGTGAGGATTCATAGCCGGTGAGCGCATCGTTGCCTGCGGTTATCCGGAATTGATCGGCGGCGGTAAATCCGGTCGATCCGTACGCGGTGCCGTTGAGCTTTTGGCACGTCTCGCAGTGACAGTGAAAAATCCCCTGCAAATCGCCGTCAACTTCGAATCGTACTGTGCCGCAATGGCAGCTGCCTGTCTGCATGGTTCACTCCGCTAATGATGGTTTCGAATGAAGTGTAGCAAGATTTCCGTAAAACTCCGCCGGCACTCGGTGATCGCGGGTCGCCAGTCAGGGCTCCTTGCTCAGGCGGGCAAGCGTGTGCGCATCGCGTTCCCAGTTTTGGCCGTCGAAGGGCTCGATGAGCAGCTCGGCAGGTGCAGGTAGCCGCTCATCGTGCAGATCGAGCAATTACACTCCGAGCACTCGAGTCGTTCCGGCGCCTCGACTTCGAACCGCACTGCGCCACAATGGCAGCCACCCTTATAGATCACAGAAATTCCTCCAGCAACGTCCGGTATTCGGGCGCGGTGTCGATCGTGTTATGTGTCGTGTCATTGATTGTATGGACATCGACCTGTGCCGGCGGGAAGGCTGCCGCCAGCGCTGTCGAATGCTTGCGCGGGATGATCTCGTCGTGTTCGGCCACCAGCAGCAGCGTGTGCGAGCCAATGCTCGCGACCCGGTCGATCGACGGGAACTTGTCTTTCATCAGCAGTGACATCGGGAATATCGGGTAGCGGCTACTGGCAACATTTTCGATGCTGTCGAACGGCGTCACCAGCACCAATTTCTCGATATCCCGCACCGATGCGAGATATGTTGCGACGCCGCTGCCGAGGCTGCGCCCGATGATCGCGATGGAGGAGTGCACTTTCGTCAGCGCGTCGAACACCGATTCCGCATCTCGATACAGGCCGTCCTCGGTCGGCGAGCCGGTGCTGCCGCCGTAGCCGCGATAGTTCACGAGGTAGACCGTCGCATCGCCGAAAATCTGTTCGAAAAGCTGCGCGTTGCCATGCACGTCTTCGGCATTACCCCCGAAATAAATGATGGCGCGCGGCTGGCCGGCGTTCAGCCGCCAGACTTTCAGCTGTTCGGCGCCGCTTGCGATGCGCAGTTGTTCGGTCGGGGCGTGCGTTTCAGGGGTCGGGTAATACAGGATGCTGCGCTGGGCTGTGTACAGCAGCGTACACACCCCGAGGTACGCAAGTGCTGACAGGGACAGTAATGAGATGATGGTTATCTGCATGTCAGTGGTAGGACTTCGTCAAGGCCAGATTGGCGACTGCGGTCTCACTTCACAATGAAAGGTGGCCGCTACGCGTTGGCGCGTTTTGCCAGGCGCCGGAAGCCGGAACCCAGGGTATGCAAAACGATGAAGCAGGCAAGGCTCAGCGCCAACCCCGCGGACAGGGCGAAGATGACAGCGTCGGTCGTGGTTACCAGCGTGGGCGTGTATGTGCGCCAGGTCGTTCGCGCCAGTTCGGTATCGGCGTGGGCGAACAGATACCACGCCTGACGGTAAACCGGCTCGTCGAACGCCGCCTGGGTTTCGACCAGCGCCTGCTGAGCGCGCAGCATCGCCCGGATGGCCAGGCCCTCGTCGTGAAACGTCGGGTCTGCGCTGGCCAGGTGGTGGCGGACGAGCGCGTCGAGGCTGCCTTCATGGTAGCGGTCTGCGATCTGCCGGAATGGCGCGAGATCCATCGCGACCTGGTCGAACTGGCTGTTGACGCGATGCTGGTATTGCATGAAATACGCCGGGAATGTGCCGCCCGCAATTGTGCCGGTGATGAAGAGGATGATGTAGATCAGTGAGCGCAGCATAAGAGGCCACCTGTCAGGCGCAGTCGGCGGGGTCAGTTTGCAATATCTGCTCGACGCCGGCGACGAACCCGGTCTGATCCTGACTGGCGACTTCGATCGAAATCGGGTCCTCCCAGCCGCCATTAGGCAGTTCGAGTTGCAGTACCAGGCGTTGCTCGCGACCGTTCCACAGGATACGTTGTGCGCGGCCTGCGCGCCTGTACACGATAAGCCAGGTGCCGTACGGGCCCTTGGCCGAGACGAACTGCTTCACGGTGCAGCCTGCCGATTCGGCGCAGCGGGTGATTGCCGCGATGAATTCGCTGCGGTCGGCGAGACGGCCCGACGGTTCACCCGGCTGTTTGCGGGCGCCGGGCGCGCCACCCAGCCAGAAAACATCCTCCTCTCGCGCGGCATTGTTTTTGCCGTCATGCTTATTTTTGGTGCCCTCGTTCATTAGCCGACTGCGCTCAGCACTTCCAGCGCCACGCGATCACCGGACTCCAGCGCGCCTTCCATGCCGCGGTTGGACACGGCCGTATGCTCGCCGCAGAAATGAATTCTACCGTGCGAGTTTGCGACCTGCGTACCGAACGCCGTGATCTGGCCCGGCTGCCAGACGGCCCAGTCGCCCGCGGCGAACGGATCGCGATACCAGGATTTATATTCGATGACTTCGAGCTGACCTTTGGCCGCGGGGCGCAGGCGTTCGATCTCGGCGATGACGGCCGCGACCGCGTCACGTTCGTCGACCTGGTCCATCCATTGTGCGTAATGACCGCGAATCCAGCAGGTCAGGCTGGTGATGTCTTCCGGCCGGTCGCCCTTGTGCTCGGCAAAGAGGCTGCCGGCCAGGCCGTTCGTAAACATATTCGGATTCAGGCCGTCCGCTTCCCAGAACGGCTTTTTCGGCACGATGTGCACCTGGTTGATCACCTGCGACCGCAGCGTGTTGACGGCGATTGCCTGCCGGCCGGTCAGCATCGGCTCGATCCGGATGCGCTTGAGCACCGAGCAGGGCACCGAGCAGATGACCCGGTCGGCCCGGTAAACGGTGCCGTCGGCGCAGTGGACCTCGGCGCCACTCGTGCCGGAACGGATACCGACGACGGTCCGGTTCAGCAGCACCTCGTGCTTCAATGCACCGGCCATGCCTTCCGGGATCGCCTGGTTGCCGCCCTTTGCCGTGTAGCCCATGATCTTGCCGCCGGCCGCCAGCCGGCGTTGCATGCCCGTGAAGAACCACGCGGACAGCGCCATCAGCGCCGACACATCGTGCGATGAGCTGCCCCAGCTCGGGTTCGCGTCGTAGGCCACGCGTATCGTCGCATCCGACATGCCGGCCTGGCGCAGGTACGCATGCAGCGAGATGTCGAGGTCTGCGTTGGCCGGCTCGAGCCAGGCCTCGGGTGTCCTGAGCGGATTGTTCGGACCCACCGTCATCGGCAGGTAGGCCCATGGCATGATTTTTTTCGCCGCGTCCGGGAACGGGTTCTTCGCGTGCGTCGGCCAGTCTTGTGCCGAAATAAACTCGTTATCGAGCACCAGCTCGCGCGAGAAGAAGTAGGGGACGATCGGCGTGATGTCGATGAGTTCGACACCGTGCCGATTCGCCGCATCGACGAGCCGTGCGTAACCCGGCCCGAATGCAGTGCCGCCGGCTTCCGGCGCGCCCGGAATATTCCGGTAGGATTGAACGCGGCCGCCGATGCGGCCGCGCCCCTCGATGACCTGCACGTCCAGACCCGCGTCCTGTAGCAGCAATGCCGCGCCGAGTCCGGACAGCCCCGCACCGATTACGATGACCTGTGATTTGTTCTGCGCGCGCAGTATGCGGGGCGTCGCCGCCGCGACGGATGCCGCGCCGAGCCCCTGGATCAGCGTGCGGCGGGTGAGTCGGTGGGCCGTTCGCCCGTTCTGCCTGGTATCGTTCATGTGGTCCGGATTCTCGCTGCCTGCGATGACGGGCGTACCTGACGCGCCGGTTGGCAGCGTAGTATACCGGCTGGCCTGACGCTTGGGATCAGTCCGCTGTCAGGCGGTAAACCGCGTTTTCGACATCGGAAGTCACATATATCCGGTTCGCCTGGTCGACGGCGAGGCTGCTCGGCAGGAACGGCGCGGGCAGATCATCGCCACCCGCGAGCCCCATCGGGATTCCGGTGGCGATCACGGTTGCCGTACCGTCGGCCGCGACGGCCCAGACGCGGTTGCGGCCGGTTTCCGTGATCAGCAACCGGCCGTCGTTGTCGAGCGCCAGCCCCTCCGGCTGTGCGAGGTTATCGACGACCGTGCGTCGCTCACCGCTCGCGCGGTCGATTGCGATGACCCGGCCGGCGTCAAACTCACTGATGAACAGCGTGTCGTCCCGGGCGCGGTAGACGAGGCCGACGGGGCCGGCGAGGTCTGCGACGATGACGGTCTTGTCGCGCGTTTTACCGGGCGCGAGTTGCAACACCTGCCCGCCCTTGTAGTCGGCGACCAGCAGGCTGTCGTCCGCCAGGAAAACGAGGCCATAGGGCGCGCCGACCCGCGCGCGTTTGACGAGCTTGTGGGTCGACCGGTCGATGACGTAGACGACACCGAACGGCCAGATACCGGCCAGCGCGTAGTAGCGATCCGACGCCGCGACGCTGGAAGAGGCCGTGACGCCGTCGGGCGCGTCGTACATCGTGATTGCGCCCGTGCCGAGTGCGGCGAATCGACTGCCCCAGAAGTCCGCTATGAACAGCCGGTCACCGTCCAGCGCGAGACCGCCGGGGGAGCTGAGCCGACCCTCGACGATGACGCGTGTGTGCCGTGTTTCGGGATCGATTTCCGTGATGCGATTGAAGGCGGGGTTCGAGACATAGATGAATCCACGGCTGTCGATCGCCAGGTTGTCCAGCGGTGGTTGCAGTTCCACGAGTACCTCGCGGTCGCCGTCTGCGAGCCGGATGCGCGTGACCTGGCCCAGCTTGTAATCGACGACGTACAGGTTGCCGTGCTGATCGATGTTGACGGCTGCGGGGACACCGAAGCCCGTGGCGACGTCGTGCACTTCGCCGGACGCGAGATCAACCCGGATAATCTTTTTCTTGAAAAACAGCGGGCCGTAGAGTGTGTTGTCGGCCGTGACCTCGAAGCCGTTCAGCCCGCCGAGTTTCTTCGCGATCAGGCGCGGTGCCTGTTTCCCGGCCAGGTCGATCTCATACAGGTGATCGCCGCCGAAGACGCGGGTGATGTACAGGCGCCCGTCCGGGGAGAAGTTGATCGAGTTGACGCCGCCGAGGCCATCGGCCAGCGTCCGGATTTCGCCGCCGGGCGCGCGGGCAAATATCGACGAGAAGGCGCCGGCCGTCCACGCCAGCGTGCCGTCCGGGCCGAAGGCCAGGTCGTCCGAGTTGCCGAGCGGCGGGCCGACCGTCGTGGTGACGGCCCCCGTCTGTCGATCGATGTGATAGATCGAATATCCGGCCAGGCTCGCGCCATAGAGCTCGTCGTCCTTGTCGAACGCGAGGCCATGCACGCCGTGCATCGCCGAGCCGGGGATCAGAATATCGACCCGGTAGGTCACCGGACCGGGTGCGGCATCATCGGTCGCCGCCGGCACCGGGGTCGGCGACAGGGCGATCGTGATCGCCAGCACGCTGGCGGCGATGGACAAGTGGGGATCAGGGCTATGTTTCATAAGTGTACTCAGTAGCGATATTTGGCCGATAGTTGCAGTTGCGTGGCATGACCCGTCTGGCTGTCCTTGTTCTCGCGACTGCCCCAGAGCAGTTCCCCGCCGAGGTCGATGCGCGGGGTGGGTGACCAGATGACATTGACTCCGAGCCGGTTGGTTTTGTCGTAGGCATCCGGCCCCTGGAAGCTCGTGTTGTTGATGTTCACGTAGCTGTAAATGATAGTGGAGCGGATGGCGTCGTCCCACCAGTGCTGGATCGCCACGTAATAGGCGAATACCGGCAGCGTTTTCAGTTGGCCGGTCACCGGGTCGAAGACCGCGTCCATCCCGCCGAGCGTGCCGAGGTCGTTGACATAGCGACCGTAACCTTCGCCGTAGCTGGCCTGGAACATCAGGTTGTCCCGCGGGCCGAGGCGGGGCAGCCCCGACTTGCCGCTGACCGACAGGCCCCAGCCGGTCACCTTGTCCTGGTTTCCGTCGAGGCAGATGCAGGTGCCCTCGATGGTGCGAAACAGCGCGCTCGCCTTGACATGCCATCGCTCGAAGAACGTCCGGCGAATACTTGCGATGACATCCGGAATCTGGCTGATGGCCTCGCCGCCGGTGATCTGCGCATTCGGGTCCTCGAGTGACACGATCAGGTTCAGTTCCGTGCCGATCTGCGGCGTGAAGCGAATCTGCGGCTGGCGCACGTTGATGCGCCCGTTAATGCCCTCGAAGTCGAGTTCCTCCGGGCTCGCGGCCGAGTCCATGAAGGCCGTCCAGGTCTTGCCGACGAGTATGTCTCCGAACTGGCCGTAGGCATGACGCAGGCGGAAGGTGTCGCCGTCACCGGCAAAGTCGCCCTCGATGAACGCACGCAGCGGCCCGTATTGCGTCGTCTCGCGCAGGTCGAAGTTCAGGCGGGACTGGCTGACCGTCAAGGCCGCCTGGGCCTGACCGCCCTGATTCGGCACGGGGATCGTGCCGACGATGAAGCGGTCCTTGCTGCCGATCGGGTCGAAACTCTCGACGATATTCATCTTGACGAAGCCACCGATGCGCAGCGCGGCCGACGTGCCCGGCAGCGCGATCGAGCCCGGGAAGGCATCGGCATCATACTGACTCGAGTCCGCTTCCTGGCTGGCCTTGATCGAGCCTTCGAGCGTCTCTAGCCGCGAACGCATTTCTTTTTCCTGCTCGGTCAACGCGCTGCTTTCGGCATCGGCCATCTGGTCGACCTGTTGTTGCAGGGACTGCATCGCCTGGCGCTGGGTGTCGATCTGCTGCGTCTGTGACGCGATCTGCTCGTCGCGCTGTTCGATCTGCTGGTCGCGGGTCTTGCTCGCGCTCGCTTGCCCGATCTGCAGCGTTGCGATCAGTGCGGCCTGCGCTGCGATCTGTGCTTTTTGCGCATCGAGTTGGGCTTGCTGGTGCTTCAGCATCTCCATCAGTTCATCAAGCTTGACGTTTGGCGCGTCGGCGGTCTGCGGGTCGGGCTCTGCGGATCGATCGCCAGCGGCCTCGACGGATTGCGCAGTCGTTATGCCGGGCAGGCACATACCGACACAGAGCAGGATCAGGATTCCCCCCGGGCGCTGCGGTGTTCCCCGGGTTTGCGTGGCGCGGTTCATCTCGACGGAGTGCTAGAGCGTGTCCGGTGCGGGAATCTGCCGCAGCCGCAGGCCGAGCCACAGCATCCACAGTGGCAATAATTGAATATATGCGAAGCCGATCGGCGGAAAAATCAGGCTCGCGATGCCCGGAAAAACATTGACCCAGCCATAGATTCGAAAGCCCTTCGAGAAGCCTGCTGTGCGCGTCCCGCACCAGGCAACCAGCCCCGCAAAGCAGCCGAGGCCGAGGATTGCCAGGATGTTTACCATGCCGCGAAATATCGTGACCATCAGCAGGATGTTGGTGTTGTAAGACTCGTTCACTGCTCGCAGCAGGCCGCCATACACGGTGCCGGGGATATCCGAAATCCCGGTCATCAGAAAGCCGAGGCCGGAGAACAGCGCGGCCATGAACACGAGCTTTGCCGCGATGGGCGTTGCTGTGCGGAACAACGCACTCATGTAGAGGCCGAGGATCATCATCGACACGCCGACGACGATATGCGAGATGCCGCTCGATGTGAACGAGATCGACCAGAGTGCGTTCTCGATTTTGGCCATGTCGGCGTAGTCTTTTGCCGGTTCTTCAAAGCCGAGATAGGTCGGTTCGAGCCACAGCGCATTCATGTTGTGAATCAGCATCCCGGCAACTATCAGGAACGCGGTGATGCTCGCCGCCTTTTTCAGTTGGTTCATGTTTTCCCCCTCGTTATGAGCCATCGTTGTTCGGTGACCGGGCTCGCCGTCATTACTGCCCGATCCGGAAGCTGCCGGTATCCGGGTACCCAAAATCAGACTTCGGATAATACCTGATGTCGCCGCGGGAGTTGCGCCACGGCAAGCCACTGCAGACGCGCATCACAGAAACGCCAATAATCAGGTGGTATCGGTAATATGTTGTTGCTTTTTATAGGTTTGAGTGCCATTGTTCAAGGCATTACCCATTGTGTGCAGGCCCGGGGTGATCTTTTTATGGGTTTGATCGCTCGCCCGGGTGAGTATGGCCAAGTGTTGTCCGGTCGTCGCCGGGGAGTTGTCCGGGGCGAGGTCACCGGCTCAGATCTGCGCCCGGCATCTAAGGAGGAATCAACGATGAAATCTGCAGTTATTCGCCTGGGCGCGTTCGCGTGTCTGCTGGGCTTCACAATTGCGGCTCAGGCTCAGTCGAGCGTGTCGTATACGAACATCGATCTGACTTACGTCGGCGCTGATATCGATGTCGGGCCCGGGATAAATGACATCGATGCCGATGGCGTGAAGCTGGCAGGTTCGCTGAATGTCCACCAGTACATTCATGTGCTCGGCAGCTATGAGCGGCTGAGCCCCGACGACATTGTCATTGCCAATGGCAGCAACCCGCCGACCATTATCCCGACCGATGACCTCGATACTTACCGCATCGGTTTCGGATTTCATACGCCCCAGTTTGGTCGTGCCGAGCGCCAGTATCGCAGTGGTCTGATCGACCGCTACAGCCTGTTTTTCGACGCGCAGTATCTCGGGATAGACTCGGGCAGCACCGGCGGCAGCGATCCGAACGGCTTTTCTGTCGATGCCGGCTTCCGGGCCGTCAATTCCACACGCCTGGAGACGCTGTTGTCCGTCGGTTACGAGAAGTTTGAAAGGACTGACGGCGAGCTGACGGTGGAAGGCCGCATCTTCTATCGTGTTTTCGAGAAGCTGCAGATTCAGGCTGGCCTCGACTGGAATGACAATACGTCCCGCTGGTTCATCGGCTTGCGTTATAACTTTCCGAAGGTCACGATCTTCCGCTAGGCCGGCTGAAATCATGAGTGATCAATCCAGGACTGTGCCACGAACGCCGCAGTTCCTCGACGATGAGGCGTTTCGCTGTCTGCGCGCAGGTGACGCTGACGGTTTTCACGCAGCGATGCGTAATCGCGATGAGGCCGACCTGTCAAACAGCGATCTGCGTTACACGGACATGCGCGCAATGGATCTCGACAAGGTCATCCTCCGTGACGCGTATTTGCGTGACGCCGATCTGCGCGGAAAGACCTTCGTCATCTCGACCTCGCGGGTTGTTCCATTCATCGCGCTAAAATCAGCGGGGCCTACTTTCCGGATAATCTTTCGGCCGAGGGAATTCAGCTGAGCCTGAAGTACGGGACGCGCATGCGTACCCGGTAGTCAGACATCCGGAAGCTTCCGTCAGGACGACAGAATATGCTGCATGCTCTCGATGTCGTCGCGGTTGGCGACGATCAGGTCGAGGAAGTTGTTGCCATTGAGTTCGACCATCTGTATCAGATCGTCAGCATGCGGATGCCATTCGCGAATCTTCGGGTCGCTGCTCAGACGATTTCGCAGCGTCGCAGCCGATAGCAGAGAACCCAGCGAATCCTTTTGCGGCATTTCCTCTGCAAGCAGCGCATCTTGTGCGGCGACTGCTGCGCAGATCGTTTCCGGCAGCGCCCACGATTCCAGGATGGCTTTGCCGATGTCCGCATGCCAGCTTTGCACGACCTCAAGATAGGCCTGATCCTGCAGCAGCGTCGGGTCGTTCTTGTGAGCGTGAGTCAGGATATACAGTCGTCCGATCTGGTGGAGCAGACCGGCCAGCAGCGCCTCATCCGCTCGCTGTCCGTGGACCTTCCGGGAGACGACGTAGCAGATCGCGGCGACGTTATTGCTGTTGCGCCAGATTGCGTTGAGCTGGCCGTGGATCGGTTGCAGGGATTCTTGTTGCTGCATTTGTTTCATCGCGTAGGGGGTTGCGGCATTGGTGCTGGCCTTTATCCCGGCCCTGTTCGGGGGCTACGGCCTCTATTGGGAGCGCTGGACGACCTCGCTGCTGACCGGCCGTCTCGACCCGGCGTTCGACCGGTATCAGCCACTCGAGACGGTCATCGGCAATTTCCACGCGCCGGTGCCCCCGGTGCGCGCCGGCGCGCACCCGTTTCCCGAGGCTGCGCTTGAGGCCGCCGCCGCATATGCCGCGCAACATGGCAGCGATGCGCTGCTGGTGGCGTGGCGCGGCCGGTTGGTCCACGAGCAATACTGGAATGGGCGGGGGCCGGACAGCCTGTTCGCGGCGCATTCGATGCTGAAGGTGCTGCCGGCCGGGTGGATCGAGGAAATGATGCGTCCATCTGGCGCTAACCGGAATTTCGGTATGCAGTTGTGGCTTGGCACCGAGTGGGAAGAATATCGGCGCTATGATTCTGCACCGGGG
>SMVB01206191.1_pt1 | contig 12395 bp, 13 predicted proteins | sample 2456461 | NCBI WGS metagenome assembly SMVB01 (sample SAMN11095934, study PRJNA526329) | marine sediment metagenome | biome: Marine sediment; feature: Surficial sediment; material: Deep marine sediment; isolation source: Hadal surficial sediment | place: Pacific Ocean | collected 2014-05 | depth...
CAAGCCTGCTTTGCCTGGTCTGGAATCGTTGCAAATTCAACATCGGCGCCTGCCTGTTGATGAAACTCAAATGCACCGAAGTCCTGGCAAATCAACCTCAATAATGCACAGGAGTCGCGCGCTTTAAGCCAAACGCTGTCTTTCTCCGGGTTAATCCACAAACCTGTTTCGCAGCGCCGGTGCCGATCAAGGTTTTTTTCAATAATCTGGCTAAGCTGGAGCACTATGCGCTAAGACGGCCATAGAGATCGTGTTGATCAGCCGTATCAATACGCACGTCGATCATGTCACCTGCCTGCAGCTGTTGTCCATCGGTGACAAACACCTGGCCATCTATTTCTGGTGCGTCGGCGGCGCTGCGGGCAATCGCGCCGTGTTCATCACTGGAATCCACCAGTACCGCTATAGTGCGGCCGATCTTGGCCTGAAGTCGCGCCCGGCTGATGTCAGATTGCAATGCCATGAACCTATGCTCACGTTCGGCCATGACATCGGGCGGCACATGATCCGGCAGGTCGTTTGCCCGTGCGCCGGCCACTGGCGAGTATTGAAAACATCCGACACGATCAAGTTGTGCGGTTTCAATAAAGTCCAGCAATTGCTGGAAATCAGCATCCGTTTCACCGGGAAAGCCGACGATGAAAGTGCTGCGCAAGGTGATATCCGGGCATATTTCGCGCCACTTCCTGATCCGTTCCAGGGCATTCTCGGCCGCCGCCGGTCGTTTCATCAACTTGAGGATACGCGGGCTGCCGTGTTGCAACGGAATATCCAGGTAGGGCAGCACAACGCCCTCCGCCATTAACGGAATCAACTCATCCACGTGCGGGTACGGGTAGACGTAATGTAGCCGCACCCAGACCCCAAGACTGCCAAGTGCGTGGCAAAGTTCGGTAAGACGGGTTTTAACCGGTTTACCCCCCCAGAAATCAAGTTTGTATTTCAGATCCACACCGTAGGCCGATGTGTCCTGGGAGATAACCAGTAGTTCTTTTACCCCGGAATCCACCAGCCCCTGGGCTTCTGTAAGTACGTCTCCTGCCGCCCGGCTCACCAGTTTTCCACGCATGGAAGGGATAATGCAGAACGTGCAGCCGTGGTTGCATCCTTCGGATATTTTCAGATAGGCGTAATGCCTGGGGGTTAGCTTGATGCCTTGCGGCGGTACCAGGTCAACGTAGGGATCATGGTCTTTGCTGAATGGTGCATGTCGATGCACTGCACCGACAACCTGTTCGTATTGCTGTGGACCTGTGACCGCGAGTACTGACGGGTGGAGTTCGCGGATTTCATCTTCGTCCACGCCCATGCAACCGGTCACGATGACCCGGCCATTTTCGTTCAGCGCTTCACCGATCGCGTCCAGTGATTCCGCCCGTGCGCTGTCAATAAAACCACAGGTATTGACGATAACCACATCGGCACCGGCATAGTTGTCTGCAATCTGGTAACCGTCGGTTCGGAGTTGCGTCAGGATGCGCTCGGAGTCCACCAGTGCTTTTGGACAACCAAGGCTGACAAAGCCCACCTTTGGCGCTGTCATACGGCGTTCTGCCTGCCTGCTAAGTTAAGCATCACTGTCATCCGGCTCAAAGAACAACCATTTGGTTATCGGGAATTCATTGCGGAACTCGCGTTCTACGGCGTTGATCGCGTCGATCAGACCAGCTTCAGAACCTGTTACACGCATGCGCGCCTTGATCGCCACCATCGCATCCGGACCCATTTGCAGGGTCAGCAGGTTATATACATGGTCGATCTCAGATCGCTCATTTAAAAACGCCTTCATCGCATCCCGAATATGTATTTCCACACCCTGACCAATGAGCAGGGCCTTGACTTCTATCGCCAGCAACGAGGCGATGACAATCAGCAGCACACCAATCATCACCGTGCCAATCGCATCATAAATCGGATTTCCGGTAAGCGCTGCTGTGATCACTGCAATCAATGCCAGCCCAAGACCGAGAAGAGCGGCAACATCTTCACCAAATACCACCAACAGCTCGCTACTCCGGCTCTCGCGGAACCAGACCGACAAATGCCGGCCGCGGCGTTCCTTGTTTACAACCCGCATACACCCCCACAACGAGGCCGATTCTGCGATGATGGCAAACACCAGCACGCCAACCGCAATCATCGGGTGGGACAATGGTTCCGGGTGATTGAACTTATGTATGCCCTCATACATCGAGAACATTCCGCCCAGGCTGAAGAGAATCACAGCGACCAGGAATGACCAAAAATAGATGCTCTTGCCGTAACCCAGCGGATAATCCTTATCCGGCGGCCGTCTCGACTGCTTCATGCCAAACAGCAATAAAAGTTGATTACAGCTATCCGCCACCGAGTGGATGGCTTCCGCCAGCATTGCACTGGAACCGGTCCAGAATGCCGCTACACCTTTGGCTATGGCAATCGACAGGTTCGCAAATAATGCGTAGAGGATGGATCTGATCGAGTCAGCTTTGGCAGACATGGTTGTTTGTGTTTGTCCGCGATCAGTTCATAGAGTGCAAATGAAGCCGGTTGCCTTCGGTATCGTCAATAATGGCACCGCCCACCTGGCCCTGCTCGTGGCTGAAAAAGCCCATTTTGACCTGTCCCGTATCCCGCGACGGCATCTCATTGGCATAGATGTCACCGTAGAACTTTACTGCGCGATCAAAATCCAGGGCTGGAATTTCAAACCAGTTAATGGCGTTTTTCATGGTTTCCATAGTTTCTGCCCCCCTGTGGGGATGAGACGAGACCATGGATTATGATGCTTGCTTGGTTGTCACTCAAGCCTGTTGTGGGGCCGGAGCCGGCCCCCACGGATACTAATCTGATTCAGTCGTAATCGTTATCGTATGTAATCCACTATCTTTTGGGGCAAAAAACAGTGCACTACGGTCCTCGATAATCGGCTTGAGCGTTTTGCTCTTGCGCTGACGCTTAATATCAATCACCGCTTCATCGCCCGGCTCAAAGTTCCTTAGTGCACGCATGAAATCTGCAGGTGAATTAACGTCAGTGCCCTGCACCGCAAGAATCACGTCGCCAACCTGTAACAACAGGTCGTTATCCTCTTTTGCCTTCAACACCAGCACGCCGTGGTCAGTCTTGAAATATTCACCAAGGCCGGGCTCAATGGATGCCAGACGCAAACCCGATGCCAGTGACATTCCAAACCAGGCGTGGGTGTCGTGCAAGACGAAGTCTCCCATATCGGAGAACTCGTTAAAGCGGAATTCAAATTCACTTATCAGCGGCGCAAACTCTCTCAGTTTCAACATATCGCCACGTTCCTTGATCTCAATTTTCATAATCTCGATTTGCTTGCTTAGACCCTCAATGTCTATTTCCGGTACAACGATGTGCTCGATCATGACTATTTCGCCGGGTTGGGTCGGGACCACGGGCGCCGAGCGGAAGCGGACAACGGATGGCCAGGCCAGTGGTTCGCGTACTTCGGGCACGACGATGATATCCAGCGTTTCGCTGCCGCGTTCAACTGAAACAATTACTGGAACTTCTGCTTTGATGTCCTGCAGCGCAACATTCAAACCACTGCGGACATTACCGGTTTCTTCCACCGCAGACAGTACCCGTCCAGCCAGTGCTACGATCACGTCGCCAGACTCGATTCCAGCGCGTTCTGCCGGCCCGTCAGGTGAGACACCTAATACTATGACACCCACATCATTGGTGTCACCCAGAATAACCCCGATAACCGGCCGGTCAGCCGTTGCAAATACAACATTAGCCCCCAGTGTGGCTGATTTTGAGGCTATCCTGGCCCGGGCTAATTCACGGTTAACCTGGGAAACTTCACGTGAAGATTCCCGCAATTGCCGGTGAGCCCGATTTAATTCTTCGCGCATTTCGGCCATCTCTGCTTGTTGCCGGTCACGTAATTCAGTGCTCCTTTCGGTGTCACGATGACGTTGCTCGGAAGCCTCATGCAGTTGCTCACGGGCCCGTTCCATCGACACAGTGGCCTGCGCCTTGCTCCGGTCAGCCGCCGCCAGTGCCTGCTTGTACTCGGCATGTAGCCTGGCCTGTTTTTGTGCTTCTACGTCATCACCTGGATCCTGGTCAGAAGGTGCTGCGAGCAACAACGGGCTAAAAGCCAGTGCACACGCCATGCTGAGTAATTTAATTCGGACACGCTTGGTCATCGTTTTATACCTCTAAAATCCATTGTTAAAGTGCCGCCATACGGCCGTAGTTTATTTGCCATGGCTGTTGGTAGATCTGAGCCAGGTCCAGCAACAGGTTGACCCGTTGACCCCACAGATCGATCGAGTCAGGTGTAAGGCTCAACTCGTTATCCACCTGGGCGATAAGGTCTTCAAGTTCGGCCACGTAAATTGCAGATTCAGCCGGCATCGATCCTGTTTGCTGGCGTAATTGTTTAACCTGATCCTGGATGTTTTGCGACAAACCGATCAAAGCCTCAATATTGTCCTGCCTTGATACTGACGTGAGATTTGCTCCAGACGTCGCAACATCCGGATTCATTGAACCGGCCGGCAGGCCGTTATCACTGTTACGCAAGCTAAGGCTGATGACCAGGACAAGGCTGGCAGCGACCGCCAGCCAGCGACCGGCAAGTTGCCTGTTGCGCTTATTGTCATGGTGGGTTTGTAGTGCTGAGGCAATACTGTCCCATCCGTCGTAACCGGGTTCTATGGACTCAAGTTCGCGTAAACCCAGCGGGTCAGCGGTATTCTGTTTCCATTGCTCTTGTGCATTCATGTCTTTCTCATTACGCAGTTGCGTTTCGCGTTCTACCCAGGTTTACCGCGAGGGCATCATCCGGCTTGTTACCGTTCTGGTGGTCGTTGCCGATTAGTGTCCTTAATCTGGCACGAGCCCGGTTCAGGCGGGTTTTCGAATAACTTTCTGTTTTTCCCACCAACTGAGCGATTTCACGGTGCTTGTAACCCTCTACATCGTGCAGCCAGACAACCTGGCGGTCTTCGGCGCTCAATTGCTCCAGTGCCTGAGACAAATCCATGGCTTGCCCCATTCTTTCCTGGTCGCCACTGGAGTGCGCCATGTACTCTTCAAATTCAACGGCATCATGACGGGGGAGTTTGCGCAGTGAACTGATGGCGTGATTGATCACAACCCGTCGCAACCAACCCCAAAAGGGTGATTCGCCCCTGAACTGGGGTATGCGTTTAAACGCGGTGATGAAAGCTTCCTGCGTCACGTCTTTGGCTAATTCCCGGCATTTACAAATTCTTACAGCCAGCGTGTAAGCGGGTGCATGATAACTGCGGTAGATCTTTTCGCAGGCACGCATGTCTCCGCGCTTGGCGCCAGCCAGTGTTACCTCATCGAGGTGTATGTCAAATCCTGATCCCGTCATCGTTCAATAAGACGCGGCAGTTGGGAAAATGGTCGCAGGAGAAATCATCATGGTTTAAATATAGATCTTTTAGCGCACAGCTGAAACATAAAGGTGGGTACTATATACAATACTAAAGTCGGTTACAGGTGTCGAAAGTTGGTTGCTTATATGAACAAAGGATTGGGCAAATATGGGTAGATGGAGAGCACCGGAGAAACCTGGCAGTCCGTACATCACGCCCGACGGTGCAAAAACCCTCAAAAAAGAGTTGCGTTACCTGTGGAAAACCTTGCGACCTGAGGTCGTCAAAGCCCTGTCGGTGGCTGCAGCAGAAGGCGACCGCTCTGAGAACGCGGAATATATCTACCGCAAGAAGCAACTGGGTGAGATCGACCGTCGATTGCGTTACCTGAGCAAACGAGTCGACATCATGAAAATTGTAGATCGCCCGCCAAGCGACGTTTCGATCATTCGTTTCGGAGCATGGGTCTGCTTGCACAACCAGCATAATGACGCTGTGTCGTATCGAATTGTAGGTGTGGATGAGACCGATGCAAAACGGGGGTTCATTTCCATTGATTCGCCTGTGGCGCTGGCTTTACTGGGTAAATCCGTTGGTGACATGACGGAAGTTGAGCTTCCCGAGTGCCGCATGCGGTTTAAAGTGATCTCAATCCGCTACCTGTAGCACCCGCACGCCTTGAACCTTAAAAAATAGCCCCCATCTTTAAGACTGTGGCAGCCTTCGGGGGTCACGCAGAACTTCCGGCCCGATAGGAGCATGGCAGATTTAACCAGCTTCTTGGCGGAAGATTTTTTAACCATATTGCTTCTTTAGGAGAATAAGGATATGACTACTTTTGATTTTTCCCCCCTTTACAGAACTTCTGTGGGTTTCGACCGACTCGCGGCTATGTTGAGCACTGCCTCAAGGCAGGAGCAAGGTAACAGTTACCCGCCTTACAACATTCGCACCACCGGCGAAGACCATTACCAGATCACCATGGCGGTTGCCGGGTTTGCAGAGGAAGACCTGAACGTCACCACTGAACAGAATCGTTTGATCGTGACCGGTGAGCGAAAAAATGAAGCCGAAGAGACCGGTGAATACCTTCATCGTGGTATCGCCACACGCTCATTTAAACGTCGCTTCAATCTGGCCGAGCATGTCAAGGTGATCAATGCGAGCCTTGAAAATGGCTTGCTTCACATCGATCTGGAACGCGAAATTCCAGAGGCAATGAAGCCACGCACAATCAAGATCGGCAAGTCAAAAACACGCCTTCTGAATGTGAAAAAAAGCGACAAAGCCGCATAACAGTTTGCGCTGCGGTTGTATAATCTGAGGGGGTGCCGCTAACGCACCCCCTTTTTTTCAATCAGTAAACGTCTACAATCTGTAATCAGTCCGAGGTATTTGTGAACGGATTTTTGCCCACATGAAGCGCATCGCGTTCTGGTTATACCAGCTGTATGCCTGGTTGATATTAATCCCGCTTGGATTGCTGCTGACCGTCATAACAGGTTGGATGACGATGCTGGTTGCAGTCATCTGGAGCCCCCGTGTAGCCAATCGCCATGTCGCGGCAAAGTGGGGAAGGATGATTGCTTTCCTGACACCGATGCGGGTCACCGTCGAAGGTGCACAGAACGCAGACCCCGGTCGTACCTATGTCGTGGTGTGCAATCATCAGAGCCAATATGATATTTTTCTTGTATATGGTTGGTTGAATCTTGATTTGAAATGGGTGGTAAAAGCAGAACTGCGCAAAGTACCCGGCGTAGGGATCGGTTGTGAGAAAGCCGGTCATATATTCGTCGAACGTGGCAATCCGGAACAAACCCGACGAGCGGTCAGTGAAGCGCTTGAACGGGTCGGCAATGGTGTTGGCATTCTGTTTTTTGCCGAGGGTTCACGCAGCGTTAGCGGCAAGCTGGGAAGGTTTAAAAAGGGCGCATTTCGAATTGCCACCGCGCAGGGCTTACCCATTTTACCCATCACGATCATTGGTACCCGCGATATTCAGCGGCCAAAATCGATGATGATCTTTCCTGGTAGAGTGCGCATGGTGATACATCCGGCCATCGAGGTCGAGGGCACAGATAGCCAGGATGTACTTGCACTGATGAACAAAACACGCGAGGTGATTGCCTCTGCCTTGCCTTTGGAGTTGCAATAAACCGTCATGCATCTTGGCAAATCAGACCCCAGGTTTACTCACTCAAAAAGGGCGCAGCGCAACTTCAGGCTGGCTTTAAAAACCGCCTTGATCGTGACCGGGATTTTATGGCTGATTCTTATTATCGACAGCTTCTTTAACCTTGGGTTGACCCGTTTCGGACTGCGCCCCGGGCACATCGCCGGGCTGGCTGGGCTGTTAACCGCACCGCTTTTACATGGCGGTGCCCAGCACATGTTTTCGAACACGGCACCACTGATCGTCAGCCTGACCACGATTCTGTTTTTATACCCGAGGTCGTCTATGCGGGTCATACCCATCATCTGGATTGGCTCGGGTATGCTGGCGTGGTTGATTGGACGACCCAGTCTGCACTTTGGCGCCAGTGGCTTTGTCTATGGGTTGCTGGCGTTTGTATTTGTCAGTGGCATATTGCGACTGGAAATGCGCTCGGTGGCGGTCTCAGTGATGGTCTGGTTCCTGTATGGGTCGATGATTTGGGGCGTATTGCCGATCAGGCCGCATATGTCCTGGGAATTGCATCTGAGCGGTGCAATTTTAGGTGTTGCACTGGCCATTGTGTTCCGTCATTGGGACCTGACACCGGTCAAGCGCTATGAATGGGAAGACGACGATAGTGTGCCCGAGTGGTTTCCGACAGAAGAATCTTCCACTTCCAAGGACCACAAAGATGACTAAGAAAGTCGGGTTTGCCGCGCTGTTTTTATTCGCTGCATTTGTCATTATCGGATTGCTGTTACCGACACACGCGCATGTTGAACGCAGTATCACAGTTGAACGTCCGCAAAGCATGATGTTCGCGATTGTTAACAGTTACCGCTATTTTGAGCAGTGGTCTCCGTGGGCAGAACGGGACCCCGATGCAGACTACGTCGTATCCGGCCCTGATGCCGGTGTTGGTGCACGCTTGAGTTGGGCAGGTGAACCCCACCTGGTTGGCAGCGGTTGGCAGGAAATCGTGGCCAGCAGGCCGTATGAGCAAATCGATGTCACACTGGATTTCGATTCCCAGGGTATTGCGAAATCACGCTTCACGTTTGAAGCGGTGGGTGACTCAACAAAGATAAGCTGGTCGTTTGATACTGATTTAACCGAGGGCTTAAACTTTTTTGATGGCTTTATGGCGCGCTATTTTGGTCTGCTGTTCGACCGATGGATCGGCCGGGATTATGAACAGGGTCTGGCAAACCTGAAACAGTTCGCTGAATCTTTACCCATTTCTGATTTTTCACAACTCGAGATCGAGCAACTCAATGTCCTGGCCCAGGACATATTGTTTGTTACCACCAGCAGCAGCCAGGATCCTGCGGATATCGCCTCGGTGATTGCCGTCGCCTACGCACAGATATCAGAGTTCATGAACGCCGAAGGCATCCACATGGCCGGACAACCGATGGCGATTACACGCAAATGGGAAGAGGGTGGTTACCAATTCGACGCGGCGATACCGGTGGATGTCATTCCTGCTCAGCTGCACGGCAATATCCAGGCCGGCACCTCACCTTCGGGCCCGGCGGTGAGAGCGATACACCACGGCACATTTGATCAGTTGCTGCCAACCTATGAAAAACTCTCTGCGTACATGTCCGCACATGGCCTGAACCAGGGCACGGTTTCCTGGGAACACTACATTACCGACCCAGCCGATACCGACGTCACCGACAGCATTACCCACATCTATATCATGCTGGATTAAAGCGGGCTGGATGCAGCTTTCCCGCAATAAACCATCGGGGTTAGTGACTACCAGCGTGCTGCGACCTGGAAATCTTCTTGCCACAGATCCGGCTTGCTGGTCTCGTCGAGGTGGAGTTGAAATTCCTGGCGAGAAATTTCTTCCGCTCCCATTCTCAGCAAGTGCGGGTTGCTGACCTGGCAATCAATCAAGCTGAAGTCCCATTGCAACAACTGCCGGCATAATGCCACCAGCGCAATTTTGCTGGCGTCATTGACCCTGCTGAACATCGACTCGCCAAAAAATACGGGGCCGAGCGCCAAACCGTAAATTCCACCTGCCAGTTCATCACCACGCCAGACCTCTACCGAATGTGCAACACCTATCTGGTGTAAATGAATATAGGCTGTCTGCATGGCGTCGGTAATCCAGGTACCCCCATCTTCCCGTCTGGACTGCGCACATTCTTTGATCACCCGTGCAAAAGCCCGGTCGGCTGAGAGGGTTAATTCACCCTGGTTATACCGACGCCGAAGTCGTCTGGACAGATGTACGCGGTCCGGGTAGAGAACACAGCGCGGTGCGGGCGACCACCACAAAATGGGTTCGTCTTCGCCATACCAGGGGAAGATGCCGTGACGGTAGGCGTTGACCAGTCGGGTAGCTGACAGATCGCCGCCCATTGCGAGCAACCCCGCGGGATATTCCAGCGCCAGACTGGCGGAAGGAAAATCTGATTGCGGATCATGTGACAGAACCGGAATCATGAGGTGTTAATACCGATCAGGAAATAGTTTTCTGCTCTTCCAGCCATCGATCCGCATCCAGGGCAGCCATGCAACCAAAGCCGGCCGATGTCACTGCCTGACGATAAACGTGGTCGGTCACGTCGCCTGCGGCAAATACACCGGGTACACTGGTGATGGTTGCCAGTCCTTCAGTGCCGCCTAAAATCTGAATATAGCCATCCTGCATATCTAACTGCCCCTGGAATATCTCCGTATTGGGGTTATGGCCAATCGCAATGAACACTCCATCGGCATCGACCCGTGTCATTTCACCCGTCTGGGTATGCTTCAGGCTCAGACCGGTCACACCGGTATCACCACCCAGGACTTCGTCGACAACATGATCCCACATAAAGGAAACATTACCGTTACGTTCTTTTTCAAACAGGCGATCCTGCAACATTTTTTCTGCGCGTAATTCATCACGACGGTGCACCACGACGACGTCAGAGGCCATGTTGGAAAGATAAAGGGCCTCTTCAACAGCGGTATTGCCACCACCAACCACGGCAACTTTGCGGTCGCGATAGAAAAATCCGTCACAGGTGGCACAGGCAGACACACCCTGACCCATAAACGCTTCTTCTGACGGCAAACCAAGATACTTAGCGCTTGCACCGGTGGCAATAATCAGCGCATCACAACTGTATTTGCCGGAATCGCCTTCCAGCAAAACCGGGCGTTGGCTGAAATCGACCGTGTGAATATGGTCAAAAATGATTTCAGTATCGAAGCGCTCAGCGTGAACCAGCATACGCTGCATCAACTCCGGGCCCTGCAAACCCTCTGCTTCACCGGGCCAGTTGTCGACATCGGTGGTGATGGTCAACTGCCCACCTTGCTGGATACCGGTAATCACGGTCGGTTTCAGATTCGCCCTCGCTGCATAGATTGCAGCGGTATACCCGGCGGGTCCGGAACCGATAATCAGCAAACGGTGGTGTTTTACATCGCTCATGCATTGCTCCATCAGCGCGGCAGCTATCTGCCGGGCTGTTTTAAAGGTGATCGTATCAATAACCAGTTTGAGGCTGGTAACTCAGATTCAAGTGCCGTATTTTAACCGATCCGAAAGGCTCCCCACATGTTTATCCACAGTTTTAATAGTATTATGGCATCATGGCCTGAATTGTTTGGGGTACAGCCTATTATTTCCCGAATAATGTGATATATTTAATATTAAATATAATCACTTAAACTATAAACCTCATAAGGTAGATAACATTGCCGCAAGCGCGTAAGAGACCCATCAGGGTGGCAGCCAAACCATCCCGGTTACCCCACCATTTACGGGAAAGTGGATTTCTGCTTTCCATCCTTGTCGCGGTGTACCTGGTCGCCTGTCTGTTTACCTACGATCCAACCGATCCGGGTCCGTTTAACACGGGTAATTCAGACCATGTACAGAATGCCGGGCGCATATTGGGTGCATGGATTGCAAATTTCTTTTTGTTCCTCGGCGGCTATATTGCCTACCTGTTGCCATTAATTACTGTCTATGGCGGTTGGCGGTTATGGAAAAATGAGTCCAGTGGTTCAATTGGCGGGGTCATGGAAGTGATCGCCGTGATCACCGGCCTGGCATTGTTCCTGCTGTCATCGACCGGTCTCAGCGACATGCATTTGCTGCCTTCAGCCGGCAGCATGCCGGCCGGTGGTGGTGGCGTGATCGGCGCCGTGGTCGCTCCGCCGATACTGGAATTGACCGGTATGCTGGGTTCGACCTTGTTCCTGTTATCCATGATGCTGGTTGGCGTCACGCTTTTCACCGGGCTTTCCTGGTTTCATGTGATGGATGTGACCGGCCGGATCACCCTGGCTTTGATCGACTGGTTGGCAACCAGGATCTCCAATACGCGTGACTGGTTTGCCGGTCGTCGGGCCCGCGCCAGGCGTGACGAAGTTCGTAAAATTGATTCTGCCCGGCAAAAGGGCAAGAAAGCGCCGCGTATCGAACCGCAAATAAGCATACCGCAGGGCCATGCCAGCAAACGCGTTGCCCGGGAAAAACAACGGCCGCTATTCAAGAACATGCCGGTCGACTCATTACCACCACTCGATTTGCTTGATGAACCACACGACCAGCCACCGGGCTACAGCGAAAACGCATTGAAGGCACTATCCAAACAGGTCGAGTTAAAACTGGCAGATTTCGGCGTGCAGGTGGACGTGGTCGCCGTACATCCCGGTCCGGTCATCACGCGTTTCGAATTACAACCGGCACCCGGGGTAAAATCCGCCCAAATCATGAACCTGGCCAAGGATCTGGCCCGTGGCCTCAGTATCGTCTCGGTGCGGGTGGTTGAGGTGATCCCCGGCAAATCCACCATTGGCCTCGAAATACCCAACACCAACCGGCACATGGTATTTCTCTCCGAGATATTACG
>SMVB01217698.1_pt1 | contig 12395 bp, 10 predicted proteins | sample 2456461 | NCBI WGS metagenome assembly SMVB01 (sample SAMN11095934, study PRJNA526329) | marine sediment metagenome | biome: Marine sediment; feature: Surficial sediment; material: Deep marine sediment; isolation source: Hadal surficial sediment | place: Pacific Ocean | collected 2014-05 | depth...
CCATCGCCCCTATAACCTTCCACGACAACAAAAAACGGTTTTCATATACTTTTTTTAGTGGAAGTCCGGGTATAATGAGGGTTTTCATCCATGATATTATTCCAACAGGGATCCTGAAGAAGGAAGACAAACGGAAGCTTAAGGATCAAACCAGAGAAATTATTTTAAATGAATTGGAAAATCCTTCAGTATAGGGAGGAACAAAAAAACCGTTCTATGGCGAAAGAACGGTTTTTTCATCATTGTTTGGTATCACCCAAACCTAACCAACTAAAAACTAACCTAAAACTTAAAGCTCAATCCACCATAGACCCCAATAAAATAGGGTTTAAAGTCTACAGACGAATCTGTGTACGGATTAAGCTGGTATTTAAACATAGGCTCAACATTAAATTTTAATCTTTTATTGATCTTATAATCGAATCCCACTCCAACATTGGTGGAGAAACTTACCGAATTCAAATTATTGGCAGGTCCCAGGACATCTCTAAATTCCCCATCTCTTACCGAAACTTCATTATCATCCAGAAAGAGGGTGCTAAATCCACCTATCACATTTACGCCAAAACGGTTATTGATCAGGGCGTATTTCAATTCCAAAGGAACTTCATAATAGGACAAATTTTGAATCAGCTCTGCATTACCACTCGTGGACTTAGGAGTCAAATTTGCAAAAGGATCTCCATCTCCCTGGGAAGGGGGTAAATTGTTAAGCGTACCACTATCAAATGCGGTTAATACAACGCTTCTTCCACCGTAATCAATACTTCGCAATGCAATAGCAACAGGGCCGGTAGCCAATTCGATACCACCGGTTGTATAACCCAGTTTTACATTATTCACTCCTGAGCGAACGCTCAAACGATCGTTGATGTTATAGCTCACTTGTACTCCGTAGCTAAAGTTCACTTCTCCACTCTGTGTATTGTCTGAGAAAGAAGGATCAATAGAAGAACCCTGCCCTAAACTATTATAAAACACAGGACCAAAATGGGGTGTTACTTCCCAGCTTTGAACATCGTTATCTTCCTCTTTGGCGATCGCATCCTTCTTGTCCTCTTCAATGGCATCGAAAATGGATTTCTTTTCATTGGGTTTTTCTTCATTTATATCCGTATCATCTTTTGCGTTGTCAACCCCGCTAATGGTTTCACTTACTTTGCCTATTTCTTTTTTGTTTGAAATATCGGTTTTTTCCGAGATTTTCACAACGCCTTCACTTACGTTCTTTGCTATCCCTGCTGAAACACCCTTATTGATCACAGGATGTCGCGCTTCAATTTCTGTATCGTCTGTATTTTCTACTTCGGAATCATTTTTTAAAGTATTCTTTTTTTCTGAAATCGTCGCCACAGCCTCTTTCTTGGTCATAACATCAACAGATTTGTCTTTCTTTATCAAGTTATCACGTTTCGGTAGATTATTATTCTCAATTTCCTTCTCAACCGTGACTGCTTTTAAGTTGTTTTGAGACGGATGCTTTATTCTATCATTCAATGTCTTGGAACTTTCTTTTTCAACAAAAGATTTTTCAACATCCCCTTCAATTTGTTCTTCGGTATTATTTTCTGATGATATGGCCTCCTTATTCAAGTTGTCTTCCAAAGGAGTACTGCTGTCCTCATTGAGATGGGTATTATTATCCTCTTCAGAAACAATTGTAGTATTGAGGTCTCCATCTGAAGGATTGAAAATCATATTTCCAACGGTGAACAGTAATGCAAGCGCGGCAGCCACACCGCCTAATTTCCACCAAAGCGGAATTACCTTACGGTCGTCCTTTTCCTTTTTCATTGCGGCTTGGATAGAATTCCAAACCTCCGGAGAAGGAGCGGCCTCAAAGTTTTGAAGTGGCTCTTTAAAAAGCTCGTCTATGTGCTTTTTTTCACTCATTTTATACCCATCATTTGATCATTGGTTGTAATGAAACAGGGGGGTTATTAATTATTGATCTTTGTTATGCTCATCATTATAAGCTTCAACCTTCTTCTTTAATATCATCCGGGCTCTTGCCAGATTAGATTTTGACGTACCGTCGGAAATTCCTAACATTTTAGCAATTTCCTTGTGTGAATACCCGTCCAACACATACAGGTTAAAGACCAATCGATACCGGTCCGGCAACTCCTGTATGATTTTCAGCAAAAAATCCAATGGTATGGTTTGCTGTTGTACATCAACTTCGGCATCTTCAATTTGCTGTTCGTTAGAGATGTCGAAGACTTTCTTCTTCCGGTATTTTTGCAGTGCTGTATTTACAGTTATGCGTTTTATCCAGCCTTCAAAAGAACCTTTTCCTTGATACTGCTCAATTCGTTTAAAAATAGTTATGAAAGCATCCTGCAAATTGTCTTCGGCTTCTGCCCGGTTTGGGGAGTATTTTAAGCAAATCCCAAACAAAACACCAGAGTACTGTTTGTACAAAGCCTCTTGAGCTTTTGGGCTTTGCTGCTTACATTTTTTTATGAGCTCTTGTAAAATCAAATACGGTTGGCTTAATTAGCTATTTCTACCTATTGAATAAGTAGGCAACCATATAACGTATGTTTCTACATTTTGTAGATACACAGGAAAAAAATGGTTGCGTGGAGCGTTTGATTAAATTATGAAGCAACTGCTGCAATCGCTTCCGTGATCTTTTGTTCCAGCTCTTCCATCAACTCGGGATTGTCTAAAAGTAAGGTCTTTACTGCATCCCTTCCCTGCCCCAATTTGGTGTTATCGTAGCTAAACCAGGAACCACTTTTATTAATGATCTCGTAGTCAACGCCCAAGTCTACTATCTCGCCCACTTTGGATATTCCTTCGCCATACATAATGTCAAACTCAGCAGTTCTAAAAGGAGGGGCAACTTTGTTCTTAACAACTTTCACACGGGTTTTATTACCCAGAACTCTGCCATCAGTATTTTTAATTTGAGTCGAACGACGAATGTCCAATCGGATTGAAGCATAGAATTTTAGTGCGTGACCACCGGTAGTAGTTTCAGGATTACCAAACATCACTCCTATTTTTTCACGTAATTGGTTGATGAAAAACACGGTACATTGTGTTTTACTTATCGAGCCGGTCAATTTTCTTAGGGCTTGAGACATCAGGCGTGCGTGTAGTCCCATTTGACTATCACCCATTTCACCTTCAATTTCACTTCTTGGGGTTAGCGCCGCGACAGAATCGATAACGATAATATCTATAGCTCCACTTCGAATCAGATTATCTGTAATTTCCAACGCTTGTTCTCCATTATCCGGTTGTGACATGATGAGATTTTCAATATCTACTCCTAATTTTTCTGCATAATACCGATCGAATGCGTGCTCCGCGTCGATAAAAGCCGCAATACCTCCTTTTTTTTGCGCTTCTGCAATGGCATGTAAGGCCAATGTTGTTTTACCGGAAGCTTCCGGGCCGTAAATTTCAACCACTCTACCCCTTGGATAGCCGCCTACTCCCAAAGCCAGATCGAGGCCTAAAGAGCCTGTAGGAATTACATTTATTTCTTGTGCAACTGTGTCTCCCATTTTCATTACGGTGCCTTTTCCGTAGATCTTTTCTAGCTTGTCTAATGTTAGCTTCAACGCCTTTAATTTTGCTTCTTTTTCAGTACTCATGGATATAATTTTTTTAGTGGGAGTTGGTAAGCTAAAATACTATTTCTTTGTCTTTACAACAAAAGTAAAAACCCGGAAAGTTCAGTTTTTGTTAACAAGAGCAAAATACTTATTTTTGTCATCTCGATAATTATCGAAATTTGATCAACCCTTTTCATTTAAAAAAGTATGGCATGCAACTGTACAATACCTTAAGTGCAAAAGAAAGAGAAGCCCTATTGGAACAAGCCGGTGATGACCGGTTGACTCTTTCTTTTTACAAGTACGCCAAAATTGGCAATCCGAAAATTTTCAGAAATCATTTGTTTATCTCTTGGAATGATATGGAGGTTCTTGGGCGCATTTATGTGGCTCATGAAGGTATCAATGGCCAACTCTCACTTCCGGCCAAAAACTTTGATGTGTTTAAAGATTTTCTCGATGGTATTTATTTCCTTAAAGACGTTCGCCTCAATATTGCTATTGAACAGAATCTAAAATCTTTTTTAAAGCTAAAGGTAAAAATACGTAACAAAATTGTAGCCGATGGCCTGAACGATGATACTTTTGATGTAACTAACAAAGGGGTGCATGTAGATGCTTCTACGTTCAATGATCTAATTGAAGACCCGGAAACTATTTTGGTCGATATGCGAAACCATTACGAAAGTGAAATTGGTCATTTCAAAGGTGCCATCACACCTGATGTGGATACATTCCGCGATTCGTTAGATATCATCGAAGAAGACTTAAAAGAACACAAGGAAGACAAAAAACTGGTCATGTATTGTACGGGGGGTATTCGATGTGAAAAAGCCAGCGCGTATTACAAACACAAAGGGTTTAAAAATGTGTTTCAGCTGGAAGGAGGCATAATAGAATATGCCCGTCAAGTAGAAGATCAAGGTCTCGAGAACAAGTTTATAGGTAAGAATTTTGTATTCGATCATCGTCGGGGCGAGCGCATAAGTGAAGAAATTATCGCTCATTGTCATCAGTGTGGAAATCCTTGCGACAACCATATAAACTGTGCCAATGAGGCCTGTCATTTGTTGTTTATTCAATGTTACGACTGCGCCGGAAAAATGCAACATTGTTGTGGCGACGAGTGCGTAGCGATCATTCAGTTATCTTATGAAAAACAAAAAGAATTGCGGAGTGGAACCCATAATAGCAATAAGATTTTCAGGAAAGGGCGTTCAGAGAAATTGAAGTTTAAACAATAAGTTTTAAAAATTAAGGTATCTTTACTCATTAACTGTAAGTTTAATCTCCGTCTCTTTTTCAGATCGCGTTTGAACAAAACTCACTGCCGGCAGGTTGAGTTTAGCGTGGGAGGAAGAAAAAGAGCTTTATATATAATAAAATGGGCTGTACCAGCTGTACTACAGTTGCGAATGGACAACCAAGAGGCTGCAAGAACAATGGAACTTGTGGTTCCGATGGCTGTAATAAATTAACAGTATTTGATTGGCTTTCAAATATGTCACTTCCCGGAAATGTAGAACCTTTCAACGGAGTCGAGGTTCGCTTTAAAAACGGAAGGAAACATTTCTATAAAAATCCCGAAAATATCGCGCTAAGCATCGGAGATGTAATAGCCACAGAAGCTTCTCCCGGTCATGACATAGGGATCGTAACGCTTACCGGGGAATTGGTGCGAGTGCAGATGAAGAAGAAAAAATTAACTGCCAAGTTTGACGAACTTCCAAAGATCTATCGCAAAGCTTCCCAAAAAGATATTGACGTATGGCAAAAAGTACGCGATAAAGAACTGGATGTGCAAAAGCAATCCCGGGAAATTGCCATGAGATTGGGACTACAGATGAAGATAAGTGATGTGGAGTTTCAAGGAGATGCATCTAAAGTAATATTTTACTATACAGCAGAAGAGCGGGTAGATTTTCGGCAACTCATCAAAGAGTTTGCCCGAACCTTTAGTACTCGAATTGAAATGAAGCAGGTTGGTTTCCGTCAGGAGGCAGCTCGTTTGGGGGGAATTGGCTCTTGTGGGAGAGAGTTGTGTTGTTCTACCTGGTTGACGGATTTTCGCTCTGTAAACACTTCTGCGGCACGTTACCAGCAGCTGTCCTTGAACCCACAAAAATTGGCGGGCCAATGCGGTAAGCTCAAATGCTGTCTCAATTACGAGTTGGACACCTATTTAGAGGCTCTGGATGAATTTCCACGAACCGATATAAAATTGAATACCGAAAAAGGCCGTGCTCAATGCCAAAAGATCGACATTTTCAAAGGCCTTATGTGGTTTTCCTATGAGAATGAAGGAATGAATTGGCACGAGTTGGAGGTAGCGAAGGTAAATGAGATCGTCGCATTGAACAAAAAAGGGCTAAACGCAACCAGTCTAGAAGATTATATTGAAGAGAAGATAATTCCGGACAAAGAGATTTTCAATAATGTGGTTGGACAGGATAGTCTGACACGTTTTGATCAACCTAAAAGAAGAAATAAACGACGGAATAAAAATAAAGGCAGTGGCAGAAATCAGAATAGAAACCGTAGTAAAGGCGGAAACAAAAATCAAAATCGGCGTCATAAGAATATTACGTAGCTCGATCGTCGTCATTGGGCTGCTTTTGATGATCGTTTCCTGTGATTCAAAAATGGTAGTCGGTGAAATGCAGGATATGCCTGGCCATTGGAACAAAAATGATGTGTTGGAGTTTCATGTACCCCGGTTGGATTCATTAAAAAAGTATGATCTGTTTATTCATCTTCGGAATACAAACGATTATCCATATAACAATATTTTTTTAATAGCATCCATTGAGTTTCCTCATGGTAAAACGATTACAGATACCCTGGAATATCGAATGGCAAATCCGGATGGCACCTGGTTGGGTTCGGGGATCGGTACAGTAAAAGAAAACAAACTATGGTACAAGGAGGACGTATCATTTTTTGAATCGGGGGATTATATCATCAGGCTTTCCCAGGCAGTGCGCAATAATGGCTCGATCCATGGCGTTACCCAATTAGATGGCATTACCGAAGTTGGTTACAGCATAGAAGAAGCAACCGATCGATAACTACTCCTCATGGCAAAACAAAATAAGAAAAATGCAGGCTTGAAAAAGTCACAAGATTCGATGAAGCGTCATATCAAGACGTTTTGGAAGATTTTAGCTGGTGGAGTTTTTCTAATTTTCCTGTTGTTTCTCTTAGCTTCTTGGGGGTTTTTTGGAAGTTTACCTGATGAAACCAGCCTTGAAAACCCGGAAAAAGATCTGGCAACTCAAATAGTGTCTGAAGATGGGGAGGTCATTGGTAAATTTTTTAAAGAAAACAGAACACCGGTTCAGTATGAAGATCTACCGGCACATCTCGTAAACGCCTTGATCGCGACAGAAGATGTTCGGTTCTATGACCATGCGGGGATCGATGGGAAAGGCTCGGTTAGAGCCATGGCGTTTTTAGGCACAAGAGGTGGAGCAAGTACCATTTCTCAACAACTGGCAAAACAATTTTTTACAGATCAGGTATCAAGAAATAAGTGGGAGAGAGGTATTCAGAAAATAAAAGAATGGATCATTGCAACCCGATTGGAGCGGCGTTATACCAAAAATGAAATTATCACCATGTATTTTAATGTGTATGATTTTCTGAATTTGGCCATTGGCATCGAATCTGCTTCACATATTTATTTTGACAAAGCGCCGAATGAACTAAAAGTGGAAGAATCGGCCATGCTGGTAGGGATGTTTAAAAACTCGTCTTTATATAACCCACGTCGTAATCCGGAGGGGGTTATGAACAGAAGAAATGTGGTTTTGTCGCAAATGGCAAAATATGAATTCATCACCGAAGCAGGTAAAGACTCCCTGCAACAATTGCCCTTGAATTTTACCTTCACACCTCAGGATCATGATGAAGGAATTGGTACTTATGTTCGGGAATACATTCGTGGGTATATGAAGCAATGGGCAAAAGACAATCCTAAATTAGACGGTTCTTTGTACGATATCAATAGTGATGGATTAAAAGTGTATACCACTATCAACGCCAAAATGCAGGAATATGCTGAAGAAGCCGTCGATGAGCATATTGCTAATCTTCAAAAAGAATTTGACCGCCAAAACAAAAGTAATAAAACAGCGCCTTTCCGGGATATTACCGTTGAGGAAACCAATAGAATTATGGACGCTGGCATGCGTCGTAGCGACCGTTGGCGTCTTATGAAGAAACAAGGAAAGCCTGAGAAAGAAATTATCGAAAGCTTCAAAAAGAAAACCCAAATGCGCATTTTCGCCTGGGGAGGTGATATCGATACCTTGATGACCCCTATGGATTCCATTCGCTATTACAAATCATTTTTCCGTGCTTCTCTCATGTCTATGACGCCACAAACAGGAGAGATAAAAGCATGGGTTGGAGGGGTTAATTATAAACATTTTAAATATGATATGGTAAAAAAAGGGAAACGGCAGATCGGCTCCACTTTTAAGCCATTTGTCTATGCCACGGCTATCGATCAAATGCATATGTCACCATGTGACACAATACCCAATACGCCTTTTACTATTCCCGCGGGGGCCATGGGAAATACGAAGGATTGGAGTCCAAAGAATTCTGACGGGAATTATGGCGGATGGGTCACTTTAAAGGATGGTTTAGCCAGATCGATAAACACTGTCACAGCCAGATTGATCTATAGAGTTGGACCAAGACCTGTCATTGATCTGGTAGAGAAAATGGGGATAGACACAAGAGATATCCTTGAGGTTCCGTCTATTGCCTTGGGGACTCCGGATGTTAGCCTTTATGAAATGGTAGGAGCCTATAGCACTTTTGCGAATGAAGGAGTCTATGTAAAACCCATATTGGTGCAACGTATTGAAGATAAAAACGGAACTGTTTTGTTTCAGAACGTGCCTGAAACCAAGGATGTTATCAGCTACGAAACGGCATTTATAACCATAAGCTTATTGCAGGGAGTAACCCAATCCGGTTCCGGTTCCAGACTTCGGGGAAAATGGAGGAGTTCATATCCTGTGTATAAGAGGATCATTACCGGATATCCCTACGAATTTGAGAATCCCATTGCCGGAAAAACAGGAACCACTCAAAATAACAGCGACGGCTGGTTTATGGGGATAGTGCCAAATTTGGCAACCGGAGTTTGGGTGGGGGGAGATGATCGTGCTACACATTTTGGAAGTACCGCTTATGGCCAAGGCGCCAGTATGGCCTTACCTGTTTGGGGAATATATATGAAGAAATGTTATGCGGATGAAACACTTGATATTTCCCAGGATAATTTCAAAGGACCGGAAAATATTTCCATTGAAACGAATTGTGAAGACTTTAAAAATCAGAACATCGGCAAGGACGGAGAAATACCGGATGACGAGTTTGATTTTTAATTTCCCGGATGGTATGGAGAATGTCAAACCCTCGCAGGATTTGTAGACTGTGAGGTTTTTTATGGAACCTTTTTTCAGTATTTTTATCGAAATTTTATAGCAGATGATCACAAAAACGGTTGAGAATGTTCAAGCCGCATGCGAAGGGGTGAAGGATGATATGACCTTTATGTTAGGCGGGTTCGGGTTGAGCGGTATTCCGGAGAATTGTATTGCGCAATTGGTAAAACTAAATGTGAAGGGAGTTACCTGCATTTCGAATAATGCAGGAGTGGATGATTTTGGATTGGGTCTCTTACTTCAGAAACATCAAATAAAAAAAATGATCTCTTCTTATGTGGGCGAGAATGCCGAATTTGAACGGCAAATGTTGAGTGGGGAGTTGGAAGTGGAATTGATTCCGCAAGGAACCTTGGCACATCGATGCAAGGCGGCACAAGGTGGCATTCCTGCTTTTTATACACCCGCAGGTTATGGGACAGAAATAGCTGAAGGCAAGGAATCACGCGAATTTAATGGGAAGATGCATATACTGGAAAACGCCTTTAAAGCAGATTTTGCCTTTATAAAAGCATGGAAGGGAGATACCGTCGGGAATCTTATTTTTAATGGGTCTGCACGAAATTTCAATCCGAATATGTGTGGAGCGGCAACGATCACCGTAGCTGAGGTTGAGCAATTGTTGCCTGCCGGCGAACTGGATCCCAATGAAATTCATATTCCGGGTATTTTTGTACAACGGATTTTTAAAGGTGAGAACTACGAAAAAAGAATTGAAAATTTGACTGTACGTAAAAGGGATTAACTAATTTGAGAATGAGACAATTTGAAAATGAGACAATTGGAAAATGAAGCAATTGGACAATGGGGATGATAGAAAGAATATTATTGTTGATCTAGAATTAGGATTATGAATAAAATTATCGCATTCTCAAAAAGGATGTAATCGTCAAATTTTCAAATTGATTTATAAAAAATGTTAGATAAAAACCAGATAGCGCAACGCATCGCCAAGGAAGTAAAGAATGGTTACTATGTTAACCTGGGAATTGGCATCCCAACTTTGGTGGCTAATTTTGTTCGAAATGATATTGATGTGGATTTTCAAAGCGAGAACGGCGTGTTGGGTATGGGTCCGTTTCCTTTTGAAGGAGAAGAGGATCCGGATCTGATCAACGCAGGAAAACAAACGATCACAGCCTTACCCGGGGCTTCGTTTTTTGATTCGTCTATGAGTTTTGCCATGATCCGTGGGCAACATATGGACCTTACGATACTCGGTGCCATGGAAGTGGCCCAAAACGGTGATATTGCCAATTGGAAAATCCCGGGGAAGATGGTCAAAGGAATGGGAGGGGCTATGGACCTGGTCGCCTCAGCAGATAATATCATAGTGGCGATGATGCATACCAACAAGGCAGGAGCTTCTAAGCTTCTCAAAAAATGCTCACTTCCTTTAACGGGCGTAAACTGTGTAAAAAAAGTGGTTACCAATCTTGCCGTTATGGTGATAGAAGACAACTGTTTCAAACTTTTAGAACGGGCACCCGGTGTTTCAGTTGAAGAAATAAAAGTAGCCACCGAAGGAGACCTGATTGTAGAAGGTAATATCCCCGAAATGCAAATTTGAAAATCGGATCTTTCACTATATTTATCAACTTCGTAAGTCTTTCCCTATAAAAAATTAGCAATTTATAGTAGAAATGTTAAAAAACAGTGTATTTCATCGAAAAACCATGCGTTTTAACGAATTATGTAAATATTTTATACATTTTAGTGGTCCCTAATTTATAAGACTTAGCTATTATGAAAGGTATAAGCAAAACGGTTAAAGATACATTACAACTAGTTCGTAATTTCTTTTATATAGCCAAGAAAGTTTTTTTGTTAATGTAAATTTTATAATAATACTTTTACTCCTAAATCTGCAACGATTCAGATAAAGGTAGGCCCGTTCTTTGTGAGGTTAGAACGGGCTTTTTTATGGACTAAATTGTTGTCATCTCATCGTTGGGAACGTATTTTGAAATTACCTCCCCTTAGGGATCGCATCGATCAATGTCCTTGTATACTCCTTAGTGGGATTGGCGTAAATCTCATCTGCATCGCCCAGCTCTATAATTTTTCCTTCTTTCATCACGAGTAATTGATCTGCCATAAATTTTACGACCGCCAAATCGTGTGATATGAATATGTACGTAAATCCGAAATTCTCTTTCAGCTCATTCAGCAAGTTCAGCACCTGGGCCTGAACGGAAATGTCCAGTGCCGAAACCGACTCATCACAGATGACCAATTTAGGCTTCATTGCTATCGTACGTGCAATCCCAACACGCTGCCTTTGCCCTCCCGAGAGTTCATGGGGATAACGTGAAAAATAGAACTCATTCAGTCCCACACGTTCTAGCAATTGCATGGCTTTTTCCTTTCTGTCTTTTTTAGAAGTGCCTATACCGTGAACCTTCATTGGCTCGATCAATGTTTCGCCCACAGAGAATCGTGGATTTAATGACGAATATGGATCCTGAAATATAAACTGTATTTCTTTTCTAATCAACCTGATCTCCGAACTATTTAAACGGGTTAGATCCTTTCCACGATATAAGATCTTCCCTGCAGACGCTCTCTCCAATTGTAAAATTGTTTTACCCAAGGTAGATTTTCCACAACCCGACTCCCCTACCAATCCCATGGTTTCTCCTTCAAAGACACTAAAACTAACATTGTTTACGGCTTTTACCACCCGCTTTGGTTTAAAAAGACCCATGTTGGTATAATATTCTTTACTGAGATTATGCACTTCAAGTAACGGTTGTTTAGTATATAATTTTTTATGCCGAAAGGCCCGTTGCTGAGCGGTGATTTCTTTTGGGACAAAACTTTTGTCTTCCAGGGAAGCGATGGTCGGCAGTTTTTGTAATCGCATTTCCAAAGTGGGGCGTGAGGCTAAAAGGGCCTTGGTATATTTGGCTTTTGGATGTTTGAAAACAGAATTAACATAGCCCTCTTCAACGATATTTCCTTCATACATCACCAGTACCCTATCTGCAATTTCCGAAACCAAACTCAGATCGTGTGAGATAAAAATCAGACTCATCCCTGTTTCTTTTTGAAGTTCTTTAAGTAATTGAATAATTTCCTTTTGTACCGTTACATCCAGGGCGGTTGTAGGTTCGTCTGCGATAAGTAATTTAGGCTTACATGCGATTGCCATAGCGATCATTACTCGTTGCATTTGCCCACCACTTATTTGATGTGGATAACTATTATACATTTGATGAGGGAGTGGCAGTTTCACTTTTTCAAATAGGGAAAGAGTATCTTTTTTTGCTTCGGAAAAGGATAGTTTTAAATGGTGTTGTAATATTTCTGAAACTTGTTTCCCACAGCTCAGAGAAGGGTTTAAGGCACTCATAGGCTC
>SMVB01384955.1_pt1 | contig 12393 bp, 11 predicted proteins | sample 2456461 | NCBI WGS metagenome assembly SMVB01 (sample SAMN11095934, study PRJNA526329) | marine sediment metagenome | biome: Marine sediment; feature: Surficial sediment; material: Deep marine sediment; isolation source: Hadal surficial sediment | place: Pacific Ocean | collected 2014-05 | depth...
CGGCAGGCAATATTCCGGTATTACGGACTTTTTATATAGAGGTCAATCGCCTGCAAGGAACTGTTCCAGCACGGTGTAAACCGGCCTCTCTGCAGACGGATTTGATTCAGCCAGCACAAAGGACGCAACCGGCCAGACCACGGGCGTCTTCAGGCGCATCGCCAGCCCGGCACTGACATCACGGCGAAGACTGACATGCGGACGATATTGCCTGGCCTCCAACCAAAACCCCAGGCCCGCCAGTTTGTTCCATAGATCATCAACCAGTGCACCAAGCACCAGCGGGCAATCACTCGGGGCCAGCCAGGCGACTCGTGAGCGCGGCCAGTAACCCGTATGGTCCAGGGTGATTTCGCAGGGCAGGAAGCGCACATTACGCATCGTCGCCACGATATCCGGCAGGCTCGAGGCCGACACTGAACCGAGGAAGGCCAGCGTAATATGGTAGTTGATGGGCGGCACTGTCTGTGTAGCGGCCCCCTCAATCGTGCGCCCGGCATCCACAGCTATTTGTGCCCTGACCTCATCGCTTGGCCACAATGCAAAGAACAACCGCTTTTTTTTTGTCTGGGATGGCTTGGGCAGCCTTTCACCTGCTAACTCAACCACCCGACTTCTCCAGGTATTTGAGCACGCCGCTAAGGGCCGTGCTCACGGTCTGACGGCGGACGGTGTCGCGATCACCCTCAAATTGCTGGCAAGCACTGACCACGCCCTTGCCCGCAGCGGCAAATGCAAACCAGACCGTACCTATGGGTTTATCAGGTGTCCCACCTTCCGGGCCCGCTATACCGGTAACCGCAAGTGCCAGCTGCGCCCCTGATGCCTCCAGCGCCCCGATCACCATGGCCTCCACCACTTCACTGCTAACGGCCCCGTGTTCTTCAATAAGCGCCGCATCGACATTAAGCATGGTTGATTTGGCATTGTTCCCATAGCTGACAAAACCGTATTCAAACCACGTAGAACTGCCCGGCATATCGGTCAGCACCTTGGCAATCCAGCCGCCCGTGCATGACTCTGCCGTCGCTATGTATGCGTTCTGCCGGGTCAGTTCACTCGCCAGTCGCTCCACCAGTACCTGATAGACATTCATACCCAGGGCGTACCTCTATTTAATTTCCTGTCGTTAATGTTCCTGTCCAAATCCCTGCCCCATTTTTCGCGGCCATATTTTTCGGACTTGATCTGCCCGGCTCTATGCCGCATACCCAATTCGGCTGTTAACTCAGCAATTCTTCGTAAACATTAAGATTAGCTGAAACCATGCTTGGTACTGAAAAATTTTGTGCCACTTGTATGCGCCCTCCTGCACCAAGCCGGGAGCGCTTGTCCGGATCACACAATAAATCCGTAACTACAGCGGCCAGTGCAGATGGATTCTGCGGCAGCACCAGCAAGCCCGACACTTCATCAGCCACTGCTTCCGGTATACCACCCGCCCGGCTGGCAACAATTGGCAGCCCGGCAGCCTGAGCCTCAAGCAGGCATATACCCAACCCTTCACGCAACGCCGGGTGTACCAGCAGGTCGGCATGGCCTAAAAAACTCAGAATATCCTCCCGGAAACCGGCAAAGTGCACCGCTTCACTCAGGTTGAGTTGCCGCACCTGGTCTTGCAAACGCGCTTCCTCTACTCCCTGACCAAACAGAATCAGCCGGGCCTGCGGACATTCATCAATTACAGCTGGCCAGGCATCCAGCAAAACAGCATGACCTTTACGGGTGATGAACTGTGCAACACAGACCACCGCAAGCTCATCTTTCTGCAGTCCAAATGCGTCCCGGAACTGCGAGTAGCTCCAATCAGGCTGGCAAGCCTCCACATCAACAGCGCTGTGAACCAGCCGTAATTTACTATCGGGTACGCCGCCCCTTTGTAACTGCCGCTCAATTTCGGCCGAAATCGCAATAATGCGCGCGTACATTCGATACTTGATTGGCCCGAGCAACGGCAAATCCGGGTTATCAACCCGGCGACTCAATACCGCCGGCACGCCGGCGCGACGGGCAGCCAAACCACCCCACAGGTCCGCACCCCGCCGACTATGCACATGTAGCAAGCCTGGCTTATTCGCTATTAGCCATTGGCTGAAGCGTCGACCGAAACCAGCATCCAGGTCGCCCGCCATAGGCATAGGATGAACATTAACGCCCGCATTACCTGCCGCAGTATTAATTGCGCTATCGGGTGGACACACGAGTATGTTGCTGACTCCCGCTCGTGCCAGACCCTCCAATAAATAAACAACCTGTTGTGCACCCCCATAGAGGTGTCGGCCGGTTTCAAGATGCACCACATGCATAGGACAAGATTAGCGTAACGCTGTGTCACTGGGGCAATAATTATCAGGTATCAGACACAACTATAGATAACGCCACCAGCAGCAAGCTTTTGGGGGGACTCCGGGAACGATCGAAAAGTTAATTCTGCTAACATCCGGATAGCAAACAGCAACTACTTTCTCCTTATGCCCTATCTTGTTCTTCTGGCTTTACTGGGTTTTATATGCACCTGGCAGCGCTGGCAACAATCCACCTTTAGCTCGGCAAGCCTGCATACGGCAGCGGCACTATTGGCCAGCCTCTATCTGGCCGGCCTTACTGGCACGCTGCCTGCTGTCACTTTATTGCTCATCGTACTTGGCGCGGGCCTGCTCCTTTACCAACTGGCTGCCTACCGACAGGGGTTGATTACTGCAGGCTTGCCTGCCGTCATTCTGCTGGTGCTGTGTGCCCTCTTCTGGCTGATTCACGCCAATGGCCATTACGTCTTTTACGACGAGTACGCCCACTGGGGTGTCTTTATCCGGGATATGCTGGCCACCGACCAATTCTGGGGTGCTGAATCCAACGCGATGCACCTGCGTTACCCGCCCGGGGCGCCCCTGTGGCAATACTTTTTTGCTGCTTACACGGAAGAAACGGATGGCGTCATTTATTTTGCCCAGTTTGTATTACTAATCCTGCCGTTGGTCGTGTTGTGGAACAAATTGCAGTTCCGGCAAATTGGCTGGGTCATGTTGATCCTCGCACTACTGGTATTTTTAATCAGCAATTTTGGTCACGGGATAGCCAACCTGTATGTAGACCACCTGCTCGCAACCTGGTTCGCAGGGCTGTTACTGAATTTTCTGGCCGAGTATCAGCAGCGCAGCTGTAAACAATTATTGTGGTATGCCCTGCCGCTTGCAGTACTGCCCCTGTTGAAAGATGTGGGCACGTTACTGGCCTTGTATGTCGCCACCATCATGACAGGCCTGCTTGCGCTCAAGTACATTCAGGCATCCAGACCCGTTAAAGCCACCATCAAAAACTGTGCGCTGTTTCTGGCAACCCTGCTTGCGACCGTAGCACTGATCGTCGTGACCTGGTCAGTCAATCGCGATAGTGCAGGCATTGCCAAAGACACACAGAGCATCACCGGGGTTGCACAAGGGCTGCTTGGGGGCGAGCAGCTAACCGAGGAAGCACAACAGATCGCTATTGCTGAACGTTTCCGGACCATATTTCTGCATCAACAAATCAGTAAGGACAAAGTATCCAGAGATTTCAACGAATTCAGTTACGGTGTGATGGAGTACTACACTGACCCGTGGCGTCTTACGACCGCGAGTCTGATCGTTATCTGCTTACTCATGCAATTACTGGTCTGGCGGCTCTGCATAGCCAGGCCTGACCGGCTGCAGTGGCTGCTTGCTTACATGGGTATCAACCTGGCCACCATTACTTATATAGGGGTGCTGTTCCTGAGTTATCAGTTTGCTTTTGGTGATGATGGTATGCGTATTCCGTCCTATGTGCGCTACGCTCACACCCTGTTGCTGCCGCTGGTATTGATCAGCCTGGCGCCCTTACTGCCCGCGTTCCGCCCAGAGACAGCAGGCAGTTTCAATCTGCCCAATGGCATGGGTATCAGGACCGGGACCGTATTGCTTACCGTCATCCTCTTGGCGGGCTGGCTGTTTGAGACGCCTTATCTGCAACCACTGTATAGCCCGGCCAACCCCATGGCCGCACGCGTACAGATGCAGCCCGTTGCCGCCACGCTGCATGCTGATAGCCTGGCATCTACAGTCTGGGTCTATCTGCCGATGCCAGAGTCTTACGAAATCTTCAAGCGAATTGTGCGGCTGGAATTGTCCCCACTACCCACAACCGTAGTCATGCGAGCAGATTTTCTGGACCAGACTAAAACCGAGCTGATGTCTGTCTGGCAAAACTATGATTACCTCTGGTTTCCGTCGGACACTGAAACCAGTGAGCAACGACGCCAGGAATTGTTTGGTGAGTCAGCGACATCCCGATTACTGAAAGTCGATAAAATCGGCGCAGAAACTACACTGATCCCGGTAAAAATAGTGACAAACTAATTTAGCTTCGAATCAACCCTCATTATTGAAAAACCCCGAACAAGTCGGGGCTTTATAAATAATTACTGAATCGAATCAGGCTTTGCGACAGAACCAGCCGAGTCAGGTGACTGTCAGGGGAGTAACAGGCTGCAGGCATAGTCCAGCAGATTACGGACCACCGTAAGCTCGCGCCGGAAATGCGTCGCCCAGTAAACCAGGAACGAGAGAAAGCTCACGCCTATGAGAATGGAACTCATTTCTGTGTAGCGCCCGAACAGAGGAAGGGATTTGATCAGCATCATCAGCAAATCTCCACGCAGCGCGAATCAGCGCACTTATATTCTGCCGATGAGCCGCTACAAGGTCTGGTGCTGACACATCAGTAATTGGTGGGCACAGGTCAGGGACAGGCAAAGCGATAAGCTGAGTCGCCCATGCCCAAAGCACGGTGTGATGCGATCCTGGCCTCAGTTTTTACATGGCCACCCCTAACCCAATTGCTCTGCTACCATTCCAGCCTGGACATTAACCATAACAACAGCAAACAACATGGCCACAGCCGCACCAAAGCAGTCTTCGACACACACACCGATGATGCAGCAGTATTTACGCATCAAGGCCGAGCACCCCGATATGCTGGTGTTTTATCGCATGGGCGATTTCTACGAGTTGTTCTACGATGACGCCCGACGTGCGGCTGAACTGATGGACATCACGCTGACAGCGCGGGGCAAGTCCAATGGCCAGCCCATTCCGATGGCGGGCATTCCCTACCATGCCGCCGATAATTACCTCGCTCGGCTGGTACGTAAGGGCGAATCAGTAGCGATCTGCGAGCAGATCGGCGACCCGAAGACATCGAAGGGCCCGGTTGAGCGCAAGGTCATGCGGATCGTCACGCCCGGCACATTAACTGAAGAATCACTGCTCGAAGCACGTAAAGAAAATTTAATCGCAACTGTCTATCGTGACGGTCAGGGCATCGGTCTGGCCTGGCTGGAACTGAGCTCGGGCCGCTTCAGTGTCGCCGAGCCGGAATCATTGTCTGCACTGGAAGCTGAGCTGACTCGCCTGCGGCCCGCTGAATTACTGCTCGAAGAAGAACTCTACGAGAGCGGTGCAATTGCCAACCGTGCCGGCATGAAAAGCATTCCACCCTGGCACTTTGAAGCCGATACAGCTCACCGCAACCTGTGCAGCCAGTTCGGGACGAAAGACCTGTCTGGTTTTGGCTGTGCCGAGCTTGGCCGGGCGATTTGTGCGGCCGGTGCTCTGCTCGCTTATGTGCAGGACACGCAGCGCATGGCGCTGCCGCACCTCAGCGGATTAATAACCGAACAACGCTCTGATGCACTGATCATGGATGCCGCCACCCGCCGCAACCTGGAACTCGATGCCAGCATGACCGGTCAGCATGAACATACACTGGCAGGCGTACTGGATCACTGCACGACGCCCATGGGCAGCCGGTTGATGCGGCGCTGGATAAACCGGCCTATCCGCGATCATCACACACTCGAATCACGCTATGAAGCCGTGGGGACACTCAGCAAAGATGCCGCTGAACTGTGCGAACTACTGCGTGAAATTGGTGATCTCGAACGCATTCTGTCACGGGTGGCACTGGGTAGTGCACGACCAAAAGACCTCGCACAGCTACGCAATGCCCTGCGCCGGCTTCCGGACCTGAAAGCACGCCTGCATATCGCCGGCTCACCCCGGCTCACCCAGCTCGCCTGTGACATGGGCGACCACACCACGACCTTGAACCGGCTGGAAACAGCCATCATCGAAGACCCACCGCTGCTGATCCGCGATGGCGGCGTGATTGCAGAAGGTTATGACGAGGAACTGGATGAACTGCGCGGCCTGAGCACCAATGCAGACAGCTTTCTGACCAACCTGGAACAACGCGAACGTGAGCGGACCGGCATCAGCACACTGAAAGTTGGCTACAACCGCGTGCATGGCTTTTACATCGAGATCAGCAAAGGCCAGGCGGACAAGGCCCCCGATAATTACATCCGTCGCCAGACACTCAAGGGTGCGGAACGCTACATCACACCTGAACTGAAAAGTTTTGAGGACCAGGTCCTTAGTGCACGGGAGCGTGCACTGGCGCGCGAGAAATACCTGTATGAAGAATTACTGAGCTCGCACCTGGCAGTACTGGGTGAATTGCAGCAAATGGCCCGGGCGATTGCAGAAACCGATGTGCTGAATAATCTTGGAGCACGTGCCAATGATCTTGATCTGCACAGACCAACCCTGAGCAAACGGCCCGGCATAAAAATTGTGGCTGGCCGACATCTGGTCGTGGAACAGGTTCTGGATGCTCCCTTTATCGCCAATGACCTGAACCTGCATACGCAACGACGTTTGATGATCATTACCGGGCCCAATATGGGTGGTAAATCAACCTACATGCGGCAGACTGCACTGATCGCTGTGCTCGCACATATAGGCAGCTTTGTACCCGCCGACGCGGCTGAAATCGGACCACTCGACCGGATATTTACCCGCGTAGGTGCCGCTGATGATTTATCGGGCGGCCGCTCAACTTTCATGGTGGAAATGACCGAGACCGCCAACATTCTGCATAACGCTACAGATCAGAGCCTGGTGCTGATGGATGAGATCGGTCGTGGTACCAGCACTTACGACGGTTTATCACTGGCGTGGGCCACCGCACATTACATCGGCGAACAGGTGGGCGCTTTCACGCTGTTCGCAACGCACTATTTCGAACTCACCTCACTGGCAGATGAAATTGAGGCGACGGTTAACGTGCACCTGGATGCAACAGAGCATGCGGGCAAACTTATCTTCATGCACACAGTTAAAGACGGGCCAGCTAATCAGAGTTATGGCCTGCAGGTTGCCGCTTTAGCCGGGGTCCCACCCAGTGTTATCGAGTCAGCTCGCCATTATCTGGATCAACTGGAAAGCCAGGCATTGAATTGCGCGTCAGCTCCCACAGGCAGCTCTATACCCGTAGCACAAAAGCCATTATTTGATCTCGAACCCCCTGCCTCCGGTCGCGACAAGTTGCGTATGGCCCTGGAAGCAATCGATCCTGACAACCTGACACCCCGGCAGGCACTTGATACGCTGTACAAACTTAAGAAAGAAATTAAATAGACTAAAAATGTGGCAGGAAAAACCGGCACAGACCGACACACAATAATATCTGGAGAATTAACATGTCTACTGAAGGTATCCGGGCAGCAGGCGCTGCTGAAATCAAAGCCGGTGAAATGTTTAGCACCACCGTCGATGGCACAAAACTATTGTTGAGTCGCGTTGACGGCGAGGTCAAAGGTGTTATCGATAAATGCACCCATCTCGGCATGCCCATGCGCAAGGGAAAATTTGCAGGCACGGTGATTACCTGCCCGTTTCATGGTTCCCGCTTTGATATTGCTACCGGTGAAAACCTTGACTGGGTTACCGGTGTCATGGGGGTACCCATGCCCAAATGGGCCTGCAAGATGATCAGCCTCGGCAAAAAGCCCGCGCCACTGACAACGCTGGAAGTATCAGAGAAAAATGGTGAGGTTTTCGTAAAGCTTTAGCGTATCCGTTTACGCAACCAGCCCAATGCGGCCAGTGCCGATCCGAATAACCAGGCAGCTGCGGGCACCGGCACGACGGTGCCCGTCGCCAGCCAGCCAGCTACATTTCTGCTGAACTGACCGTTATCACGAGTTTCAAAGTCGATGCTGTTGTCGGCAAAAATATTAAGGTCGGTCATAAGCAAAATGTTGTCACCCCAAACCCCGCCTATTGGGCCATCAAACAACGCGGTACCGGTGCCGTAAGAATCTATTTTGCCCGCCCCGCCTACTGCAATTGGTTTTTCAATCCAGCGAGTCAGCACATGTGTGTCCTGCGCATAAAATGTAACGCCAGCAGTGGACACGGTCGAGCTTACTGATCCGTCCACCAGCTGGGAAATAGATTGATTCCAACTACCAAAATAGGTGGCATTTTCTGCTTGCAGCAACACCCGACGACCAGTATCGATATACGCGGTCATGTTTGCTATTTCCAGCGCAGTCATCGGTATATTGCCCCGGGCACCAAGCCAAATCGCATCATATTGCAGCATGGTCGACAGGCTGGTTAACCCGCCGTGGCTAATTGAATCAAACTCATTGTTCAGATAACCCGTCATCTGGATAAGCTCAGTACCCCCGACGGAAAAATTTCCTGAAGCAAAACCATCATCATCGACCAGCAGACTGGCAGCCTGGATCACCGGCATGAATGCACACAAAATAACTCCGTAGATATAATGCATGCAATCCCTCGATTTTTTTATTCGTATGTTCCCCGGCAGAAAATATACTAGCCGGAAAAGATTGATGGCAGCAGCAAAATAGTCTACTGGTTTAGCTTAAAGTGCTCAACAAACAGACTTATGTCAAATTCAGACTAATGCCGAAATATCCCGTTGCGCAGGAAATAAGCACACTGCTCAGCCGCTTCAACCGATACTACCAAACCGCTGAATCCGGCTAAGGAACAGGCAGTCGAAATCAGTAGCGCCTGAATTTGCCGTGACGGATAAACCAAGCACATTGAGCGGCAACCAATGATGACAACAGCAAGCCAGTATGGCCGCGTGGTATTTCAATATGGTCATCGATCCCGGGCAGACAGGTCTCAGCCACACTGACTACACCATCATTCGGCTTGGGCAATGCACCAACTATTTTACCCAGCCCAAATCCACGGTTTCCTGCAATGACGCCCACGCCCTGCGGACCCGACCAGGACCGCAGCGGTGTTTTAAACACGGCCTCCGGTAACGTCTTGCCAAGCATAGCCCGACCGGCCTTCAGCTGGAAAATCCTGCGCCCGGCTGCACTATCGACCAGCGGTGATCCCAGACAAATAACTCGCTCGACAGGCAAATCCGGATACAACTGCAGTGTTTGTAATGCCAGCACACCACCCAGGCTGTGGCCAATAATGTGCACTTTGTCAGCAGCATACTTTTCAATAAATGACTTAAGCTTCACCTGGTTTTGCTCAAGGGTGCGCATGACCATGCGATAGCGAAACTGATGCACATGATAACCGCGTGCACGCAAGCGCCGCTTGATGAGCGTCATTTCCGTGCCGGTCATCCAGAGACCATGAACCAGGATGATAGTTTCTTCAGTCACCATCAAACGGTTGTTAGCTTTGCTCGATTTTGCGCAGCCGAATACCCACTTCTTTAAGCTGCTGCGCAGATATCTGGCCAGGCGCATCTGTCAGCAGGCAGGCCGCTGACTGAGTCTTAGGGAAAGCGATAACATCACGGATACTGGTAACACCTGCCATCAGCATGACCAGACGATCCAGGCCAAAGGCAATACCGCCATGGGGCGGGCACCCGTACTTAAGTGCTTTCAGCAAAAAGCCAAATTTGGTTTCGGCTTCCTCATCACTAATCCCGAGTGCTGTAAACACTGCGGCCTGCATAGTTGAGTCGTGAATACGAATTGAGCCACCGCCCACTTCGGTACCGTTGAGCACCATGTCGTAAGCACGCGAACCTGCTTTACCAGGATCCGCAAGTAACGCTTCTGCATCGGGAGAATCAGGCGCAGTAAACGGGTGGTGTAATGCGTTCCAGCGTTGTTCGTTAGCATCCCACTCGAATAACGGAAAATCGACCACCCACAGCGGACTCCACTCGCCCTCGATAAGCCCCTGATCTTCACCCAGCTTAACGCGCAATGCACCCAGCGCATCACACACAACCTTGCGCTTGTCAGCACCGAAAAAGACGATGTCACCATCGACAAGCTGCAGTCGATCGACAATGCCCTGTACCGTTGCATCCGGTAAAAATTTCAAGATGGGTGACTGCAATCCATCACGTCCGGCCGCCACATCATTAACCTTGATATACGCCAGACCACGAGCACCAAAGCGACCCACAAAATCGGTGTAATCATCAATTTCCTTACGTGACAGGCTGCTGCCACCAGGCAGTTTCAGAGCGGCCACCCGGCCTTCCGGGTCGGCAGCAGGGCCAGCAAAAACTTTAAACTCAACTCCATCCATCAAATCGGCAACATCCACCAGTTCGAGCGGAATACGCAGATCCGGCTTGTCACTGCCGAAACGACGCATCGCCTCCTCCCAGCTTATACGTGGAAACTTAGCCGGCAGCTCCACATCAATTGCTTCTTTAAATAAACGCTGCATCAGTTGCTCCATGAGCGACATGATCTGAGCTTCATCCATAAATGACATTTCGATATCGAGCTGGGTAAATTCAGGCTGGCGATCGGCACGCAGATCTTCATCACGGAAACAGCGCGCAATCTGATAGTAGCGATCCATACCGGACATCATCAGCAACTGTTTAAACAGTTGCGGCGATTGCGGCAGAGCAAAGAAACGGCCCTGATGGGTGCGGCTGGGTACTACGTAGTCACGCGCACCTTCTGGTGTTGCGCGCGTCAGGATCGGTGTTTCTATATCCAGAAAGCCATTCTCATCCATAAAGTTGCGCATGATCCGGGTCACCCGATGGCGCAGCTGCATACGCGCGGTCATATCCTCACGGCGCAAATCAAGATAACGGTACTGGAGCCGCAAATCTTCATGCGGGCTTTCATCATGATGAAACGGCGGCGTTTCTGCCGCATTCAGAATGGTCAGATCGGTCGCCAGCATTTCCACTTCACCGCTGGGCATATTCAGGTTAACTGTGCCATCGGGGCGCGGCCTTACCTTGCCCGTAATACCCAGTACAAACTCACTACGAACACGCTCTGCCAGCGCAAACAGCTCGGCCGTATCCGGGTCACACACCACCTGCAGAATACCGCTGCGATCACGCAGATCGATAAAGATGACACCACCATGGTCACGACGCCGGTGCACCCAGCCAGCGACGGTTACTTCTTCACCGTTAAGGGAGGCATTTATGTCACCGCAATAATGTGTACGCATGGAATCAAACTCTGGTGATTAGTAATAACCGGCGAGGGTCATTAGTAGTTAGCTGTGGCCGAAAGGCCGAGGATGTTAAGGCTGCGGCCAGTCTTTGGCAACCGCAGGCTGGGATGGTTTGTTCTTCAGGGTAGGTGGCTGAGTCTTATCACGGTCATTCCCTGCGCCCTTGGGCCATTGAGGCACGACGACACCGAGTGAGACCACCATTTTTACGGCCTCCTCAATCTCCATATCCAGAATTATGACATCCTTTCGCGGAACCAGGATCATCACGCCCGAGGTAGGATTGGGTGTAGTGGGCACAAAGACACAAATGACTTCTTCGCCCGTGCGCGACTGGATTTCCTCCAGCCGGGTTGATGTCTGAAAACACAGGCTGTAGAGCCCTTTGCGCGGGTACTCGATCAGCATTACTGCCTTAAATGAATCCGCGCTGTCCGTCAGGACAACTTCTGCAAAACTCTTGGCAGCCGAATACACGGAGCGCACCAATGGGATTCGCTGCAAAATCGACTCCCACAGATTGACGAGCTTACGCCCCAGAAAATTAGCTGCGAGCACACCGGTCACCAGCAGCACGCTCACCGCAAGGACAATACCGAGACCGGGAACATGGAAGCCGAGGACTGTATCCGGACGGTAATCCATTGGCAGCAACAACAGTATCTGATCCATGAAGTCCACCATGAACTTCACCAGAAATGCCGTTATGCCCAGAGGTACCCAGACCAGTAACCCGGTCACCAGGTAAGTGCGCAATTGCTTCATTTACTAGGACTTCCCTTAATCAGTTTCAGCTTGTGCAAATTATAAGCCGCTACGGTCGCCGATCAGGCCTCATCAAACAGCCACCGGGACAAGATACAGATGCCTCGTGCGGATGCAATTAATCTGCATTGCCCGATGACGAGCCTGACCCGCCTGACTTGGTATCTTTGCCTGAACTGCCGGCACTTCCGGCACTTCCGGCACTTTTGGACTCGCCATTACCTGACTTAGCCTTGTCCTTGGTCGAATCAGCACCGTCCGCAAGATTACGCTTATTCTTGTCTTTAAAGTCAGTCTCATACCACCC
>SMVB01383956.1_pt1 | contig 12392 bp, 14 predicted proteins | sample 2456461 | NCBI WGS metagenome assembly SMVB01 (sample SAMN11095934, study PRJNA526329) | marine sediment metagenome | biome: Marine sediment; feature: Surficial sediment; material: Deep marine sediment; isolation source: Hadal surficial sediment | place: Pacific Ocean | collected 2014-05 | depth...
GCATTCGATGGTGCCTCTGATCACCGACGCCGCGTCGAGCATTCGCGACTGGGTGCTCGCCGGGGTGTTCGGGCGTTGGGTGCACGTGCTGGACGCGACCCGAAAGTACGCACGTGGCCCGATCGACGAGAGCAACCTGCCCCTGTCGATGTGGTCGAACCGGTGGTCCAGCATGCCGGTGAGCGCCATGCCGGATCTGAAGCTACCCCCACCCAACCGCAACGCAGTGCTGGACTACATGCCGGGTTCCGATGTACCGGTGATACGGCAACCGTTCCTTAAGGGGGACCCGCTACCGTTCTGGTGCCACGGAATGCGCAGCAACGACCATTATTGTTACGACCTCTCCATCGACCCCGACGAGCAGGAGAATCGTCTGGGGTCGCAGGACGAGACCGACATGACGGAGTTGCTGCGCGTGGCCTTGATGGATGTCGAAGCGCCCGCCGAGCAGTTCCAACGGCTGGGAATCACGATATGAGCAACAGGATCACCAACATCAACACTGCGACCTATTAAGAGGGTGAGTTCCAAAGAGGAGAGGCAAAGGCGCTTCTTAGACCTCAGCGGGGAACATCTGGGCGTGAAGCGCATCGCCCCCCTCCCTTGCGCTGGCGTAAACAGTCTGCATAAACCGCAACCAGCCATTCGAACGACTCAAGAACAGCACCGTCTCGAATTCAGGCACCATCGGCCGTAAAGAGGTCTCCAACCAGCACCAGCTGCACCTTACCGCCGACAGCAATGTCGGCGTCGGCCTTCAAATACAACCGTGACGGGCGCTGAATCTCAAAGCCCTGTTCAACGATCACATCGATTGGCGCGCCGAGGTGCTGCCGCAGGTAGGCCGCGAGTCCGCTGTTGGCGCTGCCCGTTGCCGGGTCCTCGCGTATGCCGTTGGCATTGAAGAACAGCCGTGCGGAGTAATCCGCATCCGCCGAATAGGCCTCCGGCGCGAACAGGAACACCGCTGCCACGCCGTCACCTTCGGCAACCAATTGGGCATGCAGGTCGGGGTCCAATCTCGCGCGCCGCAGCGCGGCAAGATTTTTCAATCCGATGAACACAAAGCGCGGCCCGCACTCGACCCACTGCACGGGCAACTCGTCATTCAGATCGGCGAGTTCCAGTCCCACCATTTTCACCGTGGTCTCGCCCGGAATCGAATCCCCAAGAATCACCGGCGGCGGGCTCATCCAGGCGATGCCGGAATCCCGGTCAAAGCGCACGACGACCCGGCCGGCTTTAAGCTCCAGTGCGAACTCCTCACGATCGCGCCCCAGCGTCCAGGCGGTGCCGATGGTCGGGTGCCCGGCAAAAGGTAATTCCTGAGCGGGGGTGAAGATTCGCACCTCGGCACTATCGTCGGTCCGAGCAGTGACGAACGTGGTCTCCGAGAAATTCATCTCCCGGGCGATGTCCTGCATCGCCTCGGTCGACAGGTCGCCCGCTTCTTCCACGACGGCGAGCTGATTGCCCGCGAAGCGCTGCTCGGCAAACACATCGACAATGGTCAGGCGCATCGTGCGACCAGGATCAGCCCTTGAACTGGGCGATCACTGCGGAGATGGACGCCTTGGCATCACCGAACAGCATGCGCGTGTTTTCACCGAAGAACAGCGGGTTGTCCACGCCGGAAAACCCCGCCGCCATGGAACGCTTCAGCACGAACACGGTGCGTGCGTGGTCGACGTTGATGATTGGCATGCCGTAAATCGGGCTGTTCTCGTCATTGCGGGCCGCGGGATTCACCACGTCATTAGCGCCGATCACCACCGCGACATCGATGTTTTTGATGCGGGGGTTGATGTCGTCCATCTCGACCAACTGGTCATACGGGACGTTCGCTTCCGCAAGCAGCACATTCATGTGTCCGGGCATGCGACCCGCCACAGGGTGAACGGCGTAGCTGACGTCCGCGCCGTTCGCCTCCAGCAGTTCGCCCAGTTCACGCACCACGTGTTGTGCCTGCGCAACCGCCATCCCATAGCCCGGGACGAAGGTCACCGACGAGGCGGCTTCCAGAATCAGATAGGCATCTTCGGCGACAATCGGCTTGACCTCTCCCTCGACCTTGGTCGCGGTCTTCACCGCGCCGAAACCGGAGAACAGCACGTTGGCCAGCGAGCGGTTCATGGCCTTACACATGATGTTGGTGAGGATCATGCCGGCCGCGCCCACCAGCGATCCGGCCACGATCAGGATGTTGTTGTTGATCGCGAAACCCGCGGCGCAGGCCGCGAGGCCAGAGTAGGCATTCAGCAGCGAGATCACCACGGGCATGTCCGCGCCACCGATGGGGATGACGACCATGACACCGAGGATCAGCGACAGGACAACCACCGCCATGAACTCGTAGGACATGATCGTCGGTTCCATGCAGAACATCACACCCGCGGTAACGATCGCGATCAGCAGCGCACCGTTCACGACACGTTGCCCGGCGAAAACAATGGCTTTACTGGGCATGACTTCCGAGAGCTTGCCCCAGGCGACGAGGCTGCCCGAGAACGTAACCCCACCGATCAGAATCGACAGGAAGATCGTCACCACGGTAAACGTCGTGTTGCCGACGTTGTAGAGCGCCGCCCAACCCACCAGCAGGCTCGCGATCCCTCCCGAACCATTGAACAGCGCGACCATTTCCGGCATTGATGTCATGGCGACGAGCCGCGCGGCGAAGAATCCGATCAACGCCCCGGCCGCGGCCGCACCGATGATCCACTCGAACTCGAGGATCTGCTTGGAGAGCAGGGTCACCACGATTGCGATCAGCATGCCAACGGACGACAGCAGGTTGCCGCGCCGGGCCGTGGCCGGCGAGCCAAGTTGCTTCAACCCGTAGATGAACAGAATGGCCGCGACGATGTAGGCCAGGTTGATCAGTTGTTCGCTCATCAGGCTCCTCCGTCTTTCTTGCGGAACATGGCGAGCATGCGATCCGTGACCATGTAGCCGCCCACCACGTTGACGGTGGCGAAGGCCACCGCCGCCGCACCCAGCCACGTGGCCATTGCGCCCTGGCCGGACCCGGCGGACAGGAGCGCACCGACGATGGTGATTCCGGAGATCGCGTTGGCTCCCGACATCAGCGGCGTATGCAGCGTCGCGGGAACCTTGGAGATCAGCTCGAAGCCCAGGAACATCGAGAGCATGAGGATGAAGGCGAGGAAGATGGCTTCCATGACTTATCTCCGTTACAGGTTCTTGATGGTTTCGTTGACGATCTGGCCGTCGCGGGTGATCACGCACGCGGCCACGATCTCGTCCTCGGGGTCGAAGTTCAGCACCTTGGTCTCGGGGTCCCAGAACTCATCGAGCATGTTCACCAGATTCGCACCAAACATATCCGAGGCATTGCGAGCGACCTGCGAGGGCAGATTGCCGAGGCCGATGATCGACACGCCGTTGACCTCGACCACCTCGCCTTCCACAGAACCCTCGACATTGCCACCCGACTCCACGGCCATGTCGACGATTACGCTGCCCGGGCGCATGCCCGCCACCACGTCAGCGGTAATGATTCGCGGCGCCGGCCGGCCGAACAGCTGCGCCGTGGTGATCACCACGTCCGATTGGCTGATGATCTTCGCCTGGCCCTGCTTCTGCAATTCAATCTGCTCCGGAGTCAGCTCTTTGGCGTAACCCTGATCTGTCTGACCGGTATCGCCCAGATCGATCTCAACGAACTTGGCTCCCAGCGACTGCACCTGCTCCGCAACCACCGGCCGGGTGTCGAAGGCTTCGACCCGCGCGCCCAGACGTTTGGCAGTAGCAATGGCTTGTAATCCGGCAACGCCCGCGCCGATGACGAACACGCGGGCCGGCGCGATGGTGCCCGCTGGGGTCATCATCATCGGAAAAATCTTCGGGCTGTGCGTGGCGGCAAGAATCACCGTGACGTAACCGGCCAGATTGGCCTGGGAGGACAGCGCGTCCATTTTCTGCGCACGGGTACTGCGCGGCACCATTTCCATGGAAATGGCGGTGACACCTTTCGACGCAAGCGTCTGCACCAACTCCTTTTCGTTGAACGGATCGAGAAAGCTGATATGGATGGTGCCGCTGTTCAGCAGTTCCAGATCTGCTGCGTCGGGCTTGCGGACCCGCAATACGACGTCGGAGTTGCCAAATATCTGCGCGCGGTCGCCACTGACGGTTGCCCCGGCGTCTGCGTACTCGCTGTCGGGGACCCGAAATCCGTCGCCCAAACCGGCTTCCACGGTGATCTCGAAACCGAGGCTTGCGAGCTTTTTGACACTGGCGGGAGCCAATGCAGCGCGCAACTCACCTGGCCAGGTCTCCTTAGGCACCCCGATCTTCATTTGGCGGTCCTCTCTGCCTTCCCCGACGCCGCACAGAAATTCTGCGGCGCACAAAAACACGTCAGGCTATCGGATCGATTGAGTCGTGACAATCGTTACGGACGTTTGCGGAGGCTTGCGGATGCGTGCTGTGCTGCTTAGCGTTAGCCTTCGTTCGCGAAGCAGTCGACCGGTGGGGGATAAGATGGGGGACAAAATGATCAGCGGACGTGCCGCGGCGTTCGCGGTGGCGGTTTCGTTCGCTGTTGGAATCGTCGGGAGCCTCGCGATCCGGCCGCCACCTGAGGTTGTGACGAGTTCTGCCGGATCGACGCAAGCCGCGTCCGAAGTGCGTATTCGCTGGCACCTGCCCGTTGCTTTCGGAACCAACCGGCCCGCACTCGGCGACAACATCCTCTACGTCACCAAGGCCATTGCCCGAACGAGCGGTGGCGCGATCCAGCTGATGCCGTCGGAACCCGGCAAGATGGTACCGCCGTTCAGTATTACCGATGCGGTGCGTGAAGGAAAAGTCTCCGCAGGATACACCTGGATCGGCTACGACCAGGGCAAGATTCCGGCATCGCCGTTGATCGCAGCGGTGCCGTTCGGGATGGAGCCCTGGGAGTTCATGGCCTGGTGGTACGAAGCCGATGGTCGCGAACTCGCGGTCGAGCTCTCCCACCGCTACAACACCCATCCTGCCCCACCGGAGATCGACGTCGTGACCATCTATCGCGGCGTGGTGCCGTTCATCCTGCTGCAGTTATTGGGCCTGGCCATTATCTTCAACTGGAAGAATCTGGTGACCTGGCTGCCGGCCCAGGCTTACGGCTGACAGGTTCATCTGACAGAATAGGCGCCCGTTTCGACACGATTCAACAAGATGTCCACGCATCAGCACTTCGCCACCAATCACTCGACCTCGAGTGAAAACCGAATTCACAGTGACGACGTCGCCCAACAGTATGGTTACCGCGGCGCGCTGGTCGCGGGTGTTCAGGTGTTCGGACACATGAGCTACCCCTTAACCGAAATGCTGGGCGATGCCTGGATGCGCGACGCCGACGTCTCGGTACGACTGCTGAAACCCACCTACCATGGTGATCAGCTCAGCATGACGGTGACGTCGACGGATTCGAGCCGCCACCAGGTCGACTGCCACAACACGCCGGACACCAGCAACGAGGTCGCCGGCAGCCACCTCGCGACGCTCACCGCGACGCTCGACAACCCGCGCCCGGCCAACGAACTCGCGGCACGCATCCGACCCGAACAGGCACCCGCGCCCGAACGAATCGACATCACCATGGATCGCATCGAACTCGACGCACCCTTTGCAAGCATGCTCTGGCGATCAACGCCCGAAGAGAATCACCGGTTTGCCGAGCAGGTCGGCGACGATCAATCCGTCTACCAGGACGGGTTGATTCATCCGCACCTGGTGCTGCACTACGCCAACCAGGCGCTCATGGCGCGCTTCATATTGCCCGCCTGGCTGCACGTCGGGTCCGAACTCCACTTCCACCGGCCGTTGCTGGCGGGCGAGACCATCGAGATTCGATGCGTGCCCACCGAAAAGTGGGAGCGCAAGGGACATCAGTTCATCAAGGTCTACATCGCCTACCTGGTAGACGACAAGCCCGCCGTGGAGATCGAGCACACGGCGATCTTCAACATTGCACGACGTGGCTGACGAACGTCTGCCCCGAATCGCAATACTGGCGTCCCACGAGGGCTCTGTGCTGCAGGCCGTGCTGGATGCAACCCAGGACCACTCGCTGGGCGCCCGGGTGAATGTCGTGATCAGCAACAACAGCGATTCCGGCGCGTTGCGGCGGGCGCGGCAAGCGTCCGTGCCGACCGCGCACCTCAGCAGCAAAACCCACCCACGACCCGCAGACCTCGATCTGGCCATCGCGACCCTGCTGGCCGACCGCCAGACGAACCTGGTGCTGCTGGCCGGCTACATGAAACGCCTCGGCCCCGTCACTCTCGGCGAGTTCGCAGGGCACATCGTGAACACCCATCCCTCGTTGCTGCCGAAGTATGGCGGGCGCGGTTTCTACGGCCGGCGGGTCCACGAAGCGGTGCTGGCCAACGGCGACGCTGAGACCGGCGCGACCGTCCATCTCGTCGAAGGCGACTACGATTCGGGACCGATTCTTGCCCAGGCGCGCATTGAGGTTCGACCGGATGACACCGTGCAGCGTCTCGAACAACGCGTGAAATGCTGCGAACGCGATCTGTTGCTGAATACTTTGCGCAAGCTCGTAACCGAGCAGCCAACCCTGTTGAAAAGCACCAAGTAGGAACCCGAAATGCGCATATCGACACTGCTCAGCTACGCCAGCGGCTTCAAAGAAGCCGTCAAGGAAGTTCAGGCATTGGAAAAGGCCGGCCTGGATGTCGTGTGGGTCCCCGAGGCCTACTCGTTCGACGCCCCAAGTGCGATGGGCTACCTCGCGGCCAACACCGAACGGGTCACCATTGCGTCAGGCATTCTGCCGGTGTACTCACGCACGCCAACGCTGCTGGCCATGACCGCCGCGGGCATCGACTATCTGTCCGACGGCCGCTGCATGCTTGGCCTGGGCGCTTCGGGGCCCCAGGTGATCGAAGGCTTTCACGGCGTGCCGTACACCGCCCCGGTGAGTCGTCTACGCGAAGTCATCGACATCTGCCGAATGGTCTGGCGCCGCGAAAAGGTCAACTACGACGGCAAGCACTACCAGATTCCGCTGCCGCAGAATCAGGGCACGGGCTTGGGCAAACCCCTGAAGCTGATCAACCATCCGGTGCGTGACGAGATTCCCATCGCGGTCGCTTCGCTGGGTAAGAAGAGTGTGGAAATGACCGCCGAACTCGCCGATGCCTGGCTTCCGGCCTTCTACATGGCCGAAGGTGCAGACGACGTCTGGGGCGACGCCCTTCGGGCCGGCGCGCAGAAGCGCGACCCGACGCGTGCCCCGCTGGAGGTATTTGCCGGCGGCGGGGTCGCCATCGGAGAGGGCCTGGAAGATTTGCGCAACATGAGTCGTCCCGGCATGGCGCTCTATATCGGCGGAATGGGCGCGCGCTCCAGGAATTTCTATAACCAGGTGTTCTGCCAGTATGGCTATGAAGCAGAAGCCCAACAGATTCAGGATCTGTATCTGTCCGGGAAGAAGGACGAAGCCGCAGCGGCCATTCCCGACGCCTATCTCGAGGCGACTACGCTGATCGGACCCGAAGGGTTCGTCAAAGATCGGCTGGCCGCATTGAAGGAATCAGGCGTGAACGCCTTGAACGTCGGCTTCGCCGGGCGGACGCTCGAAGAACGTGTCGGCTACTGCGAGAAGCTGCGCAACATCGTCGATTCGATCTAGCCGATTTTCGAGGTACCCGACTTTAGAGTGTTGCGAACACGTCCGCCCATTGCTCGAGGGCGTCCTCGTGATGTTCGACCAACTGCACCACGAACTGCGTGTACCCCGCATCGGCGAGTGCGCGCAGCCGATCGCGGATCGCTTCAGGTTGTCCGGTCATGGTCAGCTGCTGAATGAACGCCGGATCCATGAACTCCCGTTCTTCGTCCCGGATGAACATCAGGTGGCCGCGATGATTCTCGAGGTAGCGCTCATCGGCCGGCCCGTTGTTCTGATAGTGCGCGCGATAACGCTCGAGAGTTTCGTTGATCTGCGGCGGCAACACGCCGGCCATGGCGCCGGGTTCGGTGGTCTCGACCAGGCTGTGGAAGAACACGCTGACCGCCGGGCCCGCTTGGGCGATCGCGCGTTCGCAATCGGCCGCTTCGCCGTCGCCAAGCACACAGCCGAGGAAGAATAAGGGACAATCGAGCGGTTCCGTGCGTCCCGCTGATGACCACGCATCGTTCATGGCGTTCAGATCGCCAATCGCGCGCTCGACATCCGCGCCAAAATTGAGCCAACCGGCGCCCAGTTCCGCGGTCAGTTGGCGCGACCGGGGACCAAAGGCCGAGATGTACAGCGGAATCTCGTCCTCGAGGTTGATCAACCCGAAGTCGGGGTTCAAAAAACGAATCTTGCGCTCGTAACCTTCGAAGTCCCAGCTGATGGTCTCGCCGGCCAAGAGCCCCTGAACGCGCTCGACGTAGCTCTTCATGCGCGCGAGCGTGATCGCGGGTAAACCCATGGTGCGTCGCCCGGTAAATCCGGTGCCTACCCCAAAATCCACACGCCCCGGCGCAATCTGGTTCAGGGTCGCAAAGGCATTCGCCGCCACGGGCTCGATGCGGTTGGACGGAATCAGTACCCCCGTGCCGAGGCGGATTTTGTCGGTCGCCATGGCCGCCTGGGTCATGCACATGAACACATCCGGGTTCAGCAGTTGCGTGTCGTAGAACCACGCCGCATGAAACCCGAGTTCTTCCGCGCGTTTGACCGCGCGCCACGATTCCGTGCTGCTGGCCAGCGCTATCGCGAACTGCATTGCCTTCCCCCTGTTTACACCACGGACGCCGAGTGCAGCGACCTGATCTGCGCTGCATCGTAACCAAGTTCCGTCAGCAATTGATCCGTGTGCTCGCCGTACCCCGGCGCATGGAAGTTCACCTGGCCTGGTTCGTTGTCGAACTTGAAGGGCGTCCCGATATGCTCCCGGCCCGCCGGGTCGGTCAAACACATCTCCCGATGCCGGGTCTGCTCCAGGTCGAAGCCGGTACGCAGATCGTTGACCGGGGCAAAGCACACATCCAGGTCGCTGAAGAAGGCGACCCATTGCGCCTGGTCGCGCTGCCGGAACGTCTCCTCCAGAAATTCGATGGCCGGACGCTGACCCGGCCCGGGCGGTTCTGCACAACTGTCCAGCAGATCCTCGCGGCCGAGTGCGGCAAGCAGATTACGCGCGAACTTCAGTTCCGAGCCGCCCAGCACCACATGCTTGCCATCCTGTGTTTCGTATATTCGATACAGCGCATGGCCGCCCCAGATACGCTCGTCTTCCAGCACCGGCGGACGCCCCTCCGCAAACACCGCGCCGACACTGTTCGGCATACACGAATAGATGGAATCCATCATCGCGACATCGAGATAGTCGCCGCGCCCGGTTTCAGCACGCCGCAGCAGCGCCATCAGCACGCCGGACAGCGTTGCCATGGCGCTCAGCATATCGCCCATGGGCATGGCAGGCAGGCACGGCGTGCCCGCCGCATCGACATTGGTGCTGAGCAACCCACACATCGCTTCCACGGCCAGATCATGGGCCGGGTTCGCCACCAGCGGACCACTCTGCCCATAGGCAGAGATCGACGCATAAACGATGTCCGGCTTGACGGCGCAGACCGCCGCATAGTCCACCCCCAGCCGCTTCACCACACCCGGACGGAAGGACTCCACCACCACGTCCGCCTGACTCGCCAGCGCCAGAAAGATCGCCACGCCGCGCGGCTCCTTCAAGTTCAGGGTCATGCTCTGCTTGCCCCGATGGGTGGCCGTGAAGTACACGGTCTCGCCATCGCGCTGCTGCCCGATCGCGCGGTTCGGTTCGCCCCCCCCCAGCGATTCGATCTTGATCACCTCGGCGCCATGATCCGCCATCATCTGCGTCACCGTGGGACCGGGCAGGAACAACGACAGGTCCAGCACCCGCAGCCCGTCGAGCTTCATCGCGCACGCTCCAGAATTGCCATCGCCGCACGGTGCACCTCTGCATCGCCCGCCGCGATGATCTGTCCCCCCATCGATGCATCGCCACCATCCCAGGTCGTCACGATGCCCCCGGCCCCGCGAATGATCGGCATCAGCGCCTGGATGTCGTAGGCGTTCAGACCCGCCTCTACCACGAGGTCGAGTTGTCCCATGGCCAAGCCCGCGTAGATGTAGCAATCGCCACCGAAGCGCGTGAAGCGAACTTCCTCGCGCAACGCGTTGAACGCGGTCTGTGCATTCGGCGTGGCAAAGAACTGCGGACCGGTGGACCCCATGACCGCATCGGCCACACTGGCGACGCTGCGCACCGACAGCTGCCGGCTCCGCACGCCGCGCCGATAGTCGGCAGCATCGTTCGTTCCTACCCAGAACTCATCGGTGAACGGCTGATGCATGACCCCGAGCACCGGCTCGACCCCATCGAAGAGCGCAATCAGCACCCCCCAGTGCAACATGCCCGTCATGAACGCCCGGGTCCCATCGATGGGGTCCACCACCCAGGTCAACCCGTTTCCGGGCTGGAAGCCTTGTTCCTCGCCGAAGATGCCATGCTGAGGATAGCGTTCCGCGATGATCGCGCGAATCGTCACTTCGGCCGCACGATCGGCGACCGTCACCGGATCGTAACCACCGTCCTGGTGCTTGTTCTCAACCGCCGGATCGTTGCGAAAATGCGGCAGGATCACTTCGCCGGCGCGGCGCGCCATTTCGATGGCAGACTCGAGATACCCCGCCGCCTCTTCGCTGGAAACAGACTGCTGCGCGGCGTATTCGAACGGGTGATTCTGTTGTTTCAGAGGGCTTCCTCCATCGGGTCGCGCATTATCGCACAGCGGTTCTACACCCTCAGAGGCCCTGGAGCACACCTCGTACGGCGCAGCCCGCGCTGCGGGTATGATCACCCGCGATCATTTGCCTACACTACCTACACACTGGGAGCGACCCGCCATGAGTTTTGAAGCCGTCAACCCGGCCAGCAGTAAGGCTTTGTACGACCAGTTTCACTTTTCCCAAGCCGCGCGAACCGGCGACCTGCTGGTTTGTTCCGGACAGATCGGCACCAACGCAGACGGATCCGTACCCGACAGTCTGGATGCGGAATTCGAAAACGCCTGGCGCGCGGTCGGCGCAGTACTCGAATCCGCGGGCCTGGACTACGCCAACATCATCGAATACACCACCTACCACGTCGGACTGAGTGATTCGCTTGGGCCCTTCATGAAGGCACGCGATGCCGTGCTGAGCGAGCCATGGCCCGCCTGGACGGCGATCGGCATTACCGAACTGGCGGTGCCCGGCGCGCATCTGGAGATCCGCGTCACCGCCACAGCAGGCTAGACGCGCTCCGGGATCACCGATGCCTGACTGGCTGGACGCATTCCCCCGGGTGGCGCTGGCGCACACTCCCACGCCACTGGAACCGCTGGACCGCCTCTCGGAGGTATTAGGCGGGCCGCGCCTGTGGATCAAACGCGACGACTGCACCGGCCTGGCGACCGGCGGCAACAAAACCCGCAAGCTGGAATTCCTGATTGCCGACGCGCTGGCCAACCACGCGCACGCAGTGATCACGTTCGGCGCCATCCAGTCCAACCATGCCCGACAAACCGCCGCGGCCTGCGCCAAGGTCGGACTCGACTGTCACCTGATCCTGACCCGAGCCGTCGCCTGGGACCATCCGGAGTACGAAAACAACGCCAACGTACTGCTGGACGACTTGCTTGGCGCACGCATACATCGCTGCGACCCGAGCGATGCGAAAGCAACTACACAAGCGGTGCAACAAGAGCTGGGGAGCGCCGGCAAATCGATCTATCTCATCCCCACCGGTGGCTCCAACCCCCTGGGTGCACTGGGATACGTTCGCTGCGCCCGAGAGCTGTTAGAGCAATCCGCCGCGCTCGGGTTCCACCCCAACCGGGTGGTTCATGCGACCTCCAGCGGCGGCACCCAGGCGGGCTTGATGGTCGGGATGGCAGAAGCCGGCGGCGTCGATTCAGTGCTCGGTATCAACGTCTACGACCCCAACCACGAAGCGATGGAGGAGCGCGTCCGCCACCTCGCCAGGGCCGTCCGCGAGTTGGGGTCCACGGTCGACGCATCCGCACTGGAGCCGGAAATCGATCATCGATACCTGGGGTCCGGCTATGGACAGCCAACTTCGGACACCACGGAAGCGATTCGCCAACTCGCCGAGCTGGAGGGAATAGTGGTGGATCCGGTCTACTCCGGGAAGGCGCTGGGCGGGTTGATTCGCAGGATTCGCGCCGGCGAAGAATCCACGAACTCAAACGTCATTTTCGTCCATACCGGCGGCGTAGTGGTGCAATCTGTCTACAGAACGGCATTTGAGCGACCAACGGCCTGATTTTTGTGACGAAGTTCATACCTTTAGGGGTACCGAGGAATGGCAGAATAC
>SMVB01259413.1_pt1 | contig 12390 bp, 10 predicted proteins | sample 2456461 | NCBI WGS metagenome assembly SMVB01 (sample SAMN11095934, study PRJNA526329) | marine sediment metagenome | biome: Marine sediment; feature: Surficial sediment; material: Deep marine sediment; isolation source: Hadal surficial sediment | place: Pacific Ocean | collected 2014-05 | depth...
ATCAAAAATTACTATGAATCAATGAGTCACTTGTTGTATCTGAATAGTTGTGACAACTACTCCAACAAGTGCCCACACATCTGTCTTCATCTTCTTGTTAAACAACTCTCAGCACCGCCAGGGCGCGAGTACAGCTGGGGGCTGACCCCTGACTGAGGAGCGCATTATACGGATCGATTGCCCCCCTGCAAGGGCTTTTGGAAAAATATTTAAGATATTTTGACCGCGGGGGGAAACAGCCTATTAAACGGTCAATAAGGCGCTGCGCCGATACCGGAAATAGCGCCAGATTAGCAACCAGCCAAACAGGATAAAATACAACAAAGCCTCGCCAATGTCAGACCTTACCTGCCACAGGATATGAAAGCAGGCGAACACCGCAACCGGATACGCAAGGCGGTGCAGACGCTGCCAATTTCTACGCAGTCGACGCTGCATCGCCCGAGTTGAGGTAATCGCGAGTGGCAGCATAAACAGCCATGCGGTAAACCCGAGTGTAATATAGGGTCGCTCTATCAACTCCTCGGCTAGAATTGAGAAAATCCAGCCCACATAGAAATGCGCGAACGTGGCCAGGTGAACAGTGGCGTAAAAAAAGGCGTACAAACCCAGCATGCGGCGCAATTTCATAAGTGCCGCCCAGGCCGTCCACTGCCGCAGGGGCGATACCAGCAGGCTGAACAGCAAACAGCGGGCGGCCCACTCACCGGTCACATGCATAATATGCTCGGCAGGGTCTGGCCCGGCAGTGCCACTTGCCAAGGCATAAACAAGATAGGCAAACGGCAGCAGGCACAGCAAAAACGCCGCGAGTCGAATAAGCGGATGCATGTTAGAAGTGCTTCCTCAAATCCATACCGGTGTAGAGGCTGGCGACTTGCTGTTCATAGCCGTTGAACAGCCGGGTGGGTATTCGGTTGGGCCGAAACAGGGTGGAAGGTAAACGGCGCTCGTGTTTCTGGCTCCAGCGCGGATGATCCACCTGGGGATTTACATTCGCATAGAAACCATATTCACGAGGCGCCAGGGTTTCCCAGGAGGTGGCTGGGCATCTTTGAGTGAGTCGAATCTGGACGATGGATTTGATGCTCTTAAAACCGTATTTCCACGGCACTACCAGGCGGATGGGCGCACCATTTTGATTGGGAAGCGTCTTGCCATACAGACCAACCGACATCAAGGTCAAGGGATGCATGGCCTCATCCATCCGCAGCCCCTCGCGGTAGGGCCAGTCTATGATGCTGGTAAAAGAACGGGTTCCTCGCATATGTTTGCGGTCATATAAGGTGCGAAACTCTACGTATTTAGCGTTGCCGTTGGGCTCAAAGCGAGCGAGTAAATCCGCCAGGGGAAAACCTATCCAGGGCACAACCATGGACCAGGCTTCAACACAGCGCAGACGGTAAATACGCTCCTCAAGATCAAAGCCAGACAGAATATCCTCAAAGTGCAGCTTGCCCGGCTTATTGACCTCACCCACCACATCAACAGACCACGGATCTACAGGCATCTCGTGGGCATATTTCGCAGGGTCGCCCTTACCCGTGCCAAATTCATAAAAGTTACAGTAGGACGATATATCGTCGGCAGGGGTCAAATCTTCGTGGGTAAAGAATGCACTATCGGCTTCGTTTGCCGCCTCGAAATCCAATGCGCCACCGCCAGTGCTCGCCGCAGCCACAGTTGAGTTCATTCCCGCCGTAGCCAAAAGAGTGACTCCGGCCTGCATAAAGCTTCGGCGCTTGAGGTAGACGCTTTCGGGGGTTATTTCGGATGAAGCAATGGTTGGAACAGTAAATCTCTGGCGCACGCGAGAACACTCCCTGGTACGAGCATATACTCAGTCAGAGTCTATGTTCATACATTGGTTCCATGGCTCCCGCTCTAAAGGGACGTTCGAACTTCATCGATCGCCACAGCGGGAGCGGTTGGCGCCGCTAAACGCGCTCGATCACCGTGGCGATTCCCTGCCCCAAACCGATACACATAGTCGCCAGGCCCATTGTGCCGTCCTGAGTTTCCAGCACATTGAGCAATGTGCCGGTAATTCGCGAGCCGGAGCAGCCTAACGGGTGACCCAGCGCAATTGCACCGCCGTTAAGGTTTACCTTTTCTTCCATGCCGTCACTCAGGCCCAGCTCTTTGAGCACTGGCAATGCCTGAGCAGCAAATGCCTCATTGAGCTCAACATAGTCGATATCTGCAATGCTTAGGCCAGCTCTGGCCAGCGCTTTTTGCGTTGCAGGAACGGGACCATAGCCCATAATCGCGGCATCGCATCCCGCTACTGCCATGGCGCGAATAACCGCCCTGGGCTGCAAGCCAAACTCTGTGGCCTTCTCGGCGCTCATCACCAACATCGCAGACGCGCCATCGGATAAAGCCGAGGAACTGCCCGCAGTTACTGTACCGTTGCGAGGATCAAATGCCGGCCGCAAGCTGGCCAGGCTCTCCAGAGTGGTCTCCGGGCGAATCACTTCGTCAATTTCGCACAGAACCTTATTGCCCGCAGCATCGTGCCCCTCAATCGCTACTATTTCATTTTTCCAGCGGCCTTGCTCAGTCGCCTCCCAGGCCTTCTGATGAGAGCGCAGGGCGAAGGCATCTTGTTGCTCACGGGTTATGCCATACATCATACCCAGGGCTTCCGCGGTGAGCCCCATCATAGCTGAGGCTTTGGCAACCACTTTGGAAGCCGCCGGATTCAAATCCACCCCGTGCGTCATGGCAACATGCCCCATATGCTCCACCCCGCCCACCACAAACACATCACCGTTGCCTGACATGATCCCCTGTGCGGCCGTGTGCAGCGCTTGCATTGAGGAGCCACACAAGCGGTTGACCGTTTGTGCCGCCACGGTGCGCGGCAAGCCCGACATCATGCCAATCACCCGGGCGATGTTCATACCTTGTTCTAACGTCTGGTTTACGCAGCCCCAGATTACATCTTCAGTTTGGGCGACATCCCAGCCCGGGTTGCGGGTCTGTAACGCCTCCACCAGCAGGCTGGACAAGTTCTCTGCGCGCACATTTCGGTACATGCCGTTACGGGATTTACCCATAGGGGTACGTACAGCGTCGATAATAACGACATCTCTGGCATTCAAGCTCATTTCTCTACTCCTTTGTCTGTGTGCTAACCGAAGAAAGACTCACCGCTGGCCGCCATATCCTTCAGCATCTGTGGCGCTTCATACAATTTGCCCAAATGAGCATACTGTTCACACAGAGCAACAAATTCTTTTACGCCGATTGAATCAATATGACGCACGGCACCACCACGGAAAACCGGGAATCCGATGCCGTAGATCAACGCCATATCCGCTTCCTCCGGGGACCCGACAATATTGTCCTCCAGACACCTGATGATTTCCGTACACAGCGGGATCATCATCCTGGCCACAATATCCCCGGCATCAAATTCTGCGGGTTCAGCCACGTGAGGTTTAATCAGTTCGTAGGTGGTGTCATCGACAACCTTTTGCTTGCGACCCTTGCGATCCAACTCATATTTATAAAAGCCAACATCGTTCTTCTGGCCGAGGCGATTGTTTTCAAACATCACTTCAGTGACATCTTTGAATTCGTGGTTCATACGATCGGGAAAACCCTCGGCCATTATCGCAGCCGCGTGGACACCGGTATCAAGGCCCACAACATCCATCAGGTAAGCGGGCCCCATAGGCCAGCCGAATTTTTCCATGACCTTATCCACCTGCTGAAAATCGGCGCCGTCACGCACCAACATGGAAAAGGCCGCAAAGTACGGAAACAACACGCGATTGACCAAAAAGCCCGGGCAGTCATTCACCACAATGGGGTTCTTACCCATTTTGGTTGCATAAGCCACCAGCGTGGCGATGGTTTCGGGCGAACTTTTTTCACCGCGGATGACCTCCACCAGAGGCATCATGTGCACAGGGTTGAAAAAATGCATGCCGGCGAAATTTTCGGGCCGCTCCAACGCTTCGGCAAGTCGCGTTATGGAAATAGTCGAAGTATTCGACGCCAGGATTGCGCTTTCCTTGAGCTGACTTTCGACCTCTGCCAGGACGGACTTTTTAACCTTCTCATTCTCCACCACCGCCTCGACCACTACATCTACGTCGTCGAAGTCGGCGTAGTTAAGCGTGGGCCGAATAGCGGAAAGTATCGCCCCCATTTTGGCCGGGTCCATACGGCCCTTGGAGACACGCTTGGCCAGCAGTATACTCGCCTCGCTCATGCCCAAATCAAGCGCCGGGCCGGCGATATCCTTCATGATAATCGGCGTGCCCCTGGAGGCCGACAAATGGGCAATTCCGCCGCCCATGATACCCGCCCCCAGCACCGCGGCCTGGGAGATGTCCCCCGCCCCCTTTGCCAATTTACCATTGGCCTTTTTTACCGCCTGATCTGCGAGAAACAGGCCAACCATCGCAGCCGCCTGTGCAGTTTTAGCCACTTTGCCAAATCCTGCCGCCTCCACCACCAGGGCGTCATCCCGCTCCATTTGCGCATGCGCCTCCATGGTCTTGACCGCTGCCATAGGCGCGGGAAAATTCTTACCCGCCTGCTGCGCCACGAACGATTTGGAGGTTTGAAACGCCATCATTCGCTCCGCATCCGGCAGCGTTAAAGGGCCCAGTTTTTCCTGACGCTTCGCCCGAAAATCGAATTTACCGGCCAGGCACTGACCAACCAGACTCAGCGCACTGGCGCGCAACTGGTCCGGTTCCACCACCGCATCAACTACCCCGTCCTTCAATGCCTTGTCAGCGCGATGTTGCCCACCCCCGCAAATCCACTCCACGGCATTGTCCACGCCAATGAGACGAGACATCCGAACAGTGCCGCCAAAACCTGGATAGAGGCCTAGCTTTACTTCCGGCAAACCCACCTGGGCCGCAGTACTCATCACCCGAAAATCACAGGCCAGGGCCATCTCCAGCCCCCCGCCCAGGGCGATACCATTGATGGCGCAAACCTTCGGCAGATCGAGGTCTTCAAACGCGTTAAAGGCCGCGTTGGACTTGACACACCAGGCGGCGATTTCGTCTTCGCCCAGCTTAAATAACTCAGTAAATTCCGTTATATCGGCGCCGACGATAAAAACTCGCTTGCCAGAGGTAACCACCACGCCCTTAACCCTGGAATCTCCCTTAATAGCAGCTACCGCGGCCGCGAGGTCTTCCACCGTGCCGCTGTCGAATTTATTGACGGATTCGCCTTGAAGATCGAACTTCAGCTCGGCGATACCGTCGTCAAGCAGTTCGACGGTAATGGAATTGCCGGAATGAATCATAGTAAAACTCTCCTGGTAACAGCTTTGGGTGAGAACAAATTCGAGAAATGCAGATGAACACAAAATATTGGCGTGGAGGGTACACCTCTACCAAAAAAAAGCCATAGACTTGTTCAGAGGCTCCCTAGGTTCGGTCGAGTCGCTTCTTGCGTAACTCCAATAGAAATGACGCCGGGCCAGACAAGGCATATAGGAGAAATGCAGCCAACAGTACCCGGGGCGGATCCAGGGTGACCAGGCCAAAAATGAGTACTACCAAAATCATCACAAAGAATGGCACACGGCCATGTAGGTCAATCCCCTTGAAACTGGAATAGCGAAAATTGGCAATCATCAAAATCCCTGTCACTGCAGTTAGTATGCCCACCGCAACCGCCATCTCGAATGGTAACGCATCACCCACCCAGCCCAGATCGTGGCAAACCCATACAGTACTCGCGATGATGGCCGCTGCCGCAGGGCTCGCCAGGCCGGTAAAGTAGTTCTTGTCGGACGTATCAATCTGGGCATTAAACCTGGCGAGGCGCAGGGCCGCACAGGCGAGGTAGATAAATGAAGCGCTCCAGCCAAATTTGCCCAGATCGCCCAGGGCCCAGCTGAACATCACCAATGCGGGAGCAACGCCAAAGGACACCATATCGGACAAACTGTCGTACTCCGCGCCGAACTTGCTTGAAGTATTGGTCATGCGTGCTATTCGGCCATCCAGACCATCGAAAAACATCGCAAAGAAAATTGCGATAGCGGCAGCTTCGAAGCTGCCTCGCATGGCGGCGATTACAGCGTAAAAACCACAGAACAGGGCGCCGGTAGTGAACAGGTTGGGCAGCAGAAAAATGCCTCTTTGGCGCACTGTCCGGCCATTTTCAGAGACTTCTTCCTCATGCTCGTCAATCAACATATCCAGGCTGGGGGCACGGGTCGGGGACGTCTCTTCTTTTTTATCAGTCATATGCGTATTTTAGCGCAATTTCTGCGCCGCATTCCACAGAGATTTGACCAGCGGGTTTTCAAGGCGCTGATTAAGGCTGCACAATCCAATTTCCAGCACAGGTAACGCTTGTCGCAGGGGCACCTCGGTGACCCTGTCGCCCATTCCACTGGCCCCGATCACCAGTTCGGGCGCCATCCCGACTCCCAGGCCCAATGCCACCATGGCCACAATGGCCTCGTGCCCCGCTACCTGGGCATAAATCGTGGGGCGAATACCCATATCGCGAAACCAGATATCCAACAATTCCTTGGTAATACCCCGCTCGGGCACAATGAAAGGTATCACCGACCAATCAAAGTCGGTTGAAGTGGTATCGCCGCTTACAATTAATTCCCTCACGGCGCAATCTGCCGCAGGCGCGCACAGCACAAGCGGGGATTCTCCCAGGGTCAGGAAGGCCAACCGGTGCGACAGCGATTCCGGACGACCGGTCACCGCCACATCGTCACGCCCCGCAAGAACCCGGGCGATACCATCCGCCTGGTCGCCTGTGTGCATCATGATCTCAACCGCCGGATGGGATAGGCGAAAGGATTCCAGAATCGGCGCCAAAATGCTGTAACTGGCGGTCACCGAGCAGAACAGGCTCACTTCTCCAGCCAAAGCGGCTTCCGCGTTCAATTTTTGCCTAAGCCGCTGCCACTGCGCGACTGCCTTTTGCGCATATTCCCGGAACTCCCTGCCCGGACTGGTCAGCCTGACACTGCGATTGTCCCGCTCCAGCAGGGTTTGCCCCAACTCCTCCTCCAGCCGGCGGATTGTTCGGCTCACAGCCGAGAGACTCATGTGCAGAACCTCACTACTGCGACTAAAATTAAGCGTGTCGGCCACAGACAGAAAGACCTGCATCACTTTTGTGTCCATACCGACTCCGTAATTATTATATTGCACTTATTGCAACACTGTATATACATTATAGCGTTTTACGCAACTCAAATTTTGTCGTACAGTGCGCAACAAGTTAACGCTCTCCAGAGGATCTCATCATGGGCCAGAATTACTTCAATACACTGCCACTTCGCCTGCAGCTGCAAGAATTGGGTAAGTGTCGCTTTATGGATAGGGCAGAATTCGCCGACGGCGTCGAGAAACTGCGGGGCAAAAAGCTCGTCATCGTAGGCTGTGGCTCCCAGGGCTTGAATCAGGGTCTTAATCTGCGCGATAGCGGCCTGGACGTGTCCTACACGCTGCGCGACGCCGCGATTGCAGAGCAGCGCCAGTCCTGGAAAAATGCCACCGAGAACGGTTTCCCAGTGGGCACCTATGAAGAACTCATCCCTCAGGCTGATCTCGTCCTCAACCTGACCCCCGACAAACAACACACCAGCGTAGTGCAGCAGATAATGCCCTTGATGAAGCAAGGGGCCTGCCTAACCTATTCTCACGGCTTCAATATCGTCGAAGAGGGCATGAAAATTCGCCAAGACCTGACCGTCGTTATGGTTGCGCCAAAATGCCCGGGCACGGAAGTTCGAGAGGAATACAAGCGCGGCTTCGGCGTGCCCACCCTGATCGCGGTACACACCGAGAACGACCCCAATGGCGAGGGCCTGGAACTGGCCAAAGCCTACGCTGCCGGCACCGGCGGACACCGCGCCGGGGTATTGCAATCCTCATTTATCGCGGAAGTAAAATCAGACCTGATGGGCGAGCAGACTATTCTGTGCGGCATGCTGCAAACGGGGGCCATCTTGTGCTTCGACAAAATGGTGGAGAAGGGCATCGAGCCCGGCTACGCCTCCAAGTTGATTCAATACGGCTGGGAGACGGTGACCGAGGGCCTGAAATACGGCGGCATTACCAATATGATGGATCGCCTGTCCAATCCGGCCAAGATACGCGCCTATCACCTTGCCGAAGAATTGAAAGATATCATGCGCACCTTGTATCAAAAACACCAGGACGACATCATGACGGGCCATTTTTCCAAAACCATGATGGAAGATTGGGCCAATAATGACGTTAATCTGCTGGGCTGGCGTGCCGCCACCGCCGAGACAGCATTTGAGAAGACTGCCAACACCGAGGCGGAAATCACTGAGCAGGAGTTCTACGATCACGGCATCTTGCTGGTTGCCATGGTTAAGGCCGGGGTGGAACTGGCCTTCGAAACAATGGTTGCAGCGGGCATTCTCGACGAATCAGCTTACTACGAATCACTGCATGAAACCCCGTTGATAGCCAACACCATTGCTCGCAAGAAACTGTATGAGATGAACGTGGTGATCTCCGATACGGCGGAATACGGCTGTTATCTGTTTGATCACGCCTGCCAGCCACTGCTGCAAGACTTCATGTCTAAAATCGATACCGATGTGATCGGCAGGGGCATGGGGGGAGACAATGGCGTGGAGAACCAGGAGTTGATCGCGGTCAATGAAGCGATTCGCTCTCACCCGGTGGAAATTATCGGCAAGCAGCTGCGCGGCTATATGACTGCCATGAAGCGGATTGTGTAATCCTACCCAGTACGGGCGATAAGCCTGAAGGATCAGGACTTGTCCAGGAAATCGCTACTCTTCCAACTTTTCCAACATGTCCATTCGTTCGCGCAACTCTACCATCGCAGTCTGATCGGATTGCACAAGGCCGGAAGTGGGCCTATCCAGATCGGCTATTAAAAACAAGACCATAGAAAAAGACAGGGCCAGCGCCGCACTGGGAACCGGGCTGCGGGAGCCCTTGATACCAGAGTGGAAGCCCATCCCCACCATCGCCAGAAGAAGCACCGAATAGAGGGCAACCCAGATACTCGGCGGGATACGGTTGCGCAATCCCATCGAGACGCGATCCTGATGGATGTCAAAGACTTTATTGATGGACTGGATCAATAAGCTGTGCATGACTGTTAATTTTTCTTCGGCGGCCAATATCCTGACTTCCTGCCAGATCTTTTGCTGCAGTTCCTCCGATTTACGGATAATTTCAGCCACTTCAACATCCTCAATATCGCCGCGTAGGGCGGTATACTGACGAAGGTATTCGCGTATTGCCGTGCCCTGGTCACCCGGTAAAAGCGCGGTACGTATATAGGCCGTGGTAATCGCTTTAGTCTCCTCCAGGATGGTATGTTTTCGAGCATCAAAATGGTTTGCAGCCATACTAAAGGTAAAAGCGAGCAGGAATGCCAGCAAGCCGAGATTGGCACCCGTCATTGCAGTGATTTGAGTCTCATTGTCGAAACCCGGCGTGCGAGCGCGCCTGACGCCCGCGCGATACCCCACCTCAGTGGCCAACCAGACGATAGTAATTGTTGTAGCCAGCACGCCCCACAGGGGCATGCTGTCGATGAGTGCTCTTATCATTTGTGTTTTTTCTCAGGCAGTAGTGCTAACCGGGCTAACATTTTCAATTCGACAATCTCGGAAGCCGAAGCCGCATCGTGTGGGTGGAAGGAGTATACCCGTAAAATCGAAAAAACGGGGGCAATAATTCACTGACTAGTCCGGTGGCGTGGCAACGCATGTTCTGACAAGCAGTCCGGGGCGGACTACACAGCGCCCGGGGACTAGTCTTGAGAACCAAGATCGAACCTCAAGGTCGAAACCGGCAAAAATTCCCGCTCGAACTCCCTCGTCCACCAATTGCCTGTTTGCTGCCGTGTCTGCCAGTCCGAAAAATGATACTGGTATAGCGAGGCGCGGATAAACCTGGGGGGAGACCCCGAAAAGGGATTGTGCTGGAACAGCGCCAATATCGGTTCGGACCCGCTCAGCAAACCGACCACCAGGCCCTGTAGCCAGGGGTTTTGACTGGCGGGCGCCAGGGCCGCGAACCAGAGTTGCCAGTCCAGTCGCGGTTGGTGGGGCGTGGCCCAAACCGGCGGTCGGTTCAGGGCACCGGGTTTGTACGGCAATTCGTAGGCCAGCCACTCGCGACCATCCATCGAGCCCTCGAAAATGACTTCGTTGCGTTGCAGGGTCATGACGGCGAACAGACCATAACCACTGGCGATGTGAAATGGCTCACTCCAGGAGAGCAGCCGCTGACTGGCGGGGGACAGCGAAGAGCGGCTACTGGTGGCACTGAGCTGGATCGAACTCAAGGTAAGATACACGGCGGCAATCACCACGAGAGTGGCTGAGCCAATTCGCGTCGCGGGGTGCGGCGCCGGCGATTGAAACCGCCGGCACAACCATTTTGGAGACAAGCTGACGACCAGTTGATCGTCCAATAGCAATAGACATAGCCCCAGCGTCAGGAAATTAAAATAGTTATAACTGCCGGTCGCAATGATCATCACTTGCAGCAAGGCGATCAGTATTGCCGCAGCCAGCCTTGGGCGTCGTGGCATCAGGATTAAAAAGGGCACTAACAACTCGATTACCAAGGTGCATACCACGCCAGCTTGCAGCAAAAACTCAGGCAGACGGTGCACATACCATGCCAGGCTGGTGGGTAAGGGCTGGGTTTCAAAGTGATAGTTTAGCGCCGTCAATCCGCGCCAATGCTCATCCCCGCTCCACAGCTTTACCAGACCCGATTGCAATATGAAGCGAAACAACAACCAGCGATACAACCAGGTAAAAAGTGCCGGGCGCCACGGCAGGAAAATAGCCAGGAATCCACATTCCAGCAACAGGATATCCCACTGAAAGGACATAAAAACCTGCCCCCCGCCAAAGAGAGGCAGATAGAGTGCGTACAGCCCGATCAGGCAAAGCTTCGGTGCCATATTCAGCAGCAGCAGTGCAGACAGGAAAACACCGGCCAGACTCACGGCTTGAATCGTCGGCCCGGAGGCATCCAGCCAGAACAGCGAAGGCAGCAGCCAATATTTTTCTGGGCCGTAGCTGGCATCCACTGCGGCAAAATAGTCAGCCACTGGCAGTATGCCATCCTCGCCAATCAACCCCGGGGCCTGCACTGCGAATGATACGAATGCGGCGAGGTAAACCAGGGCCAGTAAACGAAGGAAAAGCCAATTGGTCAGCACTACCGCAGAGGGCTGTGGGGAACTCCCAAACAACACTTTGGCAGCGCGGTAACAAGTATCTCGGTGGCGCGCTACAAATCGATAGCAGGTTTCACTGATTGCCCCGAACAGAGGCAGCGTAGTATATAAAAACTCCCAGAGGGCAGTGTAATGTCCCAGCGCCAGTGTTTGGAACGCAGCACGAGCGCCGCTGCTTACGGAGCCATCCGGGTGTATCAGCTGGATGGATGCGCGGAAGTCCTGTTCGCTAATTTCGGGGAAGTCATGCTGCACCGCCTGATAGGGCTGGTAGTGAACCTCAGCCCCGGTGGCCGCACTAGCAAAATCGACACAGTAGCGACAGAACTGACACTGACCGTCATAAATCAGCAGCGGTCGCTGAAGATCTTCCATGTCCTGATCCCCGCGTTCAGGCGCGGGCAAGCCCGCTTACATTGCCGATGGTATCACCGTGAAGCGGGACACGGATTCCCGCCAGAGTTTTTACCGTGCGTTAATGTAAACCGTCACGTACTTCGTCGGCATGTAACGCTGAATAATTTTCATGGCTCATACTGATCACCCCGTGCGGATATTGTTCGAACAGCAGGCCAAATTCATAGTTATCAATTTGAATCAATTCTTTATGGCTGCCGGCTTCGAAGTAGAGCTGCGATTGTTGTTCGAGCTCGTCATCCCAGATCATCTCCATATCGTAGGCCTGACCAAAACCGGGAATGGCGCCGAATTCACAATCGGTAAATTGGCTGGAAATTTCCTCTTCCTGGGCCAGTACCAGATCCTTTTTTAACGCCCCATTGACCCAGGCTATTTTCAGCTTATTGCTGGCGGGGATGAGCGCCATACAGTAACGCTCAGAGTGTCGCTCCCTGAGCAGGATCGCCTTCACCATCTTCGATGTTGGTATATGAGCGGAATGCGCCGAGTCAAATGCGGTTTGGGTAGGCGCATGAGAGACCACTGTGTATTCGACATGGGCATCGTATAAATAATCTTCCAGACAGTGTGCAACAGACATGACAGCATCCTCCCGAACGGGTTCATTAGCTGAGGGGTATCTCTACTCATTATGGCAGGGAATGGCGAGCCGCCAGCACATTTGATTAGACGATTAAATGCTATGCCCGATAGGCTTTACGTTGTTCAGGAATATAGCTGTAAAACCCGCGAAACCGG
>SMVB01236988.1_pt1 | contig 12388 bp, 9 predicted proteins | sample 2456461 | NCBI WGS metagenome assembly SMVB01 (sample SAMN11095934, study PRJNA526329) | marine sediment metagenome | biome: Marine sediment; feature: Surficial sediment; material: Deep marine sediment; isolation source: Hadal surficial sediment | place: Pacific Ocean | collected 2014-05 | depth 0-1...
AGCCGGGATCATCAGCGAAGTTCTCCGCCAACTCCGCCGCCGCCGCGCCTTCCAGGCGCAGGTCCATTTCCACCGCCACCACGTCGGCGAAGACCTGGACGGCGGCGACTGGGCGCAGGCGGCGCCATTTCGGCTGTGTCCGCTCGATCAGGCGCGCGAGCCAGAACAATAGCTCGAGGTCGCGCGCGAAGGCTTTCTCGATGTCCGGCCTGAGCACCTTGACCGCCACCTCGCGCCCGTCCGACGTGACCGCGAAATGGACTTGCGCGATGGAGGCGGCGGCGACCGGCTCCTCGTCGAAGGACTCGAACAACTCGTCGATCTCGTGGCCCAGTTCACGCGCCACTATGTCGCGGGCTTGCGATCCCGGAAACGGCGGCAGGCGGTCGCGAAGCCGCGCCAAGTCGCCGGCGCATTCCTCGCCCAGCAGGTCGGCGCGAGTCGACAGCGCCTGGCCCAGCTTGATGAAGCTCGGCCCCAACGCTTGCGCCGCCGCCGCCAGCCGCTCGCCGAGCCGCTTGCCCGCCATGTCGCGGCGCGGCCGGCCCAGCCGGCGCAGGGTCCAGGTCAGCGCCGGCACCACCCCCAGGGCCTCGAGCCCTTCCAGCGCGTCGTAACGCGCCAGCGTGCGTGCGATGCCCACCAAGCGGGCGAGATTGCGGGCCGCACGGATCATGGCGCGCTCAGACTCGCCAGGCCGAATGCAGCGCGGCCACGCCACCGGACAGCCGGCGCCCCCGCACCCCGGCGAAACCGGCTTCCGTGATCATGGCGGCGAAGCGTTCGGGGTCCGGGAAACGGCGGATGCTCTCGACCAGATAGCGATAGGCGTCGGACTCGCCCGTCACCGCCCGGCCGATGGCCGGGATCACGCGGAACGAAAACCAATCGTAGGCGCCGCGCAAGGCCGGCGTCACGTCGGGGGTGAACTCGAGACACAGAAAGCGCCCGCCCGGCTTGAGCACGCGCGCGATTTCAGCCAGCGCGCGCTCGACATGGGTGACGTTGCGAATGCCGAACGCGATGGTTACGGCGTCGAAGGAGGCGCTGGCCAGCGGCAACGCCTCGGCGTCGCCGCACAGCCAATCGAAGGCCAGGATTCCCCGGTTCCAGGCGCGTTCGCGCCCCACTTCCAGCATGTCCGGATTGATGTCGCACACCGTGACCGCGCCGACCGAGGGCGCGCCTTTCGGGGGCGCGCCGCGCGCGGCGACGCGCAAGGCGATATCGCCGGTGCCGCCGGCGAGGTCGAGCAGGCGCGCGACCGGGCGCGTTCCCAACGCCGCCACCATGTCGCGCTTCCACAGCCGGTGCACGCCGGCGCTCATCAGGTCGTTCATCAGGTCGTAGCGCGACGCGACGTTGGAAAAAATATCGCCGACCAGGCGCGCCTTGTCGTCCTCCGCCACGTCGCGGAAGCCGAAATGCGCCTGCCCCGGGGGCGGCTCCGATGGTCGGTCTCTCGACATGCGCCGGACCATAGCGCAGGGCCTGGGCGCGCGCTATGGTCGGGCCATGCCGGAACTCCCCGAAGTCGAAACCGTGCGGCGCGGCCTGGCGCCCGCCCTCGAAGGCCGCGTGTTGACGAAAGTCGTGGCGCGGCGGTCCGACCTGCGCCGCCCCTTGCCCGAGAATTTCGCCGCCCGGCTCGAAGGACGGCGGGTGATCAAAATCGCCCGGCGCGCCAAATATCTGCTGTTCCATCTCGACGACGGCACGGTGCTGCTCGGCCATCTCGGCATGTCCGGGCGCCTGACCGTCACGCGCGGGCCCGTCACGCCCGGCCGCCATACCCATGTGCTGTTCGAGGCCGGCGACATCACCGTGGCCTATGACGACCCGCGCCGCTTCGGCCTGTTCGACCTCACCGACGAGGCCGGCCTGGCGTCCCATCCGCTGCTCAAGGACCTCGGCCCGGAACCGTTGGGCAACGAATTCAGCGGCCCCGTGCTGAGCGCCGCGCTGGCCGGGCGGCGCTCGCCGATCAAGGCGCTATTGCTGGACCAGCGCGTCGTCGCGGGGCTCGGCAACATCTACATTTGCGAAAGCCTGTTTCGCGCAAGAATCTCGCCGCGCCGCCTCGGCGCCAGCGTGGCCGGGGCGCGCGCCGAACGCCTGGCGCCGGCGATTCGCGACGTGCTCACCGAGGCCATCGCGGCGGGCGGCTCCAGCTTGCGCGATTACGTCCAGGCAAGTGGCGAGCTGGGCTATTTCCAGCATAATTTTTCGGTCTATGGCCGCGAGGGCGCACCCTGCGTCAGCGGCAAGCCGGGCCATGTGGTGCGCCGCGTGGTGCAATCGGGGCGCTCGACATTCTATTGCCCAAAATGCCAGCGCTGATGTAGTAGGGGCGCCGGGCCGCGCGGCGGCTGTCACGGGAGAGAAGGAAACGTCATGGCCTATGAAAACATTGTGGTCGAGACCCGCGACCGGGTCGGCCTGATCACGCTCGACCGGCCCAAGGCGCTGAACGCGCTCAATTCCGAGCTGATCGGTGAATTGAACCAGGCGCTCGACGGCTTCGAGGCCGACGACGCCATCGGCGCCATGGTGATCACGGGCAGCGAAAAGGCCTTCGCCGCCGGCGCCGACATCAAGGAAATGCAGTCGAAGGACTACATGGACGCCTATTTCGGCGATTTTATCGGCGCGTGGGACCGCGTCACCCGGTGCCGCAAGCCGGTCATCGCGGCGGTCGCCGGCTACGCCCTGGGCGGCGGCTGCGAGCTCGCCATGATGTGCGATTTCATCCTGGCCGCCGATAACGCCCGCTTCGGCCAGCCCGAAATCAAGCTCGGCACCTTCCCCGGCTCCGGCGGCACCCAGCGCCTGCCGCGCGCGGTGGGCAAGGCCAAGGCCATGGAGATGATCCTCACCGGGCGCCTGATGAACGTGGACGAGGCGGAGCGTATCGGCCTGGTCAGCCGCGTGATGCCTTACGCGGAACTGGTCGGGGAAGCGGTCAAGGTGGGCAACGAGATCGCCCGGTTCTCGCGCCCCGCCGTGGCGATGGCCAAGGAAGCGGTCAACCGCGCGCACGAGACGAGCCTGAGCGAAGGCATCCTGTTCGAGCGCCGCACGTTCTATTCGACGTTCTCGCTCGACGACCAGAAGGAAGGCATGAGCGCGTTTGCCGAAAAACGCGAACCCAAATTCACCAACCGCTAGCGGGCTTGGCCCGGCCCGATTTCGACATCGCCGGAACCCTCGGGACGCGAACTCGAACGTCGGCGACTTAAAACCCCCTCCCCCCAACGCCTACGGGATTCACGCATCTCCGTGGATTCTTGCAAGGCGCCCGTCGGGCGCCGCCCCCTCACCCCGGCCCTCTCCCCCCAAAAGCGGGGGGAGAGGGAGTTAAACCGTTGCCGTCGCACATATTCTCCCTCTCCCCCTGGACAAGGGGGAGAGGGCCGGGGTGAGGGGGTGCGCCGCCATGCGCACGGCCGTTCGATCCCGAAAATGGCCCGCGCCCACCCTCCAATACACTGAAAGAAAAACGCTTCTCGGGATGTGTGAATCTCGTAGCCCGTCAAGAGGGGGAGGAGGGAAGATTGCGGCGCCGCGGTTACACCCGGGTCTTGTCGAAGACGGCGCGTTGGCCGCTGCCGTAGCGCTTGAGCGCGCCGTTCTCGCCGGCGGCGTTGGGGCGCTGGAAGATCCAGTTCTGCCACGCGGTGAGACGGGCGAAGATCTTGGTCTCCAGCGTTTCGGGCCCGGCGAAGCGCAGGTTCGCCTCCATGCCGGTCAGCGCGTCGGGCGAGAAGCTGGCTCGTTCCTCGATCGCCAGGCGGACCTCGTCGTCCCAGTCGATATCGTCGGGAATGAACGTGACCAGACCGAGCGCGTCCGCGGCCCTCGCATCAAGCGGACGGCCCATGGCGGCGCGGGCGGCGGCCAGATTGTCCGGCGCGTCGAGGAACCGGGTCTCAAGACGGCTCAAGCCATTCGCCATGGCATGGGCGCCGAAATTCATCGCGCCAAGCCACACGCAAGGCGCCGGGCGGCCGTCGAGATCGCCGTCCAGCATGTAGCTCCGGTCGGCGGCCAACACCAGTTCGAACAGCGTGCCGGCGAAGCAGCTATCGGGCTCGATCAGCGCGATCAGGCTACGCGAGGTGACGTCGAGCCGCTTCAGCACGCGCTTGAGGAACAGCGTGATCTCGCGCGCCAGCCAGTCTCCCGCGTGCGCCTCCAGCACCGCGTCGTAGGCCATCACCAGCTCGCCGTCGCCGCGGGCGCGGAAAATCCACGTGCCGATTTCGGGCCGGTTGGCGCGCAGGTGCAGGATTGCGTCGTCGAACGCGCGCGCCAGCGCCAGCGGCCAGAAATCGACGCCCGCGGCGTGAATGGCATCCGCGCTTTCCGGCGGCGGGGCCTCGGGGCCGGCGACCGTGAAAGTGGCCGTGCCGGCGCCGTCGTCGATGTCGACGACCAGGCTGGGGTAGCTCATGCGGCTCTCGCCCAGTTCGCGCGCCAGAGGCGTCAGTTCGATGCCGCGCGCGTCGGCCGGGCGGTCGGACGCGCTCGCCGCCTCGATCGCGCATTGGCGCGCCCGTTCCATCAGTTTCGACGGCGCCACCAACTCGTCGACCAGCCCCCAGTCGAGGGCGCGGCGGCCGCGCAGGCCCTCCGCCGTGGTGCAGAAGAAATCGGCCCGGTCGCGGCGCACCTTGCGCTTGTCGACCAACCGGGTCAGCCCGCCGGTGCCGGGAAGCACCGCCAGCAGCGGCACCTCGGGCAGCGACACCGCGCTGGCGCCGTCGTCGGCCAATAGAATCCGGTCGGTGGCCAGCGCCATCTCGTAGCCGCCGCCCGAGGCCGGGCCGTTGATCGCGCTGATATAGCTCTGACCCGATTCGCCGGCCTGCTCGATGGCGCAGCGGGTCTCGTTGGTGAACTTGCAGAAATTGACCTTATGGGCGTGGCTGGCCTGGCCGAGCATGCGAATATTGGCGCCGGCGCAGAAAATCCGCTCCTTGGCCGAGGTCAGGATCACCGCGCCGACTTCCGGGTGTTCGAAGCGCAGCCGCTGCACCGCGTCGTAAAGTTCGATATCGACGCCGAGGTCGTAGGAATTGAGCTTGAGCTCGTAGCCCGGCGACAGGGTTGCGTCCTCGGTCACGTCGAGCGAGAGCACCGCGATGGGCGGCTCGATGGCAAGGCGCCAATGGCGGTAGCGCTCCGGCGCCGTGGCGAAATCGATGACGGGCTCGGACATGGCCGGAGCTTTAGTCGATCGGGCGGGCAAAATCCAGACGCCATCGGTTGGCCAGGACGCACGGGACGATTATGCTGGGCGCCGGCGGTAATGGGAGAGTGGCGATGAACGACGACTATTACGACGATCTGGAAACCCGCGACGCGGAGGCCCGCGAACGCGCGCTCATGGCGGCGCTGTGCGGCCAGGTCGCCAACGCCAAGGACAACGGCCCCGCCTGGGCGGAGATCCTGGCCGATGTCGATGCCGCGGCCATCACCAGCCGCGCCGCCCTGGCCACCCTTCCGGTGACGCGAAAATCCGACCTGACCGAACTGCAGGCGGCGCGCCCGCCGTTCGGCGGGCTGACCACCAAGGCGGCCGGCGAGTTGAGCTGGGTGTTCTCCTCGCCCGGCCCGATTTACGAGCCGGGCAACCGCGGCGGCGATTTCTGGCGCATGGGACGGGCGCTCTACGCGGCCGGCTTTCGCGCCGGCGATATCGTCCACAACACCTTCGCCTATCACCTGACCCCGGCCGGCCACATGATGGAAGCCGGCGCCCACGCCTGCGGCTGCACCGTGGTGCCGGCCGGCGTCGGCAATACCGAGCAACAGATTCGCGCCATCGCCGACATCCGTCCCGACGGCTATGTCGGCACGCCGTCGTTCCTGCGCATTCTGCTCGACAAGGCCGCCGAGGCCGGGCTGGACGCCTCCAGCATGGCCAAGGCCGCGGTCGGCGGCGAGGCGCTGCCGCCGTCGCTACGCGCCGAGTTCACCGAGCGTGGCGTGGCCGTGCTGCAGTCCTACGGCACCGCCGACCTTGGCCTGGTGGCCTACGAATCGCCGGCCCAGGAAGGCATGATCGCCGACGAAGGGGTGATCATCGAGATCGTTCGTCCCGGCACCGGCGAGCCGGTGGCCGAGGGCGAGGTCGGCGAGGTGGTGGTGACCACGCTGAACCCCGATTATCCCTTGATCCGCTTCGCCACCGGCGATCTGTCGGCGGTACTCAGCGGCGCCAGCCCGTGCGGACGCACCAACATGCGCATCAAGGGCTGGATGGGCCGCGCCGACCAGACCACCAAGGTCAAGGGCATGTTCGTCCATCCCGCCCAGATCGCCGAGGTCGCCGCGCGCCACGCCGAGATCAAGAAGGCGCGGCTGGTGGTCGACACTGTCGACCGGGTCGACGTGATGACCTTGCGCTGCGAGGTCGCGGGCGCGCCTGGCGAGGACTTGAAAAACGCCATCGCGGCCACGCTTCAGTCCGTGTGCAAGCTGAAGGGCCAGGTCGCGTTCGTCGAACCGGGAAGCCTGGCCAATGACGGCAAGGTCATCGAGGACGCGCGCAGTTACGAATAAGCCCGCCAGATATAAGAACCGCCGCGTCACGCGAACGTGAACTTCAAACGATTGATTTAATCATCTGCTAGAGTTATTGCTTGGGGTGGCCGCCCACTGCCCCCAGTGGCGACCCACGGGAGCCGACAGGCACCGTTGCGCGGTGGAAAGCCGCCCCCGCAAGGCGCCGCCGGCAACCTCCTATCGTCGTTCCTCCGCCGCCCTCCCTTCGGGGAGGGCGGCCCCTTACGGGGCCGCGGCCTTTCCCGTCTGGACCTGGACCCGGTTTTCCCGGTACTGTGCGTCGCCGGCCTTCCGTCACATGCTTTCGAGGCGGTGGCGGTCGGTCTTGGTCATTGGTCACTCGGGCCGACACGGGACAGCCTCGTGTCGGCCTTTTTTGTCCGCGCGGGCGGGCACGGGCACCAATCCCAACCCGCCTTGGCCGGGCCCGACCCGGCCATCCATGCACACGGACCGCGCCGGGTTCGCGCGGACCGCGGGCACGTTCCCCGGTCCGTGTTCATGGGTTCGCGGGTCAAGCCCGCGTACACGAGAGAGGGTAATGGCGCCGGTGGGCGGGGTGAAGGCCGCGGCGGTGGCCGTCACCCCTATCCGCTTTGGCCGGGCCCGACCCGGCCATCCATGAACGCGGGCCGTGCCGCGTTGGCGCGGTCACCGGCCACGATCGCGGGTCCGTGTTCATGGGTTCACGGGTCACGCCCGCGTACACGGGAATGGAAATTTGGCGGAGGAGCGTGGGAGCCCGGTTCAGGCTTCCAGCATGCGGCGGAGAAGCTCGACGTCCTCGGCGAAGCCGTTGTCGGCCTGGCGTAGCTGTTCGATCTTCTTGACCGCGTGCATGACGGTGGTGTGGTCGCGATTGCCGAACTTGCGGCCGATTTCGGGCAGCGAGCGCGCGGTCAACTGCTTGGCGAGATACATCGCCACCTGGCGCGGCCGCGCGACCATCTGGGCGCGCCGCGCCGAGCTCATTTCCGAGACCTTGATGTTGTAGTAGTCGGCGACGCGCTTCTGAATCTCCTCGATGGTGACGCGGCGGACGTTGGCGCGCAGCAGGTCGTGCAGCACTTCCTGCGCCGATTCCAGCGTGATCGGCCGGCCGACCAGCGTGGAATGGGCGATCACCCGGTTCAGCGCGCCTTCAAGCTCGCGCACGTTCGAGGTGATCTTGTGGGCCAGGAACTCCAGCACCTTGGGCACCACGGCGGTGGCGCCAAGTAGGTCGGCCTTGACCTGGAGGATGCCCAGGCGAAGCTCATAGGAAGTGGCGTGGACTTCCGCCACCAGGCCCCAGCCGAGCCGCGAGCGCATGCGTTCCTCGATGCCGTCCATTTGCGACGGCGAGCGGTCGCCCGACACGATGATCTGGCGGTTCTGGTCGACCAACGCGTTGAAAGTATGGAAGAATTCCTCCTGCGTCGCCTCCTTGCCGTCCATGAACTGCACGTCGTCGATCATCAGCACGTCGACCGAACGGAACAGTTCCTTGAACCCCATGGTGTTCTTGAAGCGCAGCGCCTGAACGAACCGGTACATGAACTTCTCGGCCGACAGGTACATCACCCGGCGGTCCGGCCGGCGTTCGCGCAGGCGCCACGCGATGGCGTGCATGAGATGGGTCTTGCCCAGGCCGACCCCGCCATAAAGGAACAGCGGATTGAACTGCACGTCGTCCATGTCGGCGACGCGGCGCGACGCGGCATGGGCGAATTCGTTGGGCTTGCCGACGACGAAATTCTCGAAGGTGCAGCGCGGGTCCAACGCCGCGTCGAGCTGGGACGCGCCGTCGGCGACCGGCCCCCGTGATGGTCTTGGCGACATTCCCGGCGACGTCTCGGCCGGCGTTTCGGGCGCCCGCGCGGCGCGCGGCGCGCCCGCCTTGACCACGATCTCGACCGTTCGCACGGAGCCGTCGCGACGTTGCCACAGCGCGCGAATGCGGTCGCCGTAGCGCGGCGCCACCCAGTCGCGCAGGAAACGGGTCGGCGCGCTCAACACCACCGCGCCGTCTTCCAGGGATTCGATATCGAGGGGGCCGAGCCAGTTGTTGAAGGTCGCCTCGCCAAACTCTTCGCGAAGCCGATCGCGGATCCACGACCACCCCTCATTCAACGTCGTTTCGACCAAGGCATTCACCGCCGTTGACGCACTATGTCCAGAAGTCTCCCGTCCCGCCGCCGCATTGGCGACCGCCGTCCATGTCAAATGTGCAACAGGCCGGCGCATAATATAACGCAACGGTTTAAAGAACCGCCCGACACTCGCACCCGCATCGGTAAGATTCGGCGCAAGCAGCCCACCGCCTACACATGACACTACTAGCAGGCTTAGCTTACTTTATTTCGGAACAATTAACCCCTAACCGCTTGAATTCGCAGGCAACTGCGCGGATACCAGGTAAATTCTTCGGATTTACTTGTGGAACGTCACCCCCGAACGAAAGCCAGACTACCCAGACGGCGCGCGGCTGTCCACAGGACTCTGACCAAACATGACAATTTTGTGCCACTGTTGCCGGATTGCCCCGGTTTTCGGGAAGTCGTGGCGGCCCAGGGCGGCCCAAGGCGGCCCGGGGCGGCCCGGGGCGGCCCAGGGCGACGCCCGACGAGGCGTTGGCGCCGCGCCGGGCGCGAATCGGTAGTCGGCTACCTGGCTACTAAAGCGCCTTGACCGCCGCCGACAGGCGGGAAATCTTGCGGCGCGCCGTGTTGCGGGGAATCACGCCTTTTTGCGCGCCGCGCATCATGACGGGCTCGGCCGCCTTCAGCGCCGCCTGGGCGGTCGCCTTGTCGCCGTCCTTGATCGCTTTTTCGACCAATTTCACGAAGGTCCGCAAGCGGCCGAGCCGGGCCCGGTTGACCTGCCGACGCCGGTCGTTGCTGCGAATCCGTTTCAGGGCCGATTTATGCTGCGCCATCGCTGTCCCGATTCACTGGCTTTGATATGAGCGCGGACTTATAGCCACGCCGCGCCGATGCGTCAATGCCGCGCCCGCGCGCCGTGGACATGGGACTCCGATTGGTCATAATACGCCCATGAAGGTGTTGTTCATTCACCAGAATTTTCCCGCCCAATATCGTCACATCGCGGCCCATCTGTCACGCCAGGGCGGCCACCGCTTGGTCGCGGTCGCCAAGACCACCGCGGGGCGCGTGTCCGGCGTCCGCCAAGTCCAGTACCATATCGACGGCGGCCCGCAACGCAGCCTGCACCAATACGTGACCGACTTCGAGACCAAGGTGCTGCACGGCGAGATGGTGCGCGACGTGCTGGCCGACCTCAAGGGCGAAGGCTTCACGCCCGATGTGGTGCTGGCCCATCCGGGCTGGGGCGAGGCGTTGTTCGTCAAGGACGTCTACCCCGACGCGCCGCGCCTGGATTATTGCGAATTCTACTACAACGCCCATGGCGCCGACGTGAACTTCGATCCCGAACAGCCGCCGGCCGACGACGACACCGCGCGCATCCGCGCCAAGAACGCCTCCGCGTTGATCAGCCTCGACAGTTGCGACTGGGGGCTGAGCCCGACGTGGTGGCAGCGCGGCCAGTACCCCGCGTCATACCGGTCCAAGATCTCGGTGCTGCATGACGGCATCGACACCGACAAGGTAAAGCCCAATCCGCGCCGCCGGCTGACTCTGCCCGATGGCGTCACCGTGTCGCGCGCCGACGAGGTGGTGACTTTCGTGGCGCGCAACCTGGAGCCCTACCGCGGCTTCCACCAGTTCGTGCGCGCCGCCAAGCTGATCCTGGAGCGCCGCCCCAACGTCCATATTATCGTGGTCGGCGGCGACGGCGTGAGCTACGGACGCAAGCCCACCGGCGACAAGACCTACCGCGAACTGATGTTGGAACAGGTGCCGCTGGACCCGGCCCGGGTGCGCTTCGTCGGCCGGCTGGCCTATGACCAGTATCTCAAGGTGTTGCAGATATCCTCGGCGCATATCTACCTCACCGTGCCGTTCGTGCTGTCCTGGTCGATGTTGGAGGCGATGGCGGCGGGCTGCCTGGTGCTGGGTTCCGACACGCCGCCGGTGGCCGAGGTGATCGAGGACGGCCACAACGGCCTGCTGGTCGATTACTTCTCGCCGGCCTCCGTCGCGGACGCGGTCGATCGGGTGCTCGACCACCCGGACCGCATGGCCGCGCTGCGCCGCGCCGCGCGGCGCACGGCGCGGCAACGCTACGCCCTGTCGGAATGCCTGCCGCGCCACATCGCGTTGATCGAGGACTTGGCCCACGGCCACGTGCCGCCGCCCTCGATGACCGGTCAGGCGCGCTGGCACGGCGGCGCGGCGGCGGCGGCGGGCGCGCAAGGCCCCCTCGTGGTCGCCCCCACCGGCATGCGCACCGCCTTCGATTAGTCGGCGGCGGCGCGGTAAAGACGACCCTCGCCCTCTGGACAAGGGGGAGAGGGTGGGCGCGCGCAAGCGCGACCGGGTGAGGGGGTTTTTCTCAAGCGGCACAAAGCCATGCGGTTTGCCGCTTGCTCCCCACCCTCACCCTCCCATGGCTACGCCATGGGCCCCTCCCTCTCCCGCCCGGGCGGGAGAGGGGACGGTTAATCGCCCCCGGCGGCGCGGATTGCCTTGGCGGCGGCGAGAAGTTGCGCGCCGAGGGGGCCGGCGGCGGCCACGTAGGTGTCTTCCAGCGGCAGGGTGGCGGCGCGCCACGCGGCCACGTCCTCGGCGGTAAGCTCGTAAATATCCATGCCGTTGGCCAGGGCTATTTCATAAGCCTCGGCCTCCTGGGCGACGATGCCGTCGCGCAACTCCGCCTCCGCCGCGCGCGCCGCCTGGGTCAGGATCGCGCGTTGGCTCTCGTCGAGTCCTTGCCAGAAGCGCTCGTTGATGATGACCACGAATTCGAGACCCGACTGGTTGGTCAAAATCAGCTTGTCGAGCACCTGATAGAGCTTGCGTTCGCGCACGCCGATCAAGCCGGTGGTGCCGCCGTCGACGGTGCCGCGCTCATAGGCCAGATACTGGCGCGACCCGGAAATATTGGTCGCCGCGCCGCCGAGCAAGTTCACGAAGGCCTCGAACGCCTTGCCCGGCGTGCGAATCTTGAGGCCCTTCAGGTCCTCGGGCCGGCGCACCACCGCGTCGCGCATGAACAGCACCATCAGGCCGTAGGGCTGCCACCACAGCGGCCGCGCGCCCTTGTCGATCATCGCCTGGTCGATCGGGCCGCGCACGGTCGAGCCGGGCGCGGTGGCGCGGCGCATCAGCTCGTGCGTGTTGAGCAGGAACGGCACGTTGAAGATGTCCACCGCCGGAATCGTGCCGGCGAAGCGGGCCAGCGAGGCCGTGCCCATTTCGATCTGGCCCGAGGCGACCGCGATCGGCACTTCCTTGTCGGTGAAAAGCTGCGCGCTGGGATAGATTTCCACCACCATCTCGCCGTCGCTGGCGGCCTCCACCAGTTCCTTGAAGCGCACCAGGTTCTGGCCGAGATGAGACATGATCGGCAGTTGCAGGGTCACCCGCAGCTTGGTTTCGGCCGCGGCCGGCGCGGCGGCGACAAGCAGCAGGGCCAGGCTCGCGAACAGCAGGCGTCTCATGCCGCGTCTCCCCTTGCCGTCGTCCGGTCGTAAGCGAGGTAGTCGGCCAGCCCGCTGATTTCGTGCATGTCGGCGAAGCCGGCGATGGCCCCGGTGTCCGCCTTGCCGTCGCGGCGCAGCACGGCAAGCATGGTCTCCATCGCCTGGGTCGCGGCGAGCAGATTGGTAATCGGGAAGATCGCCATGGCAAAGCCCAGCCCGCCCAACGCGGCCGCGTCCCGGTACGGGGTCTTGCCGCCCTCGACCATGTTGGCG
>SMVB01451899.1_pt1 | contig 12387 bp, 12 predicted proteins | sample 2456461 | NCBI WGS metagenome assembly SMVB01 (sample SAMN11095934, study PRJNA526329) | marine sediment metagenome | biome: Marine sediment; feature: Surficial sediment; material: Deep marine sediment; isolation source: Hadal surficial sediment | place: Pacific Ocean | collected 2014-05 | depth...
CCCTGCCAGCGACCCTGTCTGACGAACTGGCCAGCAACCCGTTTATGCGCACACGTGAACAAACGGTTTTAAACGCCGCCCGTTTGATCGAGCCCGAAACCACATCCGGCAGCTCAGCCATGGCTGTCATTCGCGCATGGAAAGACCGGATTTAAAAGGCTTTTTTACTTGACCCGGCGCCTGCAAACCGCATAATAGCGAACCATAATCAATAATTAAACGGAGTTCGTGTGTATTCTCGCTTTTACTTAGCGTTGTTGTGCCTGTTTCTGGCCAGTTGTGCCGCCGGCAACAAAACCATCGTGGACTCCGAACCGGTCGACACCGCCACCCCGGAAGACCTTCCAAAGGGCTCCGGTGAGTCGATCGATGAACATCTTTTCGTACCCGAACCTGTTGAGGCACTTCCCGAAAGCCCGGCGCAGCAAACCGGCGAGCTGAGCCCTGTATATACCAATGTCTGGGCGCGTCTGGTAGATGACTTTTCTCTGCCGGGCTGTAATGACCACCAGACTTCACGCGACTGGGCGGATTGGTACGCCGGGCATCAGGAGTATATGGCGCGCGTGATGAAACGTGCCCAGCCGTGGATATTTTTCATTACCGAACAACTCGAACAACGCGGCTTGCCTGGCGAACTGGCCTTGCTGCCGATCGTTGAATCCGCCTATGACCCGTTTGCTTATTCCAGTGGCCGCGCACTGGGTACATGGCAATTTATCAGTTCGACCGGCAAGTACTATGGCCTCAAACAAAACTGGTGGTATGAAGGACGCCGGGACGTCTGGTCCTCAACCAACGCGGCACTGGACTACCTGGAGTATCTGAACAAGAAATTTGACGGCGACTGGCTGCTGGCACTGGCCGGCTACAACTCGGGTGAAAACCGGGTCGCGCGGCGGGTTGAAAAAAACCGGAAGGCTGGCAAACCGGCTGATTTCTGGAATATCCGCTTGCCGAAAGAGACCAAGGGCTATGTACCAAAATTGCTGGGTCTGACCTGCCTGTTCAAGGACCCGTCAAGTTATGATTTTGAATTACCGGTGGCGGCTAACCAGGCAGTTATCGAGGCAGTGGATGTGGGCGAACAAAGCGATTTGGTACTGGTGTCCCAGTTAAGCGGCATCAGTGTTGACGTGTTATTCAGCCTCAACCCGGGCTTCAATCGCTGGGCAACATCCCCCGACGGACCCTGGCAAATAGTTCTTCCCATCGTCGGCGCGGAAAAACTACAACAGGCATTGTTATCCCCGGCGCCACCACGCCTGATGAAATGGGACCAGGTCGCGGTGCAAAGCGGCGACACCCTGTCCGAACTGGCTGCCAGACACCACGTACCGGTTTCTGTGTTACGCAGCAGCAACAACCTGAGCAGCGATATGATCCGGGTCGGCCAGAAGCTGCGACTGCCCCGCGATCAGCAATTACTTGTAGACCCACTGTATGTCGCAGCGGCCAGCGAACTGCAAAAACTGCAGTCCGGCCTGATCGCATCCGAACGTACGACTTACAAGGTGCGCCGGGGCGACAGCTTGTCTGTAATCGCTATGCGCAACAAGGTAAGCGTCAGGGATCTGCAGAAATGGAACAATATTTCAGACCCGCGTAAATTGCGCGCCGGTCAGACACTGACGTTGTTCCACAGCGCAGCACCATCTGCTGTCACAACCAGCAGTGGCACCTCCAGGCACACCGTCCGTCGTGGTGACTCATTGTGGAGCATATCCAAACGATATAAAGTCAAGGTCAATGACCTGATGCGCTGGAACGGCCTGAGCAAGAACTCCGTTATCCAGCCCGGGCAATCCATCAAGGTCAGTCTGTAACACATACGGCGTACGCCGGTAAAACCTGACGCGAGAGTCCGGAATGTTTTCACTTCGATTTGCAATAATTTGTGGGCTAAGCCTGTTGCTGTTCTATGCCAATGCATTTGCGCTTGAGCTTGCCGGTGAAACGGTTCAGGGCGGCTTGATATTTGGCAAGGCTGAGCCCGGCAGCAGCGTTTCACTGGATGGCGTGAAGTTGCCGGTTTCTGCACAAGGTCAGTTTGTTATTGGTTTTGGTCGTGATGAAACAGGTGTCCGGAAACTGGTCGTCACCCTTCCGGATGGCGCAACAAGTGAAACACAATTGCAGGTGCGGGTGCGTGAATACGCCATTGAGCACGTAGACGGCCTGCCACCGGCAACCGTGACACCCGACCCTGCTGCGACCGCCAGAATAAAAGAAGACGCGCGTATGGTGGCTACAGCGCGTCAGCGGCGTGATAATAACGCATATTACGCTGATGGCTTCAGTTGGCCCGCCAAGGGGCGCATCAGCGGTGTCTATGGCAGCCAGAGGGTGCTCAACGGGAAACCACGCAGGCCACACTTCGGTCTCGACATCGCAGCGCCCGACGGGTCCCCTGTTTACGCCCCCGCCGACGGCCTGATAACGATGACCCATCCGGACATGTATTTTTCCGGCGGCACGATCATTCTCGACCACGGCCAGGGCCTGTCATCCACGTTTCTGCATTTGAGCAAAATTCTGGTAGAGGCAGGGACATTCGTCCGGCAGGGTGATCTGATCGCGGAAATCGGCTCCACCGGACGTGCCAGCGGCCCGCATCTGGATTGGCGAATGAATTGGCTGGACCGAAGAGTTAATCCTCAGCTGTTGCTTGGTGAATAAGGTGTTCAAACTCTGAACTGTCATCCCCGCGAAAGAACGTCATCCCCGCGAAAAATCGTCATTCCCGCGAAAAATCGTCATTCCCGCGAAAGCGGGAACCCCTCAACGATCCCGAGAGGGTAAAGAGAGGCACGATTAAAACTCTCGGTGTGCTTGCCGAGGTCCCCGCTTTCGCGGGGATGACGGTGCGATGGGGATGACGTTCTTACGCGGGAATGAACTTCTTTCGCGGGGATGATGTTTGCTTAACTGACAGATTTGTCCAGTCGTACCGGTGCACCTGCACCTGCCACATAACCACCGTCAACACCCTTGGTCGCCACCGATACCGCGTTGTGCGGGTGAAGGCTCTCATAGTGGGTGCAACGTATCCAGAAATCCAGGATGCGATCATCAGCGTTCAGGGCGGTCTGTATGCGGCGACCCGAGTCTTCACAGAACATCAGGTTGCGCCCGTTGAGCAAGGCAAAGGCCTGCTCGTCTTCGCGTTTGACGGTTGCCTGCACCGGTGTTTGCAGCGAATTTTCCACTTCGTCAATCAGTTCAATGATCGGAAACATCTGAAATGTCGGTGTCAATCGAACCCTGATTTCGGCAGCACTGCGCTGACTGTGCGGCGTGGCAACGATGCCTTCTTCTGAGCCCAGCCATTCGCGGACCTGTGCAAAATCAACCGGCTTCGAAGCGTCAAAATCCTGGTCAAACTGATCCTGAATCAACTGGCGCGCCAATGCCGCTGAACATGGGCAGGTGCTGGAATACAGAACTTCGAGCCCCATTTCCAGGCTGAACTCCTGGTCTTCCAGAATACCGATCATAGAAACCGGGTAACGGCGCCAGCCAACATTATCGCTTTCCAGCGCCTTGCGCCGGATCACAAAGTCAAAATCTACCCTCACCAGGGCACGGTCGCTCAAGCCTTTGTGGGAGTCGAGGAACGTGCGCAGCAACTGCCGCAATGCACAAGGGGTCAAAGGCCGTTCCTGAAATGCCTGGTTGAGGTGCAGGTATAAACGCGACATATGAATACCACGGACATCGGGATCCACCAGGTTGACATAAGCGGTTACGCGCGCGGTTGACTGGATCAGGTTGCCCTGATCATCCTCGATCCGCACCGGCAACTCGATGTCGTCCATCCCGACCCACTCGAGCTTGCCACCGATCAGCGGCAAAACCTCATTGGCTATGTCCGGCATCTCGCGCAATACACTTTCAAAAGATTTCATATTTGAACACTCATTGTCCGTTTTCAGGGTCAGGCCACGACCATCGAGCCAGGGATATCTGTTGTACCAGACCCGATTTCAAGCTGTTGCATGGCAACGAAACGCAATTATCGTTGAAATGTACCCGCTTAGGCAAAGAAAACCGCAAAAAAAACGGCCCGGAGGCCGTCTTCTTATTTATTGGTCGGGGCGAAAGGATTCGAACCTTCGACCCCTACAACCCCATTGTAGTGCGCTACCAGGCTGCGCCACGCCCCGACACTTTTCCTTCCAAAGCTTAACATTGGAAGGACGCAGCATATTACCTGAAATTGCGGGAGTCGAAAAGGGGCACCGTCATCCCGGGGCGCGAATAGCGGGCGTCTCTTCGCACATCCATGTGCTCTCGCGACAGTTGTACATCCATGTATAGGCCCGGGACCCCTTAACGATCCCGAGAGGGTGAAGAGTGCGTAGGGTGCGTTACTTGTAACGCACCATCGCGCTCAAAAAACGATGCGTTAAAAAACAACGCACCCTACGGTGCACAAAAAAAAGCGCCCGGAGGCGCTTTTCCAAATTTGATCCAATAAAGTCTCAGCGTTTCAGCGTGTGTAGTACCTGCTCCAGTTCCAACCGCACCTGGCGGATGATCTGGTGGCTGCGACTGACGTCAAACTGGGCGGTTTCGCCCTCGAGCTGCTGACGGGCGCCACCGATGGTGAAACCCTGCTCGTATAACAAACTTCGTATCTGGCGAATCATGATCACATCACCGCGCTGATAATAGCGGCGGTTGCCCCGGCGTTTTACCGGTTTGAGTTGTTCAAACTCCTGTTCCCAATAGCGCAAAACATGTGGCTTGACGCCACATAATTCACTTACCTCGCCGATCGTAAAATAACGTTTCGCGGGTATTGGCGGTAAATCTTTTTCAATCCCCGGGTTCAACATAAGCTTCGACCCTTGCACGTAGTTTTTGCCCGGGTCTGAAGGTGACTACCCGACGGGCAGAAATAGGAATTTCTTCACCCGTTTTGGGATTTCGTCCCGGACGTTGATTTTTTTCGCGCAGCTGAAAGTTTCCAAATCCTGAAAGCTTCACATTTTCTCCACCCTCCAGGGCAACCCGGATAATTTCGAAATAAGCGTCTACAAATTCTTTTGCCTCACGTTTGTTCAAACCAACTTCGTTAAACAAGCGATCGGCGATATCTGCCTTAGTCAATGACATTATAAACCTCTGAGCTGAGCATCCAGTCGCTGCTCCAGGCCCGAAATTACCTTTTGGACCAATGAATCAACGACTTCGTCTGTTAGAGTGCAAGAAACATTCTGTAAAATCAAGCCAATAGCCAAACTTTTGTAACCTTTTTCAACATTTTGGCCTGCGTACAGGTCGAATAATATCAGATTTGTCAGTAAATCACCTGACAAATCAATAACATTCGTGCGGATTTCCGCATAAGAAACTTTTTCCGGAACCAGCAAAGCCAGGTCCCGTCTGACCGACGGAAAGCGCGAAATACTTTTCATGTATGGTAATTCACGTTTTGAAAGTAAGTTTATATCAATTTCAAACGCAAACAGCGGATGTTTGATTTCAAATTGTTTAACAATCGCTGGATGTACGCTGCCTATCCAACCGATATCAACATCGTCAATTGAAACCATGGCTGCCTGCCCCGGGTGGAGCCATGCAAGCTCTGTATTGCGGAATTTAACTTCGCCTGATTCACCACGTAGTGACAACATGGCTTCAAGATCACCTTTCAGATCAAAGAAATCAGTTGCACGGGATGCGATACCCCACTGCTCAGGAGCAGCGTTCCCACATGCAATGGCAGCAACATGAAATGATTCTGTCAGGCTTTCTGCCTGTTCAAACACGGTCCCGGTTTCAAAAAAATGAACCCGCTCCTGCTGCCGACGTAAATTTCGTGAGGCAGTTTCCAACAGCCCCGGTAATAACGCCGTGCGCATGACTTCAAGATCCGCGTTGAGCGCATTGGCAAGCGGCAGGACGTTGCTGTCCATGAAAAGGCGGCCAAGCAGTTCACGACTGGTGAAGCTGTAGTTGATCGCCTCCTGGTAACCTGCGGCGCACAAGGCCTGCTGTATCGCCTGTAATGAGACCCTCGACTCGCTTACCACACCGGGATCAAGCTCGCCGGAGGGTTGCGCTGCCGGAATATTGTCATAACCGAATATGCGCGCGACTTCTTCGATCAGGTCTTCTTCAATTTCAATATCAAACCGGTCCGAGGGTGCGGTGACCTTCCAAACGCCATCTTTGAAATCCGGTTGCATGCGAAGATCTGTCAGAATCCGAGTGACGTCATCCCGCGCCAGGGACACACCCAGCACCCGATTCAAACGGGCATGGCGCAAGCTGACTATATTTTGTACCGGCAGATCAGGTTCCGATACCGCCTGTATGACCGGTCCGGCCTCACCGCCGGCAATGTCGAGCAATAAAGCGGTAATCCTCTCGATCGCCCTGACCTGCCCTCGCGGATCAACGCCACGTTCAAAACGATGCGAGGCATCGGTATGCAGACCAAGCTCTCGGGCCTTGCCGGAAATGGTCGACGGTTTGAAGTAAGCACTTTCCAGCAGAATGTTGCGGGTGGCATCGGTAACACCACTATCCAGCCCGCCCATAATGCCTGCAATCGCAATTGGCCCCGCCTCATCACAAATCGCCAGCATGCTGGTATCAAGCTCAACCTGCTTGCCATCGAGCAGCTCCAGCTTTTCGCCTTCACGACCGCGTCGAACACTGATTCCGCCCTGCAGACGATCCAGGTCAAAGGCGTGCATCGGCTGGCCAAGTTCCATCAATACGTAATTGGTCGCATCAACCGTCGCGCTGATGCTGCGTATACCGCTGCGTCGCAAGGCCTCAATCATCCACAACGGGGATTCGGCAGTCGGGTCAATACCCCGGATAATTCTCCCGACATAACGCGGGCAGTCATCAGGCTGCTCGAGCCTGACATCAACCACATCTTCTATCGTGGCCGCGACCGACGCGATTTCCAACGCTGTGAACGGCACCCTGCAACTGGCCGAAACATCTTGCGCCAGCCCGCGGATGCTCAGGCAATCCCCACGGTTGGGCGTTAACTCAACCACAATGGAATGATCATCCAGCTCAAGGTAGGTTCGCAGATCTTCGCCAAGCGGGGCGTCGGCAGGCAATTCCATCAATCCGTCATGGTCTTCTGACAGACCGAGTTCGCGGGCTGAGCAGGCCATGCCAAATGATTCGACACCGCGTAATTTTGCTTTGTTAATTTTGAAATCGTCGCCAAGAACGGCACCCACTTTCGCCAGCGGGATTTTTATTCCGGGCCGTGCATTTGGTGCGCCACATACCACCTGAACAGTCTCGGCACCACCTGAACCAAAATTTATTTTGCAGACCCTCAGCTTGTCGGCATCAGGATGGTCATCACAACTGACGATTTCAGCAACGACCACGTTTGAAAACGGTGCCGCAACGGGTTCAGCAACATCCACTTCCAGTCCGGAAGCGGTCAGCCTGCTGGTTAACTCATCGATTGCCAGGTCTGTATCAACCCACTTCTTCAGCCAATTTACGCTAAATCGCATGCCCCGACCCTCAGTGGAACTGGCGCAAAAAGCGCACGTCATTTTCAAAGAACTGACGCAGGTCAGTCACACCATAACGCAACATGGCGAGGCGCTCCGCACCCATGCCAAAGGCGTAACCGATATACTTTTCACTATCCACCCCGCAGGCTTTCAACACGTTTGGATGAACCATGCCGCAGCCCAGAATTTCCAGCCACCCGGGCGGCTTTCCGTCTCCCCTGTCCCAGGCGATGTCCACTTCGGCTGAAGGCTCGGTGAACGGGAAGTAGGACGGCCTGAAGCGCATTTCCATCGGCGATTCAAAAAATGCGTCAACAAATGTCTGCAACACGCCTTTTAAATCGGCCATCGTTACGGTCTCGCCCACCAGCAGTCCTTCGACCTGGTGAAACATGGGTGTATGCGTCTGGTCTGAATCGCTGCGAAACACTTTACCGGGTGCAATGATACGAATCGGCGCTCCGCGCTTTTTCATCTCACGGATTTGAACCGGTGATGTATGGGTTCGCAACAGGCGGCCATCGCCGAAGTAAAAGGTATCGTGCATGGCGCGCGCTGGATGATGTGGGGGGAAATTTAAAGACTCAAAATTATAATAATCATCTTCAACTTCCGGGCCGGTGGCTATGTCGTAACCCAGCCTGGAAAAAATATCGGAAATACGCTGCATCGTGTGCGTTACAGGATGCAAGCCACCACGTTGCCGGCCTCTGCCAGGAAGAGTGACATCAATTTTTTCACTGACCAGGCGTTGATTCAGGTCTGCTATTTCCAGTGCTTGCCTGCGTTCTCCAAGTGCATCTGTCAATTCGGCTTTTGCCTGGTTGACCGCCTGTCCAAACGCCTTGCGCTGTTCATGCTCCATGGAACCAAGCGATTTCAGCAGCGCAGTTATTTCACCTTTCTTACCAAGGTAATGAACCCGCAAATGATCCAGCGCAGGCAATTCCTCACAGACTGAAATTTCAGCCAGTGCCTGTTCAAGAATGTTGGTAACCGATTCCACTAATAGCTTTCCAAACACGAATCAAGAAAGAACAACCGCCCTTCCCTGGTTAACTGTCAAAACGGTGCCGGAACCGGCACCCTTGCAAAACGATAACGGGCGGCCGATAGACCGCCCGTGTATCTCAGTTCAACCCAGGTTTGCTTTTGCTTTTTCGGCAAGGGCACCAAAGGCTGCAATATCATGAACCGCGAGATCGGCAAGAACCTTGCGATCGATTTCAATATTGGCTTTGTTGAGGCCGTCAATGAGGCGGCTGTATGACAATCCAAACTGCCGCGCCGCAGCATTGATGCGAATGATCCACAAACGGCGAAACTGACGTTTGCGCTGCCGGCGATCACGGTATGCATACTGACCTGCTTTTGTAACAGCCTGTTTGGCAACCCGGAAAACCTTGCGACGGGCTCCGTAATAACCTTTGGCCTGCTTTAATACTTTTTTATGCCGCGCTCTGGCGACAACACTACGTTTTGCTCTAGCCATTTTCTGAGCCTCCTGTTAAGCGTACGGCAATAAACGTTTGACGACTTTCTTGTCTGCGGCACTGATTTTATCTGTGCCACGCAAGTTGCGTTTACGCTTGGTGCTCATCTTGGTCAGAATGTGACTTTTAAATGCGTACCCGCGTTTAAAATTGCCTGAGGCAGTTTTCTTGAAACGCTTGGCCGCACCCCGATTGGTTTTCATCTTGGGCATGATCTACTCCTGGTGGCCTTTTCAGGCCTGTTAATATGCGCTACTCAAGCGACCGGTGAAGTTTTTCCCGGCGCTTAACCATTTGCTCGGTAACGCTTCTTCAAAAATGTGACTTTTACCCAACCTCGGTAAATATTGTCACGGTAAAAACTATCGATCACGCTTTTTTAGCGTTGATCATCATTGTTAACTGGCGGCCTTCCATTTTTGGCATCTGCTCGACAACCGCCTCGTCGATCAAATCATCCCGCACCCGGGTCAGCATTGCTGCACCGAGTTCCTGGTGTGCCATTTCGCGCCCCCGGAAGCGCAAGGTAATTTTAACCTTGTCACCATCACCCAGAAAACGCCGAACATTTCGCATCTTGACCTGGTAATCGGCAGTTTCTGTACCCGGTCTGAATTTGACTTCTTTGACGTGGGTAACCTTTTGTTTCTTCTTGGCTGCCTGGCCTTTCTTTGCCTGCTCAAAACGGTATTTGCCGTAATCCATAATCCGGCACACGGGTGGCTCGGCATTTGGTGCGATTTCCACCAGATCCATAGCCTGTTCTACTGCCAGTTCGAGCGCCTGCTCAACCGGCATGATCCCTGCTTGTTCTCCGTCCTGATCAATCAACCTGATCTGCGGTGCAATTATGTCCCCGTTGCGCCGCGTTTCTTTTTTCGATGCGATGTTAAATTCTCCAGTTAATTATCTTTTATGTCCCGCCGGGCGATTTCAGTTTCAAGGTGCTGTGCAAAGTCCGCAATTTCCATGCTCCCCAGGTTTTCTCCTTCCCGGGTACGCACCGCCACGGTTCCTTCTTCAACCTCACGATCACCCACTACAAGCAGGAATGGAACCCTGTTTAAAGTGTGATGGCGGATTTTAAAGCCGATCTTCTCATTTCTCAAGTCTAATTCTACTCGGAATCCCTGATTTTCAAGGGATTCGGTAATTTCTTTACACCTTTCGTCCTGTCTGTCGGTAATATTCAGCACCGCGATCTGCACTGGCGACAGCCAAACAGGCATCTTGCCAGCATAATTTTCAATCAGAATTCCGATGAAACGCTCCAGCGATCCGAGGATAGCGCGGTGCAGCATAACCGGTGTCTGACGCGATCCATCTTCCGCCACGTACTGTGCACCAAGGCGCTCCGGCATGATGAAATCCAGTTGCAAGGTGCCGCACTGCCAAACCCGGCCGATCGTGTCCTTGAGTGAAAAATCAATCTTCGGACCATAGAACGCACCGTCACCCGGGTTTACCTTGTAATCGATACCGCTACTTTCCAACGCGGATTCAAGCGCGCTTTCCGCCAGGTCCCACAGTGAATCATCACCGATACGCTGTTCCGGTCGGGTCGATAACTCAACCATTACCTGATCAAAACCAAAATCATGATAGACGCTGTATAGCAGGCTCAAAAAGGACGCGACCTCTGCCTGCACCTGATCCGGTGTACAGAAGATATGTGCATCGTCCTGGGTGAAACCGCGCACCCGCATCAGACCATGCAAGGCACCGGACGCTTCATTGCGGTGGCAGGAACCGAATTCCGCCATCCGCAGCGGCAGATCCCGGTAACTTCGCAGGCCCTGGTTAAAAATCTGCACATGACAGGGACAGTTCATCGGCTTGATCGCAAATGTACGGTCTTCGCAACCGGTGAGGAACATATTATCGATAAACTTTTCAGCGTGCCCGGATTTTCGCCACAGGCTAATATCAACGATTTCGGGTGTGTTGACTTCCTGGTACCCGGCGCGGCGCAAACGCTTGCGCATATAGTCTATGATCACGGTATAAATGGTCCAGCCATGGTCGTGCCAAAACACCATGCCGGGTGCTTCTTCCTGGAAGTGAAACAGATCCAGTTGTTTGCCGATCCGACGATGATCGCGCTTTTCGGCTTCCTCCAGGTTGTGCAGATGAGACTTCAGCTCTTTTTTGCTGGGCCATGCAGTCCCATAGATCCGCTGAAGCATTTCATTGTTGCTGTCCCCACGCCAGTAGGCACCGGCCAGCTTTGTCAGTTTGAACTGGCCAAGGTGTGACGTGTTTGGCACGTGCGGTCCTCGGCACAGGTCAATGAATTCAGCTTGTTCATATAAGGATAATTCGTCCCCTTCCGGGATCGATTCAATGATTTGAGCTTTGTATTCCTCACCTTTTTGCCGGAAAAACTGAATCGCTTCACCGCGCGACATGACCATCCGTTTTACCGGAAGTGCATCTCCGACCAGACGGCGCATTTCACTGGCAATCTTGTCAAGGTCGTCCGGTTTGAAGCCGGGCTCATACGCAAAATCATAATAGAACCCGTTTTCAATGACCGGGCCAATGGTGACCTGTGCCTCGGGATAAATACGTTGTACTGCCTGGGCGAGCAAATGCGCAGTGGAATGACGGATGATTTCAACACCTTCTTCATCCTTAGATGTGATGATCCGCAAACTGGAGTCACCCTCTATGACGAATGACGCGTCCACAAGTTGCCCATCCACTTCACCGGCCAAAGCAGCTTTGGCCAAACCCGAGCCAATATCAGCCGCAACGTCCATCACGCTGACTGGCTGGTCAAATTGTCGATGGCTACCGTCCGGAAGCGTAATAACTGGCATCACGATCTCTCTGATTTCACTGGCCTAAAACGAACAAAGGACGCAAAGCGTCCCAATGGTTGCTTTGTGTGTGTCTTTTACCTCAAAGGGTGGTTCGTTCCCGCATATTCATGCCGCTATTGTACGCGTGAATGTGTTCGTATCCCACTCTTTTTGGTGGAAAATGCGGGGGAAAGTGGTGGGCACGACTGCTACCCGGCGTGACATCACCCAAGATTACCAGAGCGAACTCAAAACCTCTGAATACGTTGCTATTGCTACATTTCATTGAAAAGAGTATTATCTTAACTACCCCTGAGTGGTCTTGAGTAATAACGGGTACGGACGATCATTTGCGGGTACGTTTGCGGGTACGCAGACAGTAAGAGGGTCTAGCCAGCAGCCAACTGACCAGACCCCACCACAACCAAAGTCGAGAAAAATTAGCTATGGATAAAAAACATATTACACCCAACTGGGATGAACTCAAATTTCAATTTAACGATGGTGGGCGTGCTGACGCAGGATACAAAGGCGAAGCGGGTGATTGTGCTTGCCGTGCCGTATCAATCGCGGTAGGCATCC
>SMVB01095239.1_pt1 | contig 12385 bp, 10 predicted proteins | sample 2456461 | NCBI WGS metagenome assembly SMVB01 (sample SAMN11095934, study PRJNA526329) | marine sediment metagenome | biome: Marine sediment; feature: Surficial sediment; material: Deep marine sediment; isolation source: Hadal surficial sediment | place: Pacific Ocean | collected 2014-05 | depth...
AGCCGCGAGCTCTTCATCGTTCAATTGCCTGTGCGTTGTCGACGCAGGATGAATGACGAGACTCTTCGCGTCACCGACATTTGCCAGATGCGAGAACAATGTCAGCGCCTCAATAAAAGCATCACCCGCCTCCCGCCCACCCGGCAGTTCGAAGCAAAACACGGAACCGCAGCCATTCGGCAAGTATTTCTCGACCAACGGTCTGTATTTACTGTTTGATAAACCAGGGTAACTTACGGTACCAACCCGTTGATCCTTCTGGAGAAATTCAGCCACTACCTGCGCATTCGCCACGTGCTGATCCATGCGCAGCGGCAACGTTTCGACGCCCTGCGCGAGCAGGAACGCATTGAATGGGCTGATTGCGGCACCGAGGTCGCGCAAGGTTTCGGCGCGCAGTTTCATCAGGTAGCCGTAAACGCCGAAAGTCTCGTGAAACGCCAGGCCGTGATAAGCAGGCGACGGATCCGCGACAACCGGAAAACGCCCGTTCGACCAGTTGAATTCGCCGCTATCAACAACAACGCCACCAAGGCTCGTACCGTGCCCACCCAGAAACTTGGTTGCTGAGTACACGGCAATATCGGCGCCCCACTCCAACGGCCTGCATAAATAAGGGGTCGCAAACGTATTGTCGATCATGAGTGGGCATTCGTGTTCATGCGCGATGGCCGCAACAGACTCGATGTCGAGGATGTTGCCGCCCGGATTGCCGATCGTCTCGGCAAACAACAACTTGGTATTTTTGGTGACGGCCGAACGCCAGGCATTCAGATCGTCGGGATCGACGAAGTCGAGGCCCACAGACATCTTGGAGAGAACATGTTTGAATTGCGTGATTGTTCCGCCGTAGAGCGCCGAAGAAGAGACAACATGATCACCGGGTCTGAGCAACGTGAACAACGCTGCTGACTGCGCTGCCAGCCCGCTGGCAAAGGCTACCGCGCCCGCGCCACCGTCGAGATTGGCGACCCGCTCCTCAAACGCCGCTACCGTCGGATTCATGATGCGCGAGTAAGTGTTGCCGTATTCCTGCAGGTTGAAATACGCGGCAGCCGACGCCGTGTCTTCGAAGACGTAGCTTGTCGTTTGATAAATGGGCAACGCGCGCGCCCCGGTGGTCGGATCAGGACGGCTGCCGGCATGTACCGTACGTGTTGCGAACCCGAAGTCTCGGTCCGAGTCTTGCTTGCTCATTGGCGCTCCACCGCGCGGAGGAGCCGCACTATTCTTCGTCGGCGGTTTCCGACTCTTCGGCGGGCATCAATGCCTCAGTATCATCGGTCGCAGCTGCGGCATCCGCACTGTCGTCTGTCTCCACAGCCGGCGTTGCGGCGCTTGGCCTGCAATCCCAGCCCCAGCCCTGCAACTTGGCGACGAATTCTTCGGTTTTCCTTTCGCAATAGCCGACTTCAGCTGTCGCACTCCACAGTACCTGCCGCTCACCGGGGGCTTCGGTGTCCTTGTAGTAATGCACCTCGCAGGGCACCGACACGCCGGGATCAGTCAGTATTTCGACCCGCCGTGTCAGGTCGCCGTTGGTGCATTTATAGGACGTGGCGCCCTGACCAAAAGCTGCACACGGTATCGCTGTCGCCAATAGAAAAATCATGGTTTTGCTCTTCATGTCGCCTACCCCAAGAAATTCGAATTACAGCCCGAGTATAGCAACGCGCGAGCGTGATAAGCATCAGTCTACGACTGAGTATTTCCGGGCACGGCGTAGGCTGAGCGAAATCGGCGTCGGCTTGAATATCGGTTCCGCGACTGGCCGTCCAACGAAATATCCTTGCACCATGTCGACGCCCAGTTCCCCCAGTAATTCCAGGGACTCGGCGTTTTGCACGTACTCGGCGATGGTCTGCATGCCCGCTTCACGGCCGATCTCCGCGATTAGCTTGATCATCTTCTGGTCGACCCGATTGTTGAGCATATCCTCAACGAATGAACCGTCAATCTTGATGTAGTCGAATTTCAGTTTCTGCAAATGGCTGAATGAACTGTATCCAGTGCCAAAATCATCGAGTGCAAATTGACAACCAAGGTTACGCAGCGCGTCTATCTGGCGCTCGACATGTGCAGGTCGACGAATGGCCAGGCTCTCGGTAATTTCAAGAATGATGTCGGTCGGCAATACGCCATTCTCCTTGAAGGTTTTCTCAATAAAATTGACCAAGTCATCATTTTCAAACGCATGCGCTGACAGGTTGATCGATAGTTTGATCACCTTGTCCGGCCGCGAATACTCCGCATAGGCCATGGCCGCATGACGAATCATCCAAAAGTCGATTTCGGTCATCAACCCAAACCGTGCGGCCGAGGGCAGGAACGCATCGGGCAACACCAGTTTGCCATCTTCGCTGCGTAGCCGAATCAATACCTCATGGTGTGTCGTCTCACCCGAGTCGATACGGTTGATCGGTTGAAAGCGCAGCTCGAATTCGTCTTTATCCAATGCCCGTCGAAGCCTGTTCATCCAGCCGACGTCGGCGGTCCTGCTGAGAGTCAGGTCCTCCGACTGTTCGTAAAAATGCATTCGATTACGTCCAGCCGACTTGGCTTCCCGACAGGCGATGTCGGCCTGATTGATCAAGTCGTCGTAATGCAGGTTGTCCCCGCTGATAAGCGCAATTCCGATGCTGCAATGCACGTGAAAGACCTGATCCTTCTCGATATGTGCCATGCGCCGCATGTTTTCGAGAACGGTCTGTGCCGATGAACGCGCAGTGCGAACATCGGCACGGCGCACAAGGATTACAAATTCATCGCCACCGAAGCGACCAACGATATCGTCGCGCCTGACACTACTTCGCAGCTCCTTGGCAACTTTGCAAATCAGTCGGTCGCCGGCCGGATGACCGCAAGCATCATTGACGTATTTGAATTGGTCAAGATCGATAAACAATAGTGCACTGCTGGTCCCATTGCGCATGACGCCCAGAATTTCCTGCTTCAGCTCTTCAACGAAACGTCGCCGATTAAAGAGCCCTGTCAGGCTGTCGTGATTGGCGAGTTCAAGCAGTTTGGCATCACGCTGCCCGAGTGCTAACACGGTCGTCTCAAGCGCCTCAACGATGTCGGAGATTTCACGATGCTCGGCGGGTTCAAACTTGACAGTGAGATCGCCCTTCGCAAGCTGCCGGATGGGTTTCTGCAGACTGGATATCGATGCGAGGGCATTGCGCAACGCGTACCGACCATACAATCCAAATATAACCAGCAAGATGACCAGTATCAGGACTGCAACCCTGATATTTGACAACAATTGATTGTGAAACAGGACGAAATCGAGGTGAATCCCAACAAAACCGACGAGCTCTGTTGGTACCTCACCTGCAGTGTTCAATGGGTCAAACTCAAACAGACCATCGCCCGGAAGCGACTCCACCCAGACCGGCGCGAGAATCTCGAATTGGCGCGGATCCAGGATACCGGCTTGCATGAGGTACGGCTTGTCGTTGCCGATAACAGCAACCGCTTCAAGGAGCCGATCCTCTGACAGATCCTGGGCTGCGTCGGCCACCTCCTTGCTGTCCACCGAAAACAGCACGCGGCCGTCTTTATCGAAGTAAGCAACACGACGAATCTCGGGATATCGCTCAACAAAGCTCTCCAGCCGCATCAACGCTTCGTTGTCTTCGTCCAGGTACAGGGGTGATCCGAGTTCATTCAATTCCTCAGTCCACTGCAAAGCCCACCGGCTGTAATTATCCTGTAACACCCACTGCCCGCCCCAATAAAGACTGGCAATTGCAAACAGACCAATCAAGCCGGCACTCAACACCTGGATCGAGAGAATCTCGTTCACGAGCAAGCGTTTGCCACTTGCTGCGCGCTTGCGTCGCAAGTACCTGCAGAAACGCCCTTTGATGATGGCGAGGCGATTCATAATTTGTCAGCGGTTTTGGCGACGGTTTGTTTCTTGAGCACACTGTCGTTCGTTCTGACGCGGATCTCGGACAAGCGAGTAATCGGCGGAACCTTGTCGATCTCACCGGCCTGTATCCGGCGAACAATGCTGACGATGGTCTCGGCGATGTCGGAAGCGACAGTCGAGATGCTGATGGCCGCACCCATTGCCAGCATGGACTCGTTCGGCACGGTAACGGGAACCTGCTGACGATTCGCTTCATCCAGCATCTGTTTGAGCACACGCGCGCTCAGGATACGGTCGTCGGGGAACAGCCAGAAACCTTCGATGTCGCGTACCATGCGGCGAAAGAAAAACAGTGTTTCCTGATCGGAGTGAGCGATTCGCACACGCAGCTCCAGATCGAGTTCGGCAGCCGCTACTTCTGCCTCGGCAATCAAGTCGTCATGACCTTCGCCGATGATAAGTCCAATGCGTGTCAGCGTTGGGTCGATTTTCTTCCAGGCCTTGAGTTGTGCCGCTAGCGGCGCGAGCGCGGCGACGCCTCGACTCTTGTCATCAACGAGATCGTAGTCCTGATAATTGAATACCTGGCTGAAAACAACCGGCACGTCGGACATGGCGACCGACGACTGTGCCGCACGCAGACCAATCGCCAGGACGGCAACGGACTTCGAATCGTTGATAGAACGAAGCACAGAGACAGGAGGTCGACTTCTGTCACTGAGATCGTAGACGACGATGTCTTCGAAATGATGCGCCAATTCGGTGGCCACATCCGCATAGGCGGCCTGATTGCTCGTCAACACAATCGCAACAGGCGGCAGCTGCGGCGGCTTCGGAACGTCGGCGGGGTCTGTCGTTTTCACCACGACCTCCGGCACGCTGCCCGCTGGATCCGTATCGGGTGACAACGTCGCGCAGCCGGCAAACAGCAGCACCGCGAAACTCATCGCGATGCGTACCGACGTCCTTGCCGTAGTGCCAATTGCGCGCATTCCTGGCGCCTCTTATGTTAAGTAGTCAAGCTTCCAAGACGACCTTCTTTGTAACGGATAAGCAGGGTATTTTCTGTGTTCCAGGTCATAGCTGCGAACACTGATTCCACAGGCGGCAGGGGCTTGTTTTCAGTATGCTGTCGTGGCCTGACAAGGCGAATAAATACAACAACAGGGGAATACACAATGAGAACAATCAGAAATAGCGGCAAGTTGCTTGCCGTTACTGCAGCACTGTTTCTAGTCGCCGTACCGGCGATGGCCCAGGACGATGACGAAGGCCCGATAACCCAGGGCGATGATGCCAAGTACCTGCACATTTACTACGTCAAGTTCAAACCGGGCCAGCGTGAAACGGCAATGGAAATCATCAGCGAGCACTTTGTGCCGGCCACTGAGAAGGCGGGCACGAATCCACCCATAATCGCGATTCATTTCCAGAGCGGCAAATGGGACGCGGCATTTTTCTGGGAACTTGGCGGTGGAATGGCCGACCTTGAGTGGTATCGCTCACCGAACGACATCAAGTGGTTTGCAGCGCTGGCCGAGCTGGAAGGGGGTTCGGAACAGGCCACGGCAGTATGGCAGTCGTATCTTGACACGGTGGCAGAGGACCAGAACGAGGTCGGCCATCACCACGTACCGGAAGCGGACTAAACGCCGATATCTTCGTTCCAGAGCGAAGGGTTCGATGCGATGAAGTCACGCATTAATTGCCGGCATTCTTCGTTGTCGACGATTTCGAGCTCTACGCCTCTGGAACGCAGGTAGTCCTCGGGTCCCTGAAAGGTCTGGTTTTCACCGACCACGACTCTGGGAATGCCGTACAGCAGGATTGCACCGCTGCACATGTCGCACGGTGACAATGTCGAATACAGCACGGCACGACGATAGTCGCGTGCCGGTAATCGGCCCGCATTTTCGAGACAATCCATTTCGGCGTGCAGCACCGGGCTGTCTTTCTGCATCCGTTGATTGTGCCCTCGACCGACGATGCGGCCGTCGATGACGAGCACCGAGCCGATCGGAATACCACCGGCTGCCAGCCCTTTGCGGGCCTCATCCATTGCGGCTGCCAGGAACTTATCCATCCCTTAAATCTACGCTACTTCGCTCAGCGACAGAAGAAACCAGTAAACCATCAGCCAAACATCAGGCATAAGTCAGCCCACCGTCAGGCCGCTCATCAGACGTTGCAGCATTCTGTATTCCTCGAATTAGTCCACAGTAGAGGGAAAGTCCATGTTTCGGCTAATCACCATTTCGGCCATTGTCGCAATGTCACTCGCGACCAGCGCATGTGGCAGCATTTTCTATGCGGGACAACAGAACTCCGTCACGTATCGCAGCATCGACTCGCAAATGTCGGAGGAGCTCAGAGGCTCTGTCAGAACCGTGCTTGTGCGCCCCAGCGACATCCCGGCGACGCTATCCGTGGAAGGCGATTACAAGAAGCAGGTGCCTACCCCGGGTGAAGGAGCCGCCTCTGGTGCCAGCGCCGGTTTCGCGGTAACGGGGCAGATGATTGCCGAAGACCCCAGGGGCTTACTGATAGCCCCGATAATCCTGCCAGTCGCCGTTATTATCGGCACGATCGGCGGCGCAGCGGCCGCGAAGATTCAGCAGGAAATCCAGCAGTTCAGGGATGAACTGACGGACGATCTCACTGAAAATCCGAGCAAACCTCTTGGCAGCACGATGCTGGCGGCTGCGTTGCGATTTCGACTTGAAAAAACGCAGGACTTCGAGCCACTGAAACCGTCGGCAGATTCCCAATTTCCAGTTGCTGCAGACGCGATTCTTGAGGTTCGAGTGACAGGCCTGACGATCATGGTGAACGGTAAAAATGCAACCATGACCACGACGGCGGTCGCGAGTCTTCGCCGTAGTCCGGACGAAACCATCGAGTACCAGAAATTTTATCGGTATAGCCAAAAGGACAAACTCAGTAACTGGGTCAAGGATGAAAATCTTCTGTGGACTACCTACGTCGGCCAGGCGTTGCGCCATTTCAACAGGCAGATCAGCGGCGACTTTTTCGAAACCATATTGCTCAGGCATGTCTTGAGACCCACCGCAAACGAGACACCGTCTAACGACTCTTCGCTGCGTATTTGGAACAGGACTGTAAAAACAACAACGCCAATCCTTTCCTGGGAGTTATTCCTGCTTGGCGACGACCCCTACGGAGAGTGGACCAATCACATCGATACCGCCGACGTGACGTATGAACTTGAGATATACGACAGCGGCAAGCTTGTCTACGCCGAAGATGATATCCGGACGACTCGCTATGAGGTGCAGGAAGCACTCCAGGAGTGCAGGACATATCACTGGTCTGTGCGGCCACACTATGAAATTGATGGCAAGACAAGAAGCGGAGAATGGATGCAGTTTCTGTCCGGCTCCGAGCGCCGCACTATCCGTTCCGCCGCCAGCTCAAGATATTCGGCGACGCCAGATTTCTGGCTGGGTTTTCCCGAACTCACAATTGGGTGTTAATAGCCATGAAACAGTCAAGAATATTGTTCTTAACCGCCCTCGCCTGCCTTTGCGGTTGTGCAACACCAGCCAGGGTCGTCGATTACTACGACTTACCTTCAAGTGCCTTAGTTAACCTCAGGGGCATGACTGTCCTGCCTGAGCAAGTACTGTCGGATGGCGAATATTCCGATCTCGGCATTGTTACGGGTTTCTCCTGTCGGGGCGTTCGCAAAGGCGCTGTCAATTTTGATGATTCAGAATCCCGGGCAAGAGCCGTCGAGCAGCTGAAGCTGAATGCTGCGGCGATAGGCGCTGCACACGTCACCGCACCGCACTGCGTCGTGAGTGAGAAAATAGATATGAACAACAACTGCTGGACGTCGCTCACGTGTACCGGTCATGCATTGGTCGGAGTAACAACAGCGTTGTAATCGCCGCTCAAGCCGGGTCTTGCGCTGGTATAGTTTCGGGATGCTGTGGACACGGCGTAAAAAAATCGCGGTGGCGATCCTTGCCTTGTTGCTGGTAACGATCGCCGCCGCCTATCAAGCACTAATGGGCATCACATCCGACGGCTACATCGGCCACCCGTACGTCGTCGGACTACCGCCAGGCTACGATCCCATGGCCGCCGCTAGCCCATACACGGGTGTTCACCCGTCAAGGAAAAACCGGCCAGCGGATCCCTACGCGTACCCGATCCCGATCGGCCAAGCCGGTCCCGTCAACCCGACATACACGGATGATCTCGAGTATCCCTATGCCTGCCGCACTGAGCGATCGGGCCTGGGGCAGCCGTTGATTGATAACCAGGACGGCGCCGGCACGGCGGTTTACGCCCTGAACGACGCCGGTGAGCAGATCGATGAGATCGTTGGCTACAGCAAGGACTGCAGCCTCAACACGGCCGTGTACTACTACTACCGCAATCAAGTGTCCGGGGATTTTCTGCCGTACTCGACCTGGTCGGACGATGTCGACGAGCTATTGATTGAAGGGCAAGCGGTACCGTTCGTCGTCCGCCTGGAAATCGGCACGATCAATCGGCACATCTACGTCATCGCGTTGTTGAAAGGTCCGAACGACACGCCGCGAGCGCCCGACCTGACGTACTGGAATCGCAAGCTGATTTATCAGCTACGTGGTGGTGTCGGCATTGGTCGCCGGCAAGGACGAATACCGCTGTACTACATTCCAGATCGGAATCAGGACCTGTTGAAAATCGGCTACGCGATTGCGTACTCGACAGCGAATCAGACCTCAAACAGTTACGACCCAGAGATTGCTGAAAACACGATGGCGCGCGTCAAACGGCAATTCCTGGCGCGGTACGGCGAGCCGCGCTACACGATCGGAATCGGCAAATCCGGCGGCGCGATTCAGCAGTACCTGATCGGCCAGAACAGACCCGGGCTGCTGGACGCCGGCATCGCGATGTATTCGTACCCGGACATGGTCACGCAGATGACGCGCGTGATGGATTGCGAGCTGCTCGAGTATTACTTCGACGTTGTCGATGCCGACAACGACAAGTGGCAAACGTGGTCGCAGCGCAGCTGGATCGAGGGCTTCAATGCCCGCGACGATATGCCCAACGAATACAATCGCGTGCGTGCGTTGCAAGCGATCCGGCTTGGGAACTGGCCGACATGGTCGCGAGGGCACACGGAATGCACGCGTAGCTGGCGCAACCTGACACCACAGATGGTAAATCCACGCTACACCTATTTTGCGTCCTTGTTCACGCCGGAAGTTGTGGAACAAGTGCCGTGGACTTACTGGGACAACATGAAGCGCGTTTACGGAACGGACGACGACGGTTTCGGACGTCGCACTTTCGACAACGTCGGCGTGCAATACGGATTGGCCGCGCTCAAGCGGCGACAAATCACGATTGCGGAATTTCTGCATTTGAATGACAACATCGGCGGCTGGATTCCAGCGGCCGAGATGACGCCGGAACGCTTCTGGCGATCCGGTGGCGGACAATCGCGACTTGCAGACATTTCAATCTGGAGTCACCACAACATGACTGCGACGGCGTCAGCAGACCGCCCGGCGCGTCGCAATGAAGGCGATGCCGATGCGATGGCAGCGGCCTACCGATCCGGCCAGGTATTCCTCGGCGAGCTTTCCATGCCGGTTATCGATTTTCGTAATTACCTCGAACCGGATCTCGACATGCACCACAGCCTGCAGTCATTTTCGATTCGTTTGCGAATGCTGCGTGAGCAAGGCCATGCCGATAACCAGCTCATCTGGTTCGCGGAAAAACCCTACGTCCCCATGGGCGATGCGATTGACGTGTTAGAGAATTGGCTGGAGAAGATGCGAACGGATGCCGACCTGAGTGTTGCTGATGCACGGCCGATGGATGCGACCGATCGATGCTACAGCGATACTGGGCAGATAATTGCGAGTGGCGACACTGTGTGGGACGGCGTCTGGAATGGCAAGAGAAATGGCGCGTGTATGACGGAATTTCCCATCTATAGCAATCCGCGAATCGAGGCCGGCGACGATTACGTCGGCGACATTCTTAAGTGCCACCTGCAGTCCATTGACGATGCAATTGCCAACAATTTGTACGCACACATCGATGTATCGGCGCACCGCGACGAACTGCGTCGCGTTTTCCCAACGGGCGTGTGTGATTACTCGCGTGGCGACGCGGCACGACCCGCGGACGTGATGGTGAACTGACTGGAAAAACCGTGCTGCCACCAGATCCGGGCAACGACGGCATAGTAAGCACTGGCAACGACAAACGCGTTCCAGGCCACCGTATTGTTAGCGCCATGCCGAGGTGCACCCGCCCACTTCGCAATTTCGGATGCGACGCTGAGCATCGGTAATGCCACACAAAGAACAATCAGCCACCGCCAGAGTTTTTCGGTAGTCACGATGCGCATGGGTCGATAGAAGATTATCAACGAGACCTCGGCGGTAAACGTGCTCAGCGCGAATCCGATTATTCCAGCACGGCGCAGCTGTCGATAGGCGTTGTCTTCGAAACCCAGGGTCACGGCATAGATAACGAGCGACAGTGCAGCAATAATACCGAGCACCTGCAATGTAACCAGCCGGGAACCGGATTGACCACCGAGCCGCAGGAACGTGGCACAACGTTGCCAGAAAAGCGCCACGATCAAGGCCGACGGCAACATTCCCGCACGAAATATCAGGCTCTCTGGCGCGACCCGCCCCGTTGAACTGACGCTCGTACAGCCCGTGAGGTAGGGAATGCACGCCGGCAGGTGGTCGAGGCTGATTGCGACCAGGTAACAGACATTGACTGTCACAAGCGGGACCACCACTGCCCAATACGGCAACGCTCGCATCGAATTTGAATGATTTGTCATCCGCTCATTTTAACTTGGTATAAATATGCTGCTAATATTGTCAGGTCCTAAGCTGTTTGGCGTCCATAGGAGAATTAGATGTCCGACGAACCCGTCAACCCCGGAACTGGAACCGAAAAACTACGCTACTGCAAAGTACACAAGAAACCCTGCGAAAAATGTCCGACCTGCAGCACTTACAGCTATTGTCCGACCTGTGAAAAATGTTACGAGCCAAACTGTCCTGACAGCTAACGCCCCGCGCTATTCCTCGGGCGGTGGCGGAAGCGGCATCGAGGCATGGTCTGCCACATAGAGCCAGCTGCCATCGATATTACGGGCGACGTCCATGTAACGGCCTTTCATCTCAATGACGTCACCTCCCTCTGCAGGCTCAGCCATGATTGTAAAGATGCCCCAGGCGACAGCTGTGTCGCCGTGGAGTTCCAGGTGCGTCTCGGACAGACGGGCATCAACGACCGTAAAAGCTGCAAAGAAACCAGACCACGATTCTGCCACTGATTCCGGGCCGTGCCCGATCAACGAGTCGACTGGAAAATTAACCGCGTCAGCGGCGTAGCACTCCGCGATGCCCTGCGGATCGTTGGCCCTTAGCGAAGTCATAAACGCATCCTGCAGCGCCTCCGGACTTTCGTTCGCGTACACCGGAGCTGCAATGCAAACAATAAGAACGAGCACAGACGAAAACTGTTTCATGGCGGGGTCCCCTCGCATTCTTGTTGTTCTGGGTATTCAACGTGTCGGTCACTATAATGCACTAATCCGTACACAACACTAACTGGATAATGCCGATGAATATGAGAACCAGTCTCAACCATCTTTGCGTGCTGACTGCGTTCCTGATCGCAGCATTCGTGAGTCCGGCTCATGCGGAAACGTCGATCGGGCGTTGGTGCGACGAGGCGATTCCGACCTTGCCGCAATACAACAGTATCCTGGAGATTGTCATCTCTGATGGCGGCGCAATCGAATTGCGAACCCGGAATGGCGACGGTTCTCGCACCGTGACTGCATTGAGCGAACTGGGTGGTGGAACTTACGCTGCAATGGGCAGTAGCACCGGGGAGAAATATCGCGTTGAACCCGACGGCAGCCTCGCCCTGCTGAATTATAAGGGTTTCGCCCGATTGGCCATACGACTGGACGACACGCCGAAAAGGGGCGATTGCGGGATAGAGGGGTCAGAATTCGTTGCCCTTGCACGAGAGTCCCTATAGAATCCCGGCGACCTTTATTACTTGGAAACAACAATGAAAAACACAAAATATCTCCTTTTCACAGTATTGTTCGTGCTCAGTACCGCTTGGGCCGGTGATGACGATGGAATAATGGCGAAACCTTCGTTTTTTGCCAGCCAGTCCAGCATGATCTCAGCGGTCGTCGAGGCCATCGACCACGAAACCCGGGTCGTCACGGTGCGGACGACGGATGGCGAAGAAATCACATTCACGGCGAGCACTGATGCCCGCAACCTGGATCAAGTATCCGTCGGCGATATTCTCGTCGCCGAGTACGTCGAGACTATTTCTGTCGAGGTGATGGAAAATGAAGGCTTCGAGCCCGAAGTTATCGAGGCCTCGGCAATGGCTCGTACTGAAAAGGGTGAAATGCCTGGCGTCGCAGCAATGGCAGCGAACGTGATCATTTCGACCGTCGAAGAAATAAACCTG
>SMVB01241471.1_pt1 | contig 12383 bp, 13 predicted proteins | sample 2456461 | NCBI WGS metagenome assembly SMVB01 (sample SAMN11095934, study PRJNA526329) | marine sediment metagenome | biome: Marine sediment; feature: Surficial sediment; material: Deep marine sediment; isolation source: Hadal surficial sediment | place: Pacific Ocean | collected 2014-05 | depth...
AGCTTACATCCACGCAGTCTTTTTTACGGGGTTCACAGGCGTTATCTCTGGATTGGTGGTGAACGATGTGTATATCCGACAGGATATCCGGAGCAGGGACATTGTTTGTGTTGGGGTAGGCTGCATCGGATCGTGAAATTATTGCACCCGAATTACCCTGTTGGGAAACACGGACTTCTCCAATGCGGTAAACCTGCAAGGGATTATCAATATTGGCAAGACCCAGAATATAAGATGCCATTAACCGGCGCTGACCGTCCGCGGGATAAAAGTCAGGTGATTCAAGGCTGATGATCGATGCGGCGCTATGCCTGTCGATAGTCGTCAGCAGGGATTTTGATACCTTTTCACGGAGACGACGCAGAACAGCCTGGCCCGAATCGTCACCAGCTTGTTCGAAAAATACTGGCGGCATGATCTCGTCGTTACATTGTACCTGGTCATAGAGAGCCGCCGCTATTTCGGCTGTATGGTTGAACGCCAGAATAGATGACGCAACTGGTCGTTTGACGCTGGTGTTAAGTGCCCGGCGCTGCGAACTATTAAGTTTTCCGTTCCAGGAAATATTAGTGCCGTTTAACCAGATGCCTTCTTCGATATCTACCATAGCCACGGACACGCGATGATTGCCGGAAGTGTGTTTTTCCACTTCGATTCCAAGAATGGTATTTACTTTAATCGGCTTGCATCGGTTGGCGTCATCAAATACGATTTTCACCCCGGCACTGGTGAGTAAATCTTCTGTAATCTGCTCCCTGATCCGGTCCGTTAATTTGTTGTTGACGGCAATGGGAACACCGTCTGACATGGCCATAATTTTTATGGGTTCGCCCTTAAAACGCGGATGATGGGTCAGTAATTTGCTTAACATAGGCGTGACATCCTGTGCTATCCATGATCCCAGAGAACCTTCAATTACTCTCGATGCATATACACCGGTCGAAACCAGGAGCAGGTTGAAAAATAACAACACGCGTAGTGATAAGCTGGTTCGATTAGATTTCATGGCTGATGCGTCCATTTCGGTGAATGATGAGAACCCCGGTAGTTGAGTTTTTTCCCGTGGATCCCAGGAACCTACTAAGATCTCGTCTGGTTTCTACAGGTAGCGCCACCAGATAGACTGGTGACCTATTCTTTCTATTGAAAATTGATTTTATTTTTGCAGGAATAGATTGCGCCATTACTTCAAAGAGCTCGCCAGACGGGCTGGCCTTAGTGATATTGAAATCATCATCCATCGCCAAAAACCCCCCTGCTGTGTGCGCGTAAAGTTGCAATCTGTCGGTTGCGATGAGGTGCAGAAAAGTTTTGTCAGAGTCGAAACGAAATGTCAGCGAGTTAGTTTCGTTATCCAGATCTTCAGCGTTTACCGTGTCTACCGACTCTCGTTTTGATTGTGCCCTGGCGATGGATTGTGCTTTATCTTTGTTTCCAGCATTGACTGTTGGTTCCGTTTTAACGATTGGACGTGCAGGAATAGACGGCAGGGAATCATTTGTTTTTATAGTGGATGCGCGAGAAAGGATTACTTCAGGTGCTGGTTTTTTTGGAGATGTTACTTTCGACACGGTGATTAGTTCAGCGACCTTCGGTGCCGGGTCAGCTGCCGGTTGTTCGTCTATTACAGCCATCAACTCAATCATTGAAGATGTGGCTGGCTCGGGTTCCACCAGGGGTTCCACCTCTTTGACCAGCGTCATCATCGCGATCAGGCAGAAGGCAATGATTGCCATGAAACGCATGACATCGGCTTCAAGAGCAGCCGTATTCAACTGGCGGTGGTGGATGGCGCTAACCATTTGCAGCCACTCCTGTCTGAACAGAGGGAGCAGGTGCCATGTTTCCCAGTTGATTTTCTATTCGAGTCAGCTGGCAGAGCAGGGCGGAGACAACACTTCGCTCTTCCTTGTGGTAGTACTCGGTCAGTTTCGCGCCCAGAAGAATTGTTTTCATCAGTTGCATCAAATAGCCACCGATTGCACCGACGATGGTTGTTGTGAGTGCGAGCAGAATACCCCCGTCAACCAGACGGGAAAGAATCTCCCCGGCACCCTCTGCGAGGGCGGTGGGTGAATTCAATGTTGTTGATAATGCACTGCGCATACCGATTGCAGTCCACACAACACCGATTCCGATAAAAAGATGAATCCAGATATCGCTCAGCTGATCCAGTTGAACGATGTACTTGTAGGATGCATTCTCAGTGACCAGTTTCTGCAGCTTCAAAAGGTTGGCACCGTAGAAGGTTAAAACGGAGCCAAATAACCAGATGGATTGCCCCATATTTAACACCAGCCAGGCGCTTGCACGAGTCAACAGATCAGCTTCTTGCCAGGGCGTATAGGCCAGCATGGCAAGTAAACCCATTGCAAAACCAATCAGGGCACCACCCAGGTACGAGATCACTACAAATTACCTGCTTCACAGGCACGGCAGGTCGCTTCTAAAACCAACTGTGCTTCCTTTAACAGGTGATCTGCGCGGTAGTAGGAAGCGCTGTCCTCACTGACGAATACAAGGCCGATTTCCTTGTCTAATAGTTCACTCTGCATATCTGCCAGTACCTTTCTTCGGACTGGGCAGGTCTGCGAACAGGTATTGTATTCGCCTGTAAGCGACACGAACTTGATATTAAAATAGCGGTTGTAGATCGATTTTGCCTGGCGTTTGCTGATGACACCGCTGTCGCTTACGCGAACCAGGAAGTCGCTGAATTGTCTTTTGTTATCAGCATCAGGATTATCGATTGCTATGTCGAGAAGTTGTGCGAAATAGCCATCGAAACTGTACTCACACCCGTCTGATAATTTGTCTTCAGTTTCCCGGATTGCATTTGCAAGTCCGGGATTAAGCGGAACTGAACAGGCGTCGACGATATCCGTGGTGACACAGGACGAAAGAGTTAATGATGCCAGGATACTAATAACGACGAATGAAACATTTTTCAGGTACATGGTATTTCTCCTTATATTTCTAACGGGCTGACATAGGGGATATCATTTGCCAGGATAGGTGCTGATGCGATCGGGCTATCACCCAGGGATTCTCCAAAGAGAATCGTCTTTACGCCATTGACCACTAGCGACATTTGCGGTGTGATTTGGCCGAAAGACTGGTTGAGTTGCTCCATCAATGTTGCCCTGCTGATTTCTTCCTGGGTGGCTGCTAGCAGGCGAGAAGCCTCATCCATGTCGAGATAGATATCGGATGCAATAACCGCAAGGGAATGGTTGGCCCCGTTCCGGTGGGTTGCTACAAGATCGTAGTACGCCTTGAACCTGTCCGAGAGTCTCACGCCAGATCGACCCCGTAGCGCAATGGGGCTATCTGCATCCCTGGTTTGGGTAACTTTACCCAGCAGAAGATCCTGAAGGCTGGTGGGCGTGGATTTTAGACCCAGTTCCACGCGCAACCTTTTTTCCAGGCTGGTTCGCGTATTGGATACCGCGCGTTCCATATCCGGCAGCTTGTCGGCCATGATGCCGAGCATCTCGAGGTAGGTGGAACCGATCTGCTTGGCTATTCGCTCGCAGCCGGGGTCTTCCTCCGCTCCTGCACACTGGGATTCGTTGTACAGTTGCTGTTGCAGATCCAGCCTGAAAATAACATCCTGGATATTGTTTTCCATTTCCTCCGCCACTGCGCTGGTTTCGCGAATGTCTTCCAGCACAGTTGTTGGGAAGAGCCGCATGACGGGCCCAGTGGGGCTTGCCGAGGCACTGAAAGCGGTGCTGGCCGCGGTGAAGAACAACCCGGTTATCATTATCAGGTCTAACTTTGAGAGGCTTTTCATCCTATTCTCCTGGAGTATCAGTTTGATATTTCGTGAGTTCATTTTTAGTAGGTTCCGGCAGATTGATATGTGTTGAAGGCAAGAGAATCAGTAACCGGGATAACGTTGACCCGGAGCCGAATTCTGGAACCGGGATGTTCCTCGGTTGTGCGGGTGAATTCCCGGCCCTGATAACGATAAGTAACGAAATAACCTTCAACCCTCTCAATTTCCCGTACTTCCTGCTTAACGGTGCATCTTCGGCTGGTAATATAGTCTGTGTATTGATCTCGATGTCTGTGAGCCGAGTTGCTGGCAATGCTCGCACCGGCGAGTGCACCAACAACGGTGAAGGCTGTTTTACCCCGACCGCCGCCAAATTGGTGGCCAAGGACGCCGCCTAACAGGCCCCCAAACAATGAAGGCAGTACGTGGTTGTTGTGGTGATTCCGGTGTACGACTCGTCGATGGCTAACCGGTCGGCACTCTTCGATTGGATAAGTTTCTACCGTTCGGCGAATGATGGGTTCGGCGGTGATCACTTCACCATAGGTGTAGTAACTGTTCCCGCTTGACGTGTCATGGCCCGCGAAAGCCGGACTTGTGCTGGTCAGCACACAGAAGGTAACGACCCCGGTTAGTGTCTGTGTCAGATATTTCATTTCTTCCTCCCATTCAGGTATGGAAGCAAGATTAGTTCACCAATGTTGAACAGAACCTGAACGAATTGCTCGGGCTGGTTTCTGTATTTGCCAGGGAGCCAGGGAGCCAGGGGCTTTAGGGCTAGTGTTGACGGGTACTTCCCATCTTCACGTTCTATGCAGTGATAGCGGAGAGGTTCATTTCTGAATTGTTAGAAACTATTTGTTCGTAATTAAAGGCAGGATCAGTCAATCGATAACTATGCCGATCGCCTCCAGCAGTACGCTCTGTTGATAATCACTTATCCTTACGCCGGTCATATCAATTTCCCTCACATCCAAACCGGATATCATCGCGCCCCTGATGTCGGCGCCCTTCAGGATGACACCACGCGCTTCGATGCCGTGAAGGTCACAATCGGTGAGCTCTGCGTTTTCAAGATTGGCATTGTTGAAAACCGTATGGCTGAATCGATTCTCCGGGAGCTCTGCTTCACAGAGCCATGCCCCTGTAAAATCGGCGTAGGAAAAATTGCAGTCACTCAGCCGTGCCGAGTTTAATGTGACCGAACCGCCAATGCTCTGCGCAATAGTCGCATAGGAACAATCCATGCCGGTTGCCTGGCATTGATCCATTTCGATACGGTACAGATTTGCCCGGCTAAAATTGCACATGGAGAGGTCTGATTGAATAAAAGAGGTGCCTGGAAACGAGGCGAATTTGAAAGAACAGCCAGCTTCTGATTCAGTGTTGTAAAACTTACATTTTCGAAAAGTACAATCGCTGATTCTGGCCGAATCGAAGCGACAGGAATCAAATTCGCAGTCGCTAAACTCACAGTCCAGAATTTCCTTGTCACGAAAGACCACATCTACAAACCTGCACAGGTTGAATTTTAATTCTTCTGCCTGGTCCGGCCACTCAAACCCTTCAAAGTTCAGCCCGGTAAACTCTCGTTTTCTTGTAAGCAACTTCTCCAGTTGAGCTGAGGAATCGATCGTTTTCACAATGACTATCTGTTAAATGCCCGGACAAGTTCTGCTGCAGCGAGGTCCATGGCTTTTCTTGACCCTTCCAGCAGATCGGTCATGCCGAAAAAACCGTGAATCATGCCATCAAATCGTACTGCGTTTGTCGTCACGCCAGCCGCTGACAATGCAGCACCGTACGCTTCTCCTTCGTCCCGAAGCGGGTCATATTCTGCAGTGATGATACAGGCGGCAGGTAAACCTGATAAATCAGAGGCTGACATGGGAGACGCATGTGGATTATCGACATGGTCGCCACCCGTATAAAGATCCCAGAACCATTCCATTCCTTCTTTCGTTAGCATATAGCCGTCTTTGTTGGCCTCGTAAGAATCCGTATTCATCCTGGCATCAGTAACGGGATAGATTAATAACTGAAAGCCAATCTCGGGTCCGGATGCTTCTTTTGCTTTCAGACAAACACAGGCAGCAAGATTACCACCGGCACTATCGCCTGCCACCGTTAATCTGTTGGCATCCACACCGAGCGAACTGGCGTTGTCTGCTACCCACCTGGTTGCCTCAAAGCAATCATCTATTGAGGCGGGAAAAGGATGTTCCGGCGCAAGGCGATAGTCGACCGCGATGACGGTACACTCGGCGGCGATGGCCAATTGGCGACAGGCGCTGTCATGGGTCTCCAGATCACCGATTACCCATCCACCGCCATGGAAAAAGACGACGACAGGCTGATTGCTCTGGTCACTGACCTTGTAGATCCGCACAGGAATCTCGCCTGCCTTTCTATCTTCCACGGATGCGACTTCCGGTTTTGGTGACTCCGCTTGCAGTGTGCGGTACATTTCACGCGCTTCAGGTGGGCTCATTTCAGTGAGGGCGGGTCCGCCTGCATCAGCCATTTGTTGCAACATCACTTCGACTGTAGGATCCAGTGGCATTTGTTATCTCCTTGTTTTATATAATAAAATTCTATGGATGATTTTTTTGCAGTTTCTGACGGTTGTTTGATAAATCGTTTTTATCGATAGTTTTCCTGGATATATTCTATGAATACTTCCCATGGACAATCTTTAGCAGGCTGCTGAAAAAGCTCCTGTTGGCACAATTCGGCGTTGAAAATTGCTCGTGCGCGAGTCCGATTAAGATGCTCATTTACTGCGTGTAAACTCCGCTCTTTCCGCAATTTTCGCCTTGCCTTGCACCTAATAGGTACTTTTTCAGCAGCCTGCTAGATGTATCTCTTCTCTCTAAGAAGTCTTGATAAGTGGCCTCTGTAAACAGCCCCTATAAATGGTTTGTGTAAATAACCCCGATCTAAGCAGTCTCAATGAAAAGTTCCGGTGAAAGGTTAGAATAAAAAGATAAAATAGCAGATTCGAATTGTTTCTCTTGTTCATGTCCGGGTATCATTCGAGTGTAAGCTAGCATTTATCCACAGCCAAACCAAACTCGTTAAGGTCAATTTAGTGTATTTTTTCAAGGATCCTATGGTTCGCCGTTTTATTTCGGCCTCTTTCTTTGCATCTGCATTCATCTGGGTGGCTGTTAGCTTCTTTGATGTTGAAATTGAAGTGGTGCGAGTTCTCTTTATCTACTCCATTGGATTCGTGCTACTGATGATTTTCATCGGGCTTTTACTGGTACCCTTCATCTCTCTCTTCAGGAAAAAACGCAGCAGCCTGCTGGAGGGGAAGCCGCCTGACGATGCGGATCATACCCGGACCACAGATAGTGATTCAGATGGATCACAATCAGGTTAATGCAGCTTCCTTTAATTCGCTCATCGTAAACAGTGCATGTAGCCTGATACCTTCTGCCGCCAGATTTTCACGTTCGCCAGACTCGCGGTCGATGACACAGACTACATCGGTGATGTGGGAGAGTTCAAATATTCGCCGGGTAAGTTCTACTCGGGTCAATTTTCTTTGATTCTGGTTTATCAAGCTAGTCGCTACTGAAGCGGACGGATAAAGCGATTAGTTCTTGGCAAGTAATAATCTTCGTAGTCTAGTGAGAAGGCAATCGTGTGTGCACGTCCTGTAATGCGTTCCCTGGAAACCAGGCCGATTCTTCTGGAATCCCGGCTATTGTCACGATTATCTCCCAGCATCATGTAGTAACCGGCAGGAATTTCTATGGGGCCAAAGCTATTGTAGTCGTTAGGTGGTGCAGGTCGTAACATAACGGGATGAGTCACATTTTGGAAGTGTTCAAAGAAGAAGGCGTGATGGCGGCGCTGGTATGCATCAAGCTGATTGACAATGTCATCGTCGAGCCTGGAATAGGATGCCGATTCGTCGTTGATAAATAATTGATTATTGCGCATGGAAATGACATCACCGGGTACACCGATGACGCGTTTAATAAGCAAATTTTCGTCAGCTGGTGAGTAAAAAGTGACTATTTCACCACGACTGGGATCTGCCCACTCCGCCAGGTGCCAGGTCGTAAACGGTACCTTCAGGTCGTAGGCGAGTTTGTTGACGATGACTCGATCGCCCTCAAGAATGGTGGGTTTCATTGACCCGGTGGGAACCTGGTTCCAGTCAGCAATGGCGGATCGAAACAAAATCATCACCACCAGAAACAAAATCAAAGTTCGCCACTCGGTCCAGAGCGCAAGCATTTTGCCTGGCTGCTGTTCCTGGTCCACTGATTTGTCTTCGCTCATTGGGAATCGCATATCGGATGATTCATGTATTGGGAGTTTAACCGCTAGCAGCCCGTAAATCCATTTGCGGCATGCATCAGGAGGTAACCTGGTCCTGAGGCGGCAGCCAATAACCTCTTTTTTTGAGCAGGTCCTTGATCTGCTTGATGTGAGCCAGGTCTTTGGTCTCGAGCGTGATGGAGACGCCAATCTGCCCAATGGGAGCCGATCCTGAAAATCGATGATGATGAACTTCAAGTACATTGGCACCGACCTCCCTGAAAATCCCCAGCATACTTTCAAGTGCACCGGGTCGATCAATTATCATGGAATCAAGTTTTACGATTCGGCCATCGAATGTCAGCCCGCGATTGATGATTTTTGATAGCAGGTTGACGTCAATATTGCCCCCGGAAATGATGGAAACAACTTTCTTGTTCAACAACTGGGGTACACGTTTGTTGAGCAGGGCAGCCAGGGTCACTGCAGCGGCACCTTCGATCACTATTTTTTCAATTTCCAGCATTAACATGACCGCATTGGCGATTTCATCGCTGGTGACGCAAACAACGTCATCCACCAATCGATTGACCGTGTCGAGATTTCCCGGGGCAACTTTTCTTACGGCGATGCCATCGGCGATGATGGGTGCCGGGGGAATTTTGATTACCTTGCCGACCTGCAGTGATTGAAACATCGCATTGCAACTCTCTTCCTCAACACCGATGATCTTGATTTCTGGTTTAACCGATTTGGCGTAGGTGGCAATGCCGGAGATTAATCCACCACCACCAATCGGTACAAGAATCGCATCAACATTGTCGACAGTTGAGTCTTCAAGCACATCAATTGCGATGGTTCCCTGACCCTCAATCACATACGGGTCATCGAACGGGTGCAGGTAGACCCTGTTTTCTTCCCTGGCGAGTAATTGAGAGTGGGCATAAGCATCATCAAAGGTCTCTCCCTTGAGGATAACCTCCGCACCCCAGTGCTCAGTTGATCGAACTTTCACTAACGGACTGTGTTTAGGCATCACAATCGTCGCCGAGATCCCCATCCGTTTGGCATGATAAGCCACTGCCTGGGCATGGTTACCCGCGCTGGCAGCGATGACCCCTTGCTGCCTTTCTTTTGCAGTCAGACTTTCCAGCTTGTTGAGTGCGCCCCTTTCTTTGAATGAGCCTGTCATCTGCAGGTTTTCCAACTTGAAAAACGTATCACAACCGCACATGTCTGAAAATGTGTGGGAATAGATAATGGGTGTTTGCGCAATATAGGGAGAGATGAGTTCGTAAGCTTGCCTGATACTCTCTTTATTGATGTCTTTGCCCATGGTTCCCCCGTGCATGAATCTCTTCAGACAATAATTTCCCTGGTGGGGCTTCTCCCTACTTCTGGAAGAGTAACCACAAGAAATTTTGATTTCTGGCTGGTAATTTGTGAGTCAGGACATTATAACTGAGATTCACTATTCGATTAACCGGGCAAGTTGCAACCTATTAAAGAGGAATTGTCGATGGCACAGTATGAAAAGAATTTCCTGGAAGTTCTGGGGAAGAAGATGGCTTACATCGAAGCGGGTGAAGGCGACCCCATTGTATTTTTACACGGCAATCCCACGTCATCCTATTTGTGGAGAAATATCATTCCTCATCTTTCAGGGCTGGGTCGATGCATTGCCCCAGACCTGATTGGTATGGGGGACTCGGATAAGCTGGATTCGACGGGACCGGATTCCTATACCTTCGTAGAACACAGGAATTATCTCGATGAACTGCTTTACAAGTTGAACGTGACGGAAAATGTGGTTTTGGTGATCCATGACTGGGGTTCAGCACTCGGGTTTGATTGGGCCAACCGACACCAGGGCGCCATGCAGGGTATTGCCTACATGGAGGCCATAGTTCGGCCGATGGAGTGGAGCGAGTGGCCGGAAGATGCGACCTCTATATTCCAGGGCCTGCGATCGGCAGCCGGGGACGAAATGATTCTGCAGAAGAACCTGTTCGTCGAAACCGTGCTACCCGGCTCAATTCTGAGAAAGCTCTCTGAAGAGGAGATGCAGGCTTACCGGGCGCCTTTTGCCAATGAAGGAGAAGACAGGCGCCCAACCCTGACCTGGCCCCGCCAGATTCCACTGGCAGGCGAACCCGCGGATGTGGTCGAGATTGTTAATGACTATGCAAAATGGCTAAGCCAGTCACCACTACCCAAATTGCTGGTAAAAGCGAATCCCGGGGCAATATTGAAAGGATCTGTATTGGAGTTTGCCCGTTCCTGGCCGAATCAAAAAGAAATAGAGGTAGCAGGTTCGCATTTTATCCAGGAAGACTCACCTGAGGAAATTGGCTCGGCAGTCGCTGATTTTGTTGCAGGCTTAAGGCACTAGTTGGTTTCTATTGAATTTGTGATGTTACACGGCGCGGGTGTAGATAAATCTGCCGGGGTTCACTTATATTGTTGTCGATGGGTGATACAACGGGCCGCTGCAACTGTTTAATGACGTGTGTGTAAATCTCGGTTGTTTTAACATCTGCGTGGCCAAGATATTCCTGAATAGTACGTAAATCGTACCCGGCCTCCAGCAATCGTGTGGCGAAACTATGGCGAAATGTGTGGCTACTCGCCTGCTTTCTAATTCCAGCTTGATGGATCGCACGCTTAATTTGTCTTTGGGCTGATTGGGCCTGGATATGATGGCGTCTGTGCACCTGGGACCGTGGATCAATCGCAATGTAACGCGATGGAAAAATATACTGCCAGGATATTGAGGTTGCCGCTTTCGGATATTTTCTAGCCAATGCATGCGGTAGGTAAACTTCACCGTAACCATCATCCAGATCAAGATCGTGCAGGGAGCCTACATAGTCTAGCTGTTTGTTTAGCTTGTCCAGTGTGAGATTTGGCAAGATCGTCACACGATCCTTGTGACCTTTTGTATCACGCACAACGATATGGCTCATACCAAAATCAATATCTTTAACCCTGAGTCTAAGACATTCATTTATTCTTAAGCCAGAACCGTACAGAAGTTGTGCGACGAGTTGATACACACCCGTGAGGTTTTTGATAACAGCCATGGCCTCGCCATGGGTAAAAACTACCGGTATTCTTTCGACTGACCTGGCCGGTTTGTACTTTAGGTGCAACTCACGTTCAAAAAATTCCCGAAATAGAAATACCAATGCATTCAAAGCAATTTTTTGTGTATTGACAGAACAGTGTAGCTTGACAGAAAGATGATCCAAAAAGGCTTCGACCTGCTCGTTTCCCATATCACCAGGGTATTGCTTATTGTGAAAGCGAATAAACCGCATGATCCAATGAATATAAGTTCTCTCGGTTGCATAAGAGAGATTACGAGCTCGAATCTTAGCCCGAACCTGATCCAACAACCGGACAGGTTTATCTGGGATTTTTCTGGGGATATCGTCCACGGCCGCTCCATTAAATACTGTATATATATACAGTATACTGGTCTAAATCCACAACGCAAACTCCCCAGGTTCACTGTAAGAGATACACTTATCTCCTTCAGAAAGTCACACAATGGAATAAGTTGTTGATAAGATTGATCTTAATTGAATCAAAGTTAATCGCCACTGGAGATAGATGTCTTGGAAATAGACATTGCTAGTACATTGATTTCCCAGATCAAATCAGTAGTCTCTTTGAGAATCAGGCAGGCAAGGGGGTTTTGGGAAATGGCTTGTAATCACAATAGTGAAATTGCGGGGAATGCATCAATGTCGCTTGTACATAGAATAAACTGTTGAACTAAACCGCTTCGCGGTAGCTTCGCAAAACCTGACCTTCATTCCAATTTAAGGATTCTCTTTTTCATCATTTAGGTGAAGCATAGCTCCCCCATTCACAGGAGGAGAGATGCTATGTCGGCACTCAGACAACAGCTGCTGCAGCGCATGCAGTTACGTGGTTTTGCATTAAAAACTCAACAGGCCTATATCGGCTGGATTGTTAGGCTTGCCAATTTTCACCATCGATCACCAGATCAACTTGATGATGATCATCTTCAAGCCTTCATGCTTGATCTCATCAATAACAAACGTCTGTCAGCATCAACATGCAGACAGGCCATTCACAGTATTCGCTTCTTCTATCGCGATGTTGTTGGCCGGGAAGTGAGCCGGTTCGTCTTACCTGGACTCAAAACGCCAGCAAAGATCCCTGAACTTCTTAGTACACAGGAAGTTTTTGCCATTATCGATGCCTGTAAGAACGCCAAATACCGAACAATGATGTTGGTTGGTTATGGCACTGGCATTCGACTCAGCGAGATTACACATCTGCGTGTAAGCGACAT